>JAEEGL010240163.1_pt1 | contig 12452 bp, 9 predicted proteins | sample 9134231 | NCBI WGS metagenome assembly JAEEGL01 (sample SAMN16246548, study PRJNA631951) | gut metagenome | biome: gut microbiome; feature: rumen; material: fiber-attached | host: Bos | place: Iran: Karaj | collected 2018-10 | reverse complement strand
GCCCAAGGCGTACATGCTCTATCCGGTGAAGGACGGAGAGGATTCCGGAATCACCATCAAGGCGAACGAGAAGGACTTCAAGCCGACGGAAATCAACGTGTCGTTCTTCTACGAGACGCTGAGCGGCAAGGTGAAGTTCAATGAAAACGACTTCTCGTTCTTGAAGAAGGGCTCGCTCGACGTGTCGTATGAGCCGGCCGGGCTTGTCGTCGAGTATCCGGCCGCGAACAGGATCAGGGTCAAGGCGGACGAATCGGCGAAGGACTTCAAGCTTACGATACGCGGATTCGACGCGAACCGCGACCTGCGCGTGATTGCGCGTTCCGAGGACCTGAAGGAGGACGGCGATGGCGCGTAGCTTCAACTACACGAAGCGCCGGGAGATCACGAAGTCCTCGGTCAGGGTCTCCGTCTCGCCGGCGGATTCGCGGCACTGCTTCGCGGCGGCGTTTGACCTTGCGCCATACGACTTCGATTCATCCGCAAAGGTCTATGTCGAGGCCTACCGCAAGAACCAGCTGCTGCGCTTCGACTTCGGCACTATCGGCAAAATCACCGCGCCGTCCGACACGTCGCTCGCCGCGTTCGGCGACGACATGATGGGCATCCGCTTCCGCGTGAAGGTCGTCGCGTCGAACGCCGAGAAGACGATCCTCGGCATGAGCAAGTCCTTCCGCGCCGAGAACGACGAGGGCGGCGCTGCGGACTGCATCCTGCCGATTTCGCGTCTCCCGAAGGAGAACGAGAATGTCTGGGAGATCGACTTCGAGGACGATGGTCCGACGCTCGCAATAAACGCGAACCTCGAGAAGCAGGTCGTCCAGAAGGGCTACTTCCTCGCGCTCGTGTTTCCGGCGGTCATACGCGAGGTGCTGACATACGCGTTCATCGAGAACAATCCCGACGAGCTTGGAGAGTGGACCGAGGACTGGAAACGCTTTGCGCTCGACCTTGGCGCGGAGGAGTTTCCCTCGTTTTCCGGCGATGACCGCGAGAAGGACGTGCAGGCGCTGCGTCAGTGGATCGCCTCGGCTGTCCAGGCGTTCGTGCGCGGCAAAGGCTTGACGGACCTTGCCAATCAGTGGAAGGACGGCGAAGAATGAAGAAGAAATCCAAGATAATCGTCCCTGAGATAGCTTTGCCGATAGAGACGGAGCTCTATTCTGTAGTCCGCAAGATACTCGTTGCCGCGCGTGCCAAGGTATATGTTGCCGCAAATTCTGCCATGGTCGAGGCCTATTGGAATGTTGGTCGTGAGATAGTGGAAAAGCAAGGAGGAAGAGATCGTGCCAAATATGGCAATAGCTTAATCAAGTCGTTGTCTGTCAAACTGACCACTGAGTTCGGCGAGGGCTTTACCGCAACTAACCTGCGGTATATGCGTCTTGTATACCTTGCATTTCCAAATCATCACACGCTGTGTGACAAATTGAGTTGGTCCCATTATCGAATATTGGCGTCGGTCGAAAAAGAAGACGCTCGGATGTACTACATGAAGGAATGTGTGGAGTCGCATTGGAGCGTCCGCATCCTTCAGCGTCAGATTGCATCGTTCTACTATGAACGGCTGCTGCGAAACAAGGCGAATCCAAAATCGCTCAAGGCCCTTGTGAAAAAAGAGCCGAAGCAGCTTCAGGACATCATCAGGTCTCCGGCAATATTGGAGTTCGCCGGGATTGATCACGAAGCCTACAAGGAGAAGGAGCTTGAGGCCGCGCTTATCAAGAACATGCGAATGTTCCTTATGGAGCTTGGCCGAGGGTTCGCTCTTGACGCGGAGCAGAAGAAATTGCGCATTGGCGACGAGACATATTCCTGCGACCTCGTGTTTTACAACTATCTCGCGCGGTGTTTCTTCCTTGTCGATCTCAAGGTCGGGAAGGTGACGCCGCAGGACATTGGGCAGATGCAGCTCTACAAGCACTACTACGAGCGCGAGATGATGAATCCTGGCGACAATCCGCCGGTCGGCATTGTGCTTGGCTCTGACACGGATTCCGCAGTGGTCAAGTACACGCTGAATGAGAATGAGCGTAATCTTTTTGCCGTTAAGTACCATCTTCATCTTCCGACTGTCGAGGAACTTCAGATTGAGCTTCGTCGCGAGCGTGCGGCGATAGAGGAGGCGTTGTTGTTGAATGGCGCGGAGGAGATAAAATCCATTCCTGTCAAATCGGCTTCTAGAAAGGGGCGCGGGAAATGAAGCTCCGCCGCTTCACAGATGCCGGCGTCGCGAAGACGCGCGCGTTCCTCGCGGCGGCTAAGGAGTCGAACGACGTGGACGCGGTCACGCTGGACGGCGAGCCGTTCACCCGCGCGACGCTGCTTTCCTCGCCCGCCTACTCCGACGCAATCCCCGCGCTCGCCGACATCGACCTCGACGAGACGCGCACCTTCGACACGACCTTTGCCTTCTGCGAATACTTCGACTCGCTCATCCACGACCACAACCCGCAGGCCTACCGCGAAGACGTCGGCTTCTGGACCTGGCTCGCGATGGTGTACTTGCCGCAGTTGGTGAAGACAAAAGGCGGGACGGTGTCGGTGGGAGCCACAGAGCGTATTGTTTTTGAGGGACAGAATTTTAATCGCGCATATCGTCACTTGCTTGCTCTCGCTTTTTATCTGTATCAAAATTTCAATGGTAAACCGACGTTGTGTAATGTTGCCTTATGCCATCCATTGAATTCTGTAGGCGATTTGCCTGATAAGATAATGGCGAATCAGACTGTTATGCAGAATCCTGCAATTATGGCCGCACTTAATTGCCTCTATTTTGATGCCAATTTAATGTCACCTAAAAAAGGTTCTGGAGGAGAAAGGCCCGGCGCCATAAGAAGATTTCTTGCTGTTTTTGATCAGATTTCAATGACACGTGATTTTTTTGAAGAGTCAGACGGGGCAATGTTGATGTCGCTGTTGCCAAAAGAGTTTAACCGTTTTAAAAATCTTACTTGAAAATGAGAGGTAGTTGAATGAAGAGTATTGGATTGTTTTCTTTCTTCACGGGGGCAGGATTCCTAGACCTAGGTTTTGAGGACGCCGGATTCAAGACAATGCTGGCGAACGAAATTGATCCTGATTTCTCGCGGGTTTATTTGTATTCGCGTAAGAAATTAAGGAAGCCGATCCCAAAATTCGGACTTCAAACGGGAGATGTTTGCGCTTATATAGATGACGATGCGCAGTGCAAGGAGCTTTCTAAAAAGATTCGTGCTGCGAGGAAAGAAAATGATCTGATAGGTTTTATTGGAGGGCCGCCATGCCCTGACTTCTCGGTAGCTGGCAAACAAGCGGGATCAACCGGTAAGAATGGTAGATTGTCACAAGTTTATGCGGATTTGATTTGTGCAAATAATCCGGATTTCTTTGTGTTTGAGAATGTGAAGGGATTGTGGAAGACCGCCAAGCATCGTGCTTTTTTTGATGCGCTTGTAGAGCAGTTCAAGGCACATAATTACGCGATAGACTACCGTTTAATAAATGCGTTGGAATATGGTGCTCCACAGGACAGGGAACGAATAATTCTAATAGGCGTTAAAGTTAGACTATGTTCTCGGCATGTTTCTGCAGCGACGGGGATGATAACTGATTTCCCGTGGCAACGTTTTATTAAATACAAAATGGAGAAAGTTTGTTCTGCAAATTGGCCCACTACAAACACTTTTGCCGAAGATAACAAAAGACCGATGCCAACCGGAATTATTCCAGAACTTACGGTTGAATACTGGTTTAACAAGAATGACGTTGCTGGGCATCCCAATGCAGGAGACTTCTTTGTGCCACGTGCTGGTCTTGCAAAAATGCAAGTTATTGCAGAAGGTGATGATTCCAAGAAGTGCTTTAAACGTCTACACAGATGGCGCTATTCTCCGACAGCGGCTTATGGAAATAATGAAGTGCATTTACATCCGTATAAGGCGCGTAGGATGTCGGTGGCAGAAACTTTGGCGATACAATCTTTGCCCAAGAGATTTGCATTGCCTTCTGACATATCGTTATCTTCAAAGTTTAAGACCATCGGTAATGGCGTCCCCTATGTGGCTGCGTTGGGGATAGCCAAAACTCTTAAGAAATTCTTAACGGAGCTTTAAATGCCTGATCAGACTTATTCTCTTGCGCAGTTTGTCAGTGAAGTAAATTCGCTTGGCACAGATACGGTATATCCGTATGCGAGTTTGTCTGGTCATTCAACAAGTTCATGCAAGTTGGTTTCGGTTGACAGTAACTCGGGGACGATAAGATTTACTAGAAATGGAGGAGCGCATGTAGAGAAGATATCTGGCGCTAATGTGTCCAAATTAGTAGAAGCTTTGGCTACCAACAAGGCTGTTGAAATGAATGCCCTATTTGGGGGTAGCGGGAATGCCCGTTCTGCTTTGGAAGCATTTGTAGCACATACGCCCCACGTTTTCCTTTGCAAAATTAATGGTAAGAAGCATATTTATTTCTCCAGTAAGAAACATCATGCTAGTGGACAGATTGAAATAGACATAAGTCCTAATGTTCCAGTATATTCTGGATCAGCGGAAGTGCGCAAGATTGACGATTTAGGGCTAGTTGTCGGGATGCAGTCGGAGGAATCACCATACGGAGTTGTTACTATTGTTGATGACGATGATTATAGCTATCAGGTACTATGTGTAAATGACTCAAAACATTCAAAGGGCATTAGAACGATTTCCAAAATACTTGTGAAGGAATGGATTGGTGCCGTTACAAGTGACCCGGACAAAAATGCGAGTACGATACGTGGTGATCTGTGCGGGAAATCAGACATAGATAAGTTTGAGTACGGGAATGAGGGTGTTTTAATTAAACTCGCTAAAATGGCGACGGGCCAGGCGTCACATACAATGGTCGATGTGTCAGAGTATTGGGGCCGTCGCCTTGGCAGGTCGGAGAAGACAATCCTCCCTCCTTCGGATTTGTTAACTACCGCGCTGAAACTGTTCGCGGAGAAGCGGACTGTGGACAAGACGGGAGGGTGGGATTCTTACGACGCATGGACTCATGGCGTGAGGACGGAATTTTCGGCTGTTGATGATGCGCTCTTGGCCGACACCGCTTTTGATTACATGGCCTACATTCGCAAGTTCGCGATTTCGTGGCAGGTTGCTAATACGAAGTTCGCCGGTCACTCCGATGATGAGAAGCGTGCGGTTCTGAAGTTCTTGAAAGAGCAGAAGGATTCGCCGAAGCCTGCATCATGGTACATAGACGAGACAAATCGTCTTGTTGTCGGTGGAAGCCAAGTGAATGGCATGTCGCCCAGGGTTGTGCTTTACTTTATGTCGGAGCTGCATCCCGAGGAGTTCGCCGCCTGGACTGAGCCAACATATGATAATCTTGCATTCCTCGGACTGCATAAAGGCCCCCTGCCCTCTGACTTGACGATTGAGACATACGAAGATTGCAAATCGAAGCAGCAGCAGATCGTTGCACGGATGAAGGAACTTGGCATCGGCAAGGCGTCGGATGATCCATCCGCCCCCGACTATCGCACCGCAAACGAATTCCTGTGGTGGCTAGGACAAGACGACAACAAGAATTTAATCAAGGAGAAGGTTATGAGCAAGGCAATGAAAAAGCCGACGACGAAGAAGAACGAGGAAGGGAAAGCGACCATCAGCAACCTTCTGAAAAACAAGGAAGATTCGCTGATGACTATGCTCATTGCGGGGCTTCTGACAAAACCGTTGGCGATTCTGGCCGGTGTCAGCGGAACGGGCAAGAGCCGCATGGTTCGTCATCTGGCATACAAGACGTGCCTTGACGAGGATTTGAAACCCAGCGACGAAAGTGCGCCCGGCAATTTCAAGATGGTTCAGGTCAAGCCAAGCTGGCACGACAGTGCCGATCTTCTTGGTTACAGGTCGGCTGTAAACGAGAAGCATGAATATGTGTCCACGGACTTCGTCAAGTTCGTCCTCAAGGCTCATGCTTATCCGAATACGCCGTTTTTCGTCTGTCTCGACGAAATGAACCTTGCACCAGTCGAACATTACTTCGCCGAGTTCCTGAGCGCGTGCGAAAGCATCAGGAAGATCGACGGTAAGAACGAATGGACGAGCGATCCGATTGTGGCGGCGACTGATTTTGATAACAACGTCCTCAACCTTGGTGGTGATATCTTGTTTGAATCCGCAGACGCGGCACTTGACGCCGCGCTCAAAAAGACAAAGGCGAGAATTGAGAAGGAGGGTTTGTTCATTCCGCGCAACCTGTTCGTCGTCGGCACGGTCAACATGGACGATTCGACTGGAGGTTTCTCACGGAAGGTTCTTGATCGCGCCATGACGATTGTCATGAACGAAGTCAACCTTGAGGACCTAAAGAAAAATGACAAGGATCTGACGCTTTCAGACGACAATCTTTTCAAGACGACAGAAATAGCGAAGTTCATCAATAGGGATGATTTTGATAAAGGCATGTTGGAAAATGGCTTTATCGAACAGCTTGAAGATATTAGGCTGAAGCTTGCAAAGACGCCTTTTGCCCTTGCGTACAGATTTGCGCGCGAGACGTGCATGTACAAAAAAGCGCTGTTGTCGATTCTTGATTCGGCGGAAGTTTTGAAGAAGTCTGACGGAAGCGCAAAGATGGATGGCAGTACGGCTATTAACGCTGAACGCGCGTGCGGCGACATCGCGCTAGACCACATGATTCTGATGAAGCTTCTACCGCGCCTGACGGGCACGACGGAGAAGCGCGAGGACGTTATTAAAAAGATCAATGCATTCCTCGACACACTCATCAAAGAAAAGCTGATCAGCAAGGAAACGCTGAAAGATATGGTGGATCGTGCTAAGGACAACGGCGATTATCTTTCCTTCTGGCCCTAATCGTCTGACATGTGATGGATGCCATACGCTACAGAATAGACGGGCTTCTGACTGTCTTGATCTCGTCCAACGGCAAGTTGGCCGAATTGCGTAAGGACTATTGCGAACGAATCAGGGGTGACGATAACAATCCGCGTCAGACGGAATATCGTTTTTCCGACCAAGGTACGGCGACGCTGGCGGACCTATCCAATGGAACCATGTTGCCCGAAAAGAATGTCGAGGCAGGTGCGGGTTTTGAGGAATTGCCGGTCGTCTTTGAGACGCCGATTTATTTCTTTGACATCCAGTTTGACGAAAAGGATAAGCTCAAAGACCTCGATGAGGACTCAATTGAGGTACGGCATCACCTAAATGATGTAGCGAAGAGGTTCTACCGCAGAGGGCGAATGCTTTTTGCGGAGATGAGCTTTGTTAACGAACCGGGCAAGTTCAGGCTTGAAATCAAGTTCAAGCGCGGCGGTTCGGAGAGAACTGTCTGGCTTGAGTTCTTTGTCGCATCCACAAAGATGGATGTGAATGGTGATTACAAGCGCATCCTTGAGATTGTCGAGCACCATCAACGCGAATCTCTGTTCACGCCATACGCGAAGACAGTCCAGGATGTTAACGTGAGCGAAAAGGCGAACGCGCACAACGATCCGTACTGGACGGTTTATTTCGACCACGCGCTAGATAGATATGAGGCCGCCCTCAAGAAAATCATCTACGAGCCGCATCGTTCGACAGTCGGGGTTCCGTATGTGCGCCGTGCGGATCGCGTGAGGAACTGGACGCCGAGTATGGCGCGTGAGTTTGCGAGGTACAAGGGCGATGCTGGGGCATTGCGGACGCATGGGTTCATTGAGAATGTCCGCACTTCAACGTATGACACGCCCGAGAATCGATTTGTCAAGATGACGCTTGAAACGCTTGCCCGTGAATTCAACTCGGCGAGGGGCAAGATTGAAGGCGATGGACAACTCTCCAATAGTTTCAAGAAGGAATTCAAGGATCGGATGGATAGGTTCGGCCATTATGCCAGGATGCCTTTCATGCAGTCCATATCGCAGTTGAACGCGGCAGTTGCGCCGAGCCTTGTCCTTCAGATGCGGCCTGGATACGCGGACATTCGGATCGTGTGGAACCTGATACACAGTATGTTCACGACCGACAGTACGCTTTCGAGGTCTACGGAAGCCGGACTTATCAAGATCTCGGCTTTGTACGAATACTGGTGTTTCCTAGAGGTCAAGCGAATTCTTGCCGGTGAAGATCAGAATGGACAGCCGGTAAATCGGATTCCGAAGCTCGCGAACGACTGGACTGAAGCAGTCGGTTCCGACAAGTCAATGCATGAGATACTGAAGGAGACCGGTCTTGATGAAGATGAAAAAGTCTCGTCGATAGCCTATCAGTGCAAGGATGATTCTGGGCGCCTGCTTGCGGAGGTGATCTATCAACAGTCTTACGGCCCGAATAGTGAGGAACAATACTCAAAGCCCGTTCAGCAGCGCCCTGATATCGTCATTAGATTCTACGACAAGAACGGCGTGCCGTTTACCTATCTGTTTGACGCGAAGTATCAAATCGAGAACGGACAATATTCAAAAGGCAAGGACGCAGTTCCTAGGGCGTCGTTGGACCAGATGCACCGGTACCGTGATGCAATTCTGTGGAGGAGTAGTGGGTCTTCCGCTTCGACACGACCATCGCACGAAGTCGTTGGCGCGTATGTCCTGTACCCTGCGGACGAAACAAAGGCCGATACGCTATACAGCGGATTTGACGATTTGCGCAAAGAACAGAATATTGGTGCATTTCCGCTTCTGCCAGGCAAGTCGTCAAAGTTCGAGGCGTTTATTCGCGAACTTGTGGATCACATTGATTTTGGCGCAGACAAACCGAAGTGGCTGAAGGGGGATGCTATTCCGCAGAAGGGGCTGTTCTACACCGAAGACGAGGCGGATGTCATTGGGGAAGACAGTTCTATTGACGTGCCTCTTGACACTGATATAATATTCCATCAGGCGATGGCGGCGAAGAAGTTCCCTGTTTCGCAATCGTTGCTGCACGGCAAGACCCCTGCCAATATTAAGCGTCTTAACTTCAAGGTTGGCGACCGGTTCGCATATGTTTGCGGCAGATTCCCTGGCGGCATGATTCAGCAGTCGCAGTTTGCAAGCCAGGGGATTACCTTCGCCGTCTCAACTCCGGCCCCGTATTACATTTTCGAAATTGAATGAGGGAGCTATGGATGTCATGGGCATATTGAGTGTTGTCATCAGCATTGCTGGTTTTGCGTTTTCTGTCTGGGTGTATTATTCTCATGATCGAAAGATAAAGACGCTAGATATTAAATTAAAAGAGGGTGCCCTAAAAAAGATGCAAGAGGAAGAGTTGAACTCGAAACGCGCAAGGGTTGTTGGAACCGTAGTGTCAGAAGATGGGGATATGAAATTGATTGTCCGTAATATTGGCAAAGCGGTGGCGACTAATGTTAGAGGTAAATTTGATCCTGAATTACCTCTGGATAGGAAAATCTTCCCCGTTGAATTCATGAATCCAGGAGACAGTGCACAGGCGTCCCTTTTGCTCGCAATGAGTGATCCGCGAAAAACATGTGTAACGTTTGAGTGGGTTGATGAATTGGGAGAACAAACATATTCGCAAATTTTGACACTGAAATAAAGTGCGTCTATCAAGGGATAGTAGGGCTGGCTCATGTTGCCGCAGTTGCAATGACACAGTAGCGCGATGGAAATTGTGAAACAAGAATTGGGAATGTGCGCTCTACGTCACATATTGCAATAAGTGACAGGGAGGGAACAACCGGGTTGGAGCATATTGACACAGCTGTTTGACACAGTCAGACTTAGCCGTCAGGGCCCAATACCTTAAGTGTTTCGACCCGCCTGAACCCCAGATAGCATTTCTTGCCCGCATGTTCCATACAACGCATTTAAAAGCTGATTCCTGCTTTACAATCAAAACAGAATTCTGTTAAACTTTCAATGAAAGGCGAAGGTTCTGTTGGAGTAGCAGGGTCGGGCCCTGTTGACACTTTACCGTAAGAGTAAATGCATGAGAGGTAATGTGAATACTAAGGAGGTCACTGTATGAGCAAGAATAAGGATTATTATGTGTACGTGTATTTCCATCCTGACACTCGCCAGCCGTTTTATGTTGGAAAAGGGCGAGGCGGCAGGGTCCGTGCACATCTTGACTTCGAGGTGCCTGAGCGTAAAAAGCAGGAGATCATAGACGAACTTCGTAAGCAAGGACGCGAACCAATAATTGAAATCATGCAAGCTAAACTCAGCGAGGAGGCCGCATTTGCAGCCGAGGCGGCGTTGATTCAGCTGATCGGACTCGACCAATTAGCAAATGAGCAGAACGGTCGTGGAACATCTAAACTTCATGCAGATTTCATCGAGTATATCCGGGACAAGAGGCCTTTGAGTATTTCTCAGCGTAAAGGGGAGGAGATGCTGATACTGTCGGCAAACGGCTACTATCGGGACGGCATGTCGCGTTTTGAGTTGTATGATGCCGTGCGCGGCAATCTGCATGTGTCAAAGGATCGGGTAGAAAATTGCCGACGTGTACTGGTGCTGCTGAGCGGATATGTCATTGACGTCTATGTGAACCCTTTATGTGTTGAAGCTGGCGCGGAAGCGCGAAGTTTTAAGACTGCAGATGAACCGTCCGGATATGATATCGTGGCAAATTACGCGAATGACATTCTTCGCAACCATTTTGTCGGCCGCAGGCTAGATGCCAAGTTCGGTTTCAACCATTTCACTTACGAGAAGATTCGTCTGCCTCGTGGCAGGTTCTGATCGGAGCGGTTATTCCATGGGGCTTGTGAAGACAAGAAGGCTTGCTGCGATGCATAAGCAGCAGCGCGCGAAGGCGGGGATGAAGCTCCCGGCGAAGAAGGGCGGGGCGCTACCACCGCATTTATATAAATCCGGTGGTAGCGCTGTTGCGGCATTGCCCCAGAAAGTGGGGATTTGGTATAATATGGCCATGAAAGGGTTTGTGAGTATGAAGAATTACATCTTGGTGATTGTAGTGGCGGTGCTGGCATTCGAGGTTTGGGCTGTTGTTGGCAGACAGACACGGTCATATGGCTACAAGCCTGCTTCTGGTGCGAGGCGCCTCGGCGAGGGCGGGGCTTCCGAGGTCAAGGCAAAGAGCGCCGCGGAGAAGGAGGCGCGCGCGAAGGCGAAGGAAATCTCCGCAGAGAAGCTTGAGCTTCCCAAGGATGCGACCCATGGCAGCCTGCCAATCGACCTTGAAGGGCGCATTGCATCCCTTTGCGGGTTTGAGATCGGCAAGATCGCTAAGCTTCCAACGCACCCGAAGTTGGACAAGGACGGAAACATCATCATGACGGGGAAGCTTGCGAGGCCGTTCCGAAAGTGCACGCAGTACGAGCTGGCATATTCGAAGAACAACCATGCTCTCTATTCTATACGTGTTTTCTCTCCGGCTCAAAAGAAAATGGACGACGAAGCTGCCTGGACCGAGGTCAAGGAAATGGCGGCTGCAGTCAAGGCAAAGTTTGGGGAGAAGATCTTGTCATGGGGGGAGACGAATGTTAAGGGGATCTTGTTTAAGGCATGCAAGGCGAACCTGAAGATTAACACATTCCAGTCGTTTGAGGTGAGGGCCGACAAGGCCAACATTGACAAGACAAACCGACTGAAAGGTACGGCCGATGCGCGTCCGGAACAAGGTTGGGCGTTCTCGATTACCCTTGTTGACCGCGGCATTCATGACTTTGTGCCGAAGCAACCCCAGCCCGAGGCCAAGGCACCCGAAGGTGTCGACGCCTTGTAATCACTCGTGCACTATGTGACTTGGAAAGACAAGAAGGCTTGTGGCGATGCATAAGCAGCAGCGCGCGAAGGCGGGGATGACTTTGCGGGTTACACTTGCCTCTACAAATGGATGGCCACTCACGGAAACGCAAGCTCATTTGTATCACATTGTCTGCCTACCATCCTCATATCCTTCGGTCGGTTATTGGAGATATAATGTTGAAACAAGCGGAACATTGATCGACTGTTTAACCGCTGGGGTAGAGAGGAGAATATAGGAGTTGGCATGTTAATAGGAACTTCAGCTTGCTATGCACGAACTTTTTTGTTGCAAAAGCGCAAAGGACGGTTGGGTTTCCCAAGGGGGCTCTCTCCAGAAGATGACGAGACAAAATATTTTTTAGATGTCGCTAGAAAATGTAGGGATGGGATTGCTACTCCAACGAAATCGACATTATCCCGGATGCGGAAAGGGAAATATGGCTTGGCGGGATTGCGCTTTAGTGAATTAATGGGTGCTTTTGATGATGTGAAAAAGTTTATTGAATGGACAAGCGTGGCTTTGGGGGATTGGACAATGCTTGCGGAATATGAAAATATCGTTCGAGCTGCTGACATGGAGATTTTGAGGATTGTAGAATCAGGAACACAACCAGAATCTGATCATTTACATGTTCCTAGATCAATTGTTGAAGTGGTGAGACAATATGCCCAACATGGCAACTTAGAACCAGTGTCATTTTGCAAATGTTATCTGTATTCACTTGTGTTATTTGATGCAAATCCAAATTTGACGGCT
>JAEEGL016044648.1_pt1 | contig 12453 bp, 10 predicted proteins | sample 9134231 | NCBI WGS metagenome assembly JAEEGL01 (sample SAMN16246548, study PRJNA631951) | gut metagenome | biome: gut microbiome; feature: rumen; material: fiber-attached | host: Bos | place: Iran: Karaj | collected 2018-10 | reverse complement strand
CATGAAGCTTCTGGACGAGTTCATCGTGACTCGCGAAAAGGAGATATCCGACCAGATCGAGGCCTGCGAGAAACAGGGCGATAAGATCAGAGGCGATCTCGTAAAGCAGGTCCGTGATTCATTCATTACGCCGCTTGACCGCCACGATATTTTCTCACTCTCCAGGTATCTGGATGACATCACCGATGAGATCAAAGACTTAAAGGATTTCATGACTTTCTTCGCCAGCGTTCCCACCAGATCCAACGACCAGATGGGCGACTGCATCCTGGAATCCGTAAACTATCTGAGAGAAGCAGTCGAAAACCTTCAGGGCGACGAGGACATCTTCTGGGCCCAGGTCATGAAAGCCAAAAAGAATGAGAATCTCATCAAGCGTCTCTACTGGCAGAACATAAAGGAAATGGAAGGCAAAGAGATGGATCCCTATGAGATGACCATGCATATGGAATTTTCAAGAGATCTGAACAGTCTTGCCAACAAGATAGGTAAAGCCAGAGACAAGCTGGGAGACATCAAGGTCAAGGCTATGGAACAGGGCTGAATATCTTCTGTAAATAATAACGGGCATCCGGAATGTTTTCCGGGACGCCCGTTTTTTGTTGCATTTTATTTAATGACCGTTTTTCAGCGCTCATACATATTTCAGTATATCTTCCGCCTTCTCGCAATAGTTTCCTCCGCCTGCGGCATCCAGTTCCTCCCTGGTCCTGAAGCCCCAGAGGCAGACCAGACAGTCCACTCCGGCGTTTTTTGCAGTCTCGATGTCCGTCTCAGAATCGCCTACGTAAAGGGTCTCCTCGGCAGTCGCTCCAAGTGTATCCATAGCCATGTAGACGCTCAGCGGATCCGGCTTTCTGGGCACGCCTTCCTTGAATCCCACAGCAAAATCGAAGATCCCCGGGAAATGTTTTTCCGCAAGCTCCTGAACCGCCACATCTATCTTATTGGAACTAACAGCCAGCTTAACGCCCTGAGCCTTAAGTTCGGCAAGCACCTCAGGTATGCCTGCGTAAGGCCTGGTATTATCCTTAGGGCTCATGCCGTAGTATTTTCTGAATCCTTCCGCGACTCTAAATAGAGCATCCTCTGAAGCTCCTTCGGGGCTGGCCTTCTTTGAGAAAACGTGCACTCCCCATCCCTGCATGTGAACGCTTTCCTCGTCGGTTATCGGAGGAAAACCTTCATCCGCAAGTGACTGGTTCATGCTGACCGTCAGATCATGGATGGTATCCAGCGTGGTACCGTCCATGTCGAAGATCACAAGCTTATATTTCATATATTGATCTCTCCTTCTGCGAACATGATGCCGCGGCCGCCTACTCTGATGAGGCATCCGTTTTCGTCCGCTTCTATGTGGGAAACGATGGCTGAAGGTCTCTGCATCTTTTCGCCCTGGATGAACTTGCAGTCGTCTCCTGACTTAACGAAACCGTTGAGATAGCCGTAATATGTCAGAGCTCCGTTGGACGTTCCGGTGGCAGCTTCCTCATCTATGTCATAGAGCGGAGCGAAGTTCCTTACGTGGCAGGTAGCGTCGTCGCCATCCAGTGTAAATGCGTGTACGCCAACTACTTCATATGCGGCTGACAGTTCTGAGAGCGCCTTGAAATCGGGCTCTATGGCCTCCAGATCTTCCAGAGTGACCACAGGCATCATGATGTCAGGAAGTCCGGTGGAGATCATCTGAGGAATGAGCTCAAGTCCGCGAGCCTTCAGATCATCATAGTCCAATCCCATGATCCTATAGAGTTCTCTTTTCTTATCCTCATCGGCTATCTCATTGATCTTTACGGGGGTAGCCATGTCCATCAGGATGTTTTCTCCATTTACTCCGATGTTCAGGTCTCCGGAGATGGTGTGGTTCATGTATTCTCCATCTCCTATATATCCGCTGTATCTGAGCGCCGCAAAGGATCCTATCGTGGCATGGCCGCAGAGCTCCACCTCTGCAGCAGGGGTGAAGTACCTTATGTTGAATTCCTTTTCATTCAGTCTTTTGATAAAGGCTGTCTCTGAGTATCTCAGTTCCTTTGCTGTCTTGATGCAGATCTCGTCGGAGGGAAAATCTCTCCCCTCATCCAGGATCACTACTCCTGCCTGATTGCCGCCGAATACTCCGTCTGCGAATGCGTCAACGATATAAAACTTCATTCCCTGTCTCCTTTCTTAGTGAACGCCTCTTCAAAAGGTCTGTTTCTAAACGCTTTGTACTGATTTAATTTATCTCTTATCTCCTGAGAAGTGCCCTCGACTTCGTTGTGAAACTCCCTGGCGGACATTCTGCCCGCGCCGTCACCGTAGGCGGACATCTGTACCGGCCTGTCTGAAGTGACCACTGTTATGTCGTAGGTCCTTCCATTTTCAAAAACAAATTCTTCGATGTATCTGTCCGCGGTCTCCGCTTCCTTGGTGTAGACCACGTTCAGATCACCGTATTTATGAACGGTCCCGGCATTTCCCTTCACTCTGTATCCGTCGAATACGATGGTGGCCCCTGTTCCAGTGAAGCCCTGATAGTTCTGGATCACGTCTATCAGGCTCTCTCTGGCTCCGTCGATGTTCATCTTCCTAAGTTCCTCGAACTCTTCCCAGGCGAAAAGAACGTTGTACCCGTCGATCACCAGGTAGCTTCTGCCCTTGCCCTTCTGGGATCTCGGATTGGGGTTGGGGTAACTGTCCTTTGCTTCGGGTCTCCTTGTGGCGTTTGCCCTGGCGGCCTTAAGAAGCTGCTCATCACGTTTGCTAACACCGTAGGTCTTCTCAAAGATAGCCTTAAGGGTCTTATCGTCGGCTCCCCCGCTTTTCCTGCCCGAGGAAGGGATACTGATCCTCTCTTCTGTATTCTCAGCCGCGTTGAGATCATCCATGAGTCCTCTCAGTCCTCCCTCCGTATGGGCGATGTCATCCACCATGTCCCAATCAACGTAGACACCGGCCCCATGATCCGTGAAGACGGAACCGCAGGGATTATATACGTCGGTATCGCAGTCGTATCCGCGGGCTTCAGCCACAGCTTCCTGGTCATGACAGGGACCGTATCCTCCGGGTACCGCGTCAAACCTTCCATTGCCTTCAGAGAAGGCATTCAGTTCCTTTTGGTAGTCTCCTATCGTTGATACAGGCCCTCTTCCCTCGATCATTACAAGGTCAGTCCCCTGGATCTGCTCGCCGATCCTGCATTCAGCCCCAAGTCTGTCCATATCGGTCATCACTCTGCCGATATGCTTCTGTGGGATCCGGATGCTGAAATCCAGCATGGGCTCCAAAACCTTGATCGCACCAGCGGCCAAAGCCTTACGCAGTCCCTGACGTACCGCTCTGTAGGTGGCCTGACGGAAATCTCCGCCCTCTGTATGTTTGAGATGTGCCCGTCCCGCGACGAGGCTTATTTTCATATCCGTTATCTCGCATCCCAAAAGAGTCCCCTTATGTCTCCTCTCTCTGAGATGTTTGAGGATGAGTCTCTGCCAGTTTCCCTTGAGTTCATCCTCAGGGACCAGGCTTTCGAATATCAGTCCCGAACCTTCCGGCAGCGGCTCCATGAGAAGCCTTACTTCTGCGTAGTGTCTTAAAGGTTCGTAATGGCCGATGCCCTCCACTGGTTCCGTTATTGTTTCCTTATATATTACCTTGCCTGGTCCGAAGGCAACGTCCAGATCGAATCGGTCCTTTATCCTGTACTTCAGAAGATCCTTTTCCAGCTCTCCCATAACGCTGACCTTGATTTCTCTGCTTCTTTCTTCCCATGACACTCTGAGAGTAGGGTCCTCTTCCTCAAGTTCCCTCATCTTCTGAAGGGTCGGTACCGGATCCGCTCCGTCAGGAAGGATCAAAGCGTATGTCAATGCGGGCTCTATGTACGGTTTGTCCTGAACTTTTTCTCCTTCAGCGCCAAGCCCCTGGCCGCCATAAGTATGCTGAAGTCCCAGAAGCGCGCATACGGTTCCGGCTTCAGCTTCGCTTGCAGTGGTAAACTTTTCTCCGTTATAAAGTCTGATCTGCTCGACTTTCTCGTTTATGGGTTCCTTTTCGTCATCCCCGGGATCAGTCATGAGCTGCATCTTATTTCTCAGTATTCCCCCGGTGACCTTGAGGTGAGTCAGACGGTTTCCCTTAAGATCTCTGGTGATCTTATATACTTTTGCACCAAATTCCTCAGGATATGTGCTTCCCTCCGAAAGCAGGCCCATGAGTTCCAAAAGTTCGCTGACTCCTTCCATCTTAAGAGCCGAGCCGCCCAGCGCAGGGAAGATCTCTCTCGACCTTATGGCTTTCCTGAGGGAATTCATGCTGATCGACCCTTTTTCAAAGAATTCGCTCATGAGTTCCTCTGAACAGGAGGCAGCATCTTCTGAGATGCTTTCAGGCAGTTCATTTCCTGAAGATATGCCTTTAAGCGACGTCATATCCACTATGTTCGGAAGATGGTTCCTCAATTCAGCCAGGGTATTCTCATATGAAGCGCCGGGCATGTCCATCTTGTTTATGAAAAGAAAACACGGCAGCCTGTATAATTCAAAAAGCTTTAACAGCGTTATGGTGTGGCTCTGAACGCCCTCCACGCCGCTCACCACCAATATTGCATAGTCAAGCACAGAAAGAGTCCTCTCCATCTCCGCGCTGAAATCAGCATGGCCCGGCGTGTCCACCAGTGTGAATTCCTTGTCCCCGGACGTAAATCTGGCTTCCTTGGAGAAGACCGTGATTCCGCGGTCTCTTTCCATGGAATCGTTATCCAGGAAGGAATCTCCCTTGTCCACGCGTCCCATGCGTCTGGTGGTGCCGGTGAGATAAAGGATACCCTCTGATAAAGTTGTCTTTCCGGCGTCAACGTGAGCCAGTATACCGATAGTTATCTTTGCCATAAAACGTCAAATATCCAAAACCGGAGCATATCACTGCCCCGGCTCTTCTTCATTTATTGGTTTGTCACATTCTGCCAGAGGAGGATCCACAGGATCCTTGATCTGAGGCATGTAATGATTCGCGTCAGTAAGGAAGATATAGATCATCAGAGCTGCTATGGAGAACAATCCAAGTGTCTCTACAATGAGTCCCCTGCTGACGGTCACGGCTGCTACGCCCATGATGCCGGATACGCAGTAAAGCATAAGCGTCGCCCTTCTCTGACCATAGCCCAGAGTGATCAGTCTGTGGTGCAGATGGAGTCTGTCAGCCTCCATGATGGGTCTTCTCTTAACTATCCTTCTGAAGATCGCGAAAAGCGTATCGAAGATCGGGAAGCCCATTACCAGCACCGGAATGATGACTGCCACTACCGTGGCTTGCTTGACCAGACCCACGATAGATAGCGTCGACATCATGAATCCCAGGAATAGCGACCCGCTGTCACCCATGAATATCTTCGAAGGGTAGAAATTGAACGGAAGGAAGCCAAGAGCGCCTCCTGCCAGAGCCAGCATCGCACTCGTGGACAGATACATCCCGTGGATATATCCTACGTATGCTATGCATAGCGAAGCAATTGCCACTGTTCCTGCAGCCAGGCCGTCCAGACCGTCGACAAGGTTCACGGAATTGGTGACTCCGACGATCCAGATGATCGTTACGATAAGGCATACGACTTCGTTGAGTTCTGCCTTGCCGTAGCCAAAGAAATTGCTGAGGAAGCTTACCTTGACGTCGCCGAAATACATAGCGGTGGCAATAGCTATCTGCCCCAGGAATTTGGTCCTGGCTCTCAGGTTATGTATGTCGTCGATCACTCCCAAAAAGTACATCGCCGTTCCACCGGCCAGAATGATCATGGTCTTCTGGCTCATGTGGAGAAGATATACCATACTTATGGCAACCCCGAGGAATATGGCCATCCCGCCGAAGCGCGGCATGGCTTTTTTGTGCATTCGTCTCGCGTCTTTAGGGACATCCATGGCGCCTACCTTGGGAGCCAGCTTGATTGCCAGCGGCGTCAGTAAAAAGGATGCAACAAAGGCGATAAAGAACGAAAGGATCAGTGTTCTGTAAATCCCTGCCATAATTTCTCTCTGTAAGAATTACTTGCTTTCAAGCATTACTGCTTTAAGTCCGGCTTCTGCCAGCATATCCACCGCCATCTCATCAGGATAGCCTTCCTTGACTACTATCCTTTTGATCCCGGCGTTAATGATCATTTTAGCACAGATAACGCAAGGCTGATGTGTTACGTAGATCGTGCCACCTTCTACGGCATGGCCCATGGCGGCAGCCTGTATTATTGCGTTCTGTTCAGCATGGAGCGCTCTGCAGAGTTCATGTCTCTGACCTGAAGGTATGTTCATCTTCTGTCTCAGGCATCCGCCGATCTCCGCGCAGTGCTTTACTCCCTTGGGAGCTCCGTTATATCCTGTGGCTACCGCATGATTGTCGACCACGATGACAGCGCCGACGTTTCTTCTCAAGCAGGTGGATCTGGTTGCCGCAAGTTCTGCCATCTTCATATAGTATTCGTCCCAGGAAGGTCTTTCCATGTCTTTCACCTCAATCAAAATATATTTCCTTAAGGTACAGTCCCTCCGCAGGAGCAGTATGCCCCGCTCTGGTCCTGTCCATACTTTCTATAGTGTCCCTGACTGATCCCGGAGTCCTTTTGCCAAGACCCACCTCAACCAAAGTCCCTGTTATGATCCTGACCATATTATAAAGGAATCCGTCTCCCGTCACCTCTATGACTATGTCCGAGGGAGCTTCCCTGAATATTTCCAGACGGCTTATGGTCCTTACCGTTGTCTCCCTTTCCTGTCCGCCGGACGACTGAAAAGCCTTGAAATCGTGAGTCCCCACGATGTACTCAGCAGCGGCTCTCATGCTCTCCTCATCGAGTGCTGAGGGTACCCAGTAAGAGTAATTCCTTCTGAAAATATTTCTTTCGGAGTTATTTATCACATATCTGTAGGTCTTGCCCTTGCAGTTGAATCTGGCGTGAAAGTCCATCGGAACTTCCTCTATGCTGAGGATCTCAACGTCTCCCACGGGATTCTTGCGGTTCATGCCTCCGGCAAGCCTGTTGTTGGCCGCGCGCATCAGCCCCTCCGGGGGAATGCTGAAATCGCCCTTGAATGAGGCGCATTGCATGAGGGCATGGACCCCCGCGTCGGTCCGGGAAGTTCCGTTAAGGCTTATCTCCCGGCCTGTAAAAAACGACAGCGTCTCTTCCAGAGTCCCTTGAACAGTCCTTTTGTCAGGCTGTCTCTGCCAGCCGCTGAAGCAGGATCCGTCATATGCGATTTTGATCAAAAAATTTTTCTCCATTATCCTGTATATTTTACCACACTGCAAAGGATACTGCAACTTTATTTAATTCCGGTCCCCGGGTCCGGATTGTTTTACACCATAATTTATGATAAAATCAATTATACAAAAGGCATATACAACAAGATTTGAGAAAGGAAAGAAATGACTATACCCATAAAGATCTTACTGACCTGCGTTCTAGCCATCGCGGCCGGAGTGCTTTTAGGCAACAGCGCGGTCTACGTTTTCAACAGAATACCTGGAAGGTGGCTTACCGATTATGATGAAGAGCCTTCAGAGGAACTACTGCATCCCACCGTACAAAGGATAAAGTCCGTACCATGGAAATACGCTTTCACCGGGGTGTTCATCGCAGCGGGGATCTATATGGGGATCAGGGATCCATATATTACAGTCCCTGTGCTGATAGCCCTCTGGCTCCTGCTTCTCATGTCGATAGCTGATATAAAATACATGATAGTGCCGGATCAGCTCATAATGCTTCTGGTGCTTACGGGGCTGGGTTTCTTTCCTCCCAAAATGGCGATCTACCACAGGCACGCTGTTTATGACAGCCTGCTCGGGGCTGCAGCAGGCTTGGTGATCATGCTGTCCATCGCCCTGCTCTCCCGCGCGATCTACAAGAAATGGTCTTTGGGAGGCGCGGACATCAAGCTAATGACGGCATTAGGTTTCCTTACAGGCCTGTATGGAGCTCTGATGATCTTCGTTTTATATACTTTTATATCCGCCATCCACATCGGCTGGCTCCTGATAAAAAACCGTACCAGCCTTAAAGAGACAAGGCCGATGGTACCATACATATCAATAGCATTCTTCATTTATATTTACTTTATCAAAGATCTCTTAACAGATTTCATCATAACCATCTGACAGGAGGCATGAAATGGACGATCGTACACAGAGATATGCTGAAGAACTGTCCAGGATGATCCGTCACGAGACTATATCGCGGCAGGGTCAAAAGGACGTATCTAAATTTTTGAAGTTTCACGATCTTATGAGGGAGCTGTTCCCCCACATCTTCAAAGCCTGCAGCTTCGAAGAGCTCGGAGGAAGTTTCATCATGCGCTGGCCCGGAAAGAAGCCCGGGCAGAAACTGCTTCTGATGAATCATCACGACGTGGTGGAAGCCACCGGAGACTGGAAGTACCCACCTTTCTCCGGGGAGATCGCAGAAAGCAGAGTCTGGGGCAGAGGCGCCATAGATGATAAAGGCGAGTTGTGGGCCATGTTCCGTGCAGCTGATGAGCTCGTTTCAGAGGGTTTTGTTCCCGAATACGACATATGGTTCGAATCAGCCTGCACCGAGGAGATCGATGGAGCCGGAGCCGATCGCTTATCTTCAGTGATGGCAGAATGCGGACTGCGTTTCGATCTCGTACTTGACGAGGGCGGCATGATCCTTGAAGAACCCATATCAGGCGCCAAAGGAATTTTCGCCATGATAGGAGTCGGTGAAAAAGGCTGTGCCGATCTCAAATTCACGGCGCGCTCCTCAGGAGGGCACGCTTCCGCTCCCGGAAAAAATACCCCGTTAGTGCGACTGGGCAAGTTCATGGCTGCCATCGAAAGAAACGATATCTTCAAAGCAGAGCTCTCCGACGTTACAATGGAAATGCTCAGAAGACTTGCTCCTACCATGGATGGCATCCAGGCCAAGTTCATGGCCAGACCCGAAAAATACCGCGGAGTCCTCGCGAAAGTCATGAAAGCACTGTCCCCCATGGCAGCTTCGCTGATCAGCACTACCCTGGCCTTCACGATGGCCAAAGGTTCCGAAGGAAACAACGTTCTTCCTGAAGAAGCATATGTCATAGGAAACATGCGTTATTCCCATCATCAGCCTCTGGAGGAAAGCCTTAAGGAAGTAAAGAGATACGCTAAGCGCTATGACATAGAAGTCGAAGTCCTTGATCCCGGATTTTCATCTGATATATCCGACTTCAGAAGCGACGGCTTCAGGTTAGTTGAAAGAGCTGTAAATGAAGTTTTCCCGGGGGTGATCACCTCGCCCTATCTCATGACAGGCGCAAGCGACGCACGCTACATGTCCAGAGTCAGCGACTGCTGCATCAGGTTCGCTCCTTTCAAGATCGACGATGAACAGCTAAGCTCAATACACGGCATAAACGAAAGCGTCGACCTGAGCTGTCTTATCCCAGCCGTTGAATTCTACAAATATGTGATACGCGAGGTATGACCATGAAAAACAAAGTCTCGATAGACATAAGCGTCAAATCCTTCATCACTGCCCTGGCCGTGATATTCGGGCTGATGGTACTTTCCTACGTCCTCACTTTCATAATCCCCTCAGGGGAATACGCCAGGACGATAAATGACGCGGGAAATACCATTATAGACACAGAAGCCGGTTTCAGCTATGTTGACGGCGGCCTCCCATTCTGGAAATGGATCCTGTCGCCTGTGCTGGTGCTTGCTGCTCCGGGAAACGGGACCCTGATAGCGATCATCATATTTTTACTGGTGATCGGAGGGGCCTTCACCTGCCTTGATAAAAGCGACATACTTAACTACATGCTGGAAGGCATCTCTCACAGATACGGAAGCAGACGTTACAAACTTATGGTAGTCGTGACTCTGATCTTCATGGCCATGGGAGCTCTTGTCGGTTCCTTTGAAGAGGTGGTGCCGCTGGTCCCCATAGTCGTTGCGCTTGCGGTGAGCCTTGGATGGGATGCGCTGACAGGCATGGCAATGAGCCTGCTTGCCGTTGGCTGCGGATTCGCATCCGGCGTACTGAACCCCTTTACCGTAGGAGTCGCCCAGACTCTTGCCGGTCTTCCGATGTTTTCAGGGGTCTGGCTCAGGGCTCTGAGCTTTTGCCTGATATTCCCGCTTCTTCTGTTCTTCATAAGAAGCCATGCCAAAAGGATCGAGAAGCCGCTGGAAGAGACCGCTGCAGCCCTTGAGTTCCACCATGACAAAAAAATGAGCCGCGCCCTTCTGACGTTCGCGGTGATAATGGGCATCGGCATTCTTTTCATATTGTGTTCCACCTTCATAAGCGCTCTACAGGACTTCACGATGATAGCTGTAGCTCTTATGTTCCTGATCGCCGGCATAGTATCGCCGCTCATGACGGGGATGAAAGTGAATGAACTTCTGAAGCACTTCGTTAAAGGCGTTATGGCGATCTTCCCCGCGGTGCTCATGATACTTATGGCCTCCTCGATCAGATATACGCTTGAGGAAGCAAAGATACTGGACACCATACTTCACGGTGCAGTCGGGGCAGCAGACAGCCTCCCTAAATGGACTGTTATCCTCTTCATCTACCTGATAGTTCTCGGCATGAACTTCTTCATCGGATCCGGATCTGCCAAGGCTTTCATGCTGATGCCGCTTATCGTTCCAATGGCCCAGATCTTCAGCATCTCATCTCAGCTGACCGTCGTGGCCTTCGCCTTCGGTGATGGCTTTTCAAACGTGATATACCCCACAAATGCGGCTCTTCTGATCGCACTGGGTCTCGCGGGGATCAGTTACACCGACTGGTTCCGCTGGGCCATCAAGTTCCAGCTGGCAAACCTAGCTCTCACCTGCTGCATCCTGCTCTTCGGTCTGGCAGTCGGATATTGAGCCACTAAAAAAGCGGACCGAAGTCCGCCGTATAATTATCTGTAACTTATCAGCTCTGACACGTCCTTGCGTTTCGGGGCTGTATTTTTTTCGCCGATATATCCCATGGGAATAACAGCTCCGATGCCGATATTTTCGGGAAGATCCAGCAGTTCGGCTAACTTAGCGTCGTCAAAATATCCCTGGATCACAGTGCCTATTCCCCTCTCATGCGCAAGCAGACAAAATGTCTGGGCAGCGGATCCGCAGTCAAAAGCCTCCCAGAATTCTCCCTTAGGAGTTGAAAATGAACCGTCCTTCTCGAAGCCGGAACGCTTCTTTTCATAGGTAAGTATCATTATCTGCGGGGCATTCAAAAGTGCCTTCCTGTTGTATGTGAAGCCGAAGCTGTATTTGCCCGTAGCTATCTCGTTCTTTAATTCAGGGCTTTCCACCAGAATATAGCTCACGATCTGACTGTTCTTCCACGAAGGGCAGTATCTGGCGGCTTCGATGATCTCTTCTATCACATCATGGGGAACGAGTCCCTCTTCATATTTTCTGACGCTTCTTCTTTCTTTTACCGCTGTTGTCAATTCCATATGTGTCATCCTTTCAAAAACTACCGAAGGCCCTCCGAAGAGAGCCTCCGAGAAATGTGTATATTTGTTTTTTATTTCAGGAAAGTTCCCAGGATCGATCTTGCAAGCTGCGCACCGATATTTCCGCCGATGGTCTTTCCTGCCGATCCTCCCTTGGAACCGAGGGATCTTCCGAGCTGTCTTCCAATTGAACCAACTGTGGTGGATGCCACCTGCTTGATGGCCTTCTTCCTGGCGGCAGCCTCCTTTTCCTGCTCCTTCTGGAGTCTCAGGAGTTCCTTTTCCTGTTCTTTCTGGATGCGGGCGGCTTCCTTCTCTGCCTCTTTTTCAGCCTTTCTGGCCTCTATTTCCGCCTTCTTGGCTTCTGTTGCGGAGATCTTGGCCTGTTCCTTTTCAAAGGCTGCCTTGGCAGCTATCTCTTCCTGCTCGAGAGTCTTTCTCTCATTCAGTCTCAGAAGGAACTCATAAGCCGAATCCCTGTCATACATATTCTGATATCTGAGATATGCATTGTTGGTTAGAACAGCCTGCTGCTTCTCTTCAGGAGAAATGTCCACACCCATGCTGATCGGAGCAAGGATCTTAGTCTTTTCGACCACCTGAGGGATACCGTCAGGTCCCAGTGTGGATACCAAAGCTTCTCCTGTACCCAGAGCCAGTATGGTCTCATAGGTGTTGAATTCAGGATTTGCTCTGAATGTGTCAGCTACGGTCTTTACCACCCTCTCATCTGCAGGTGTGTATGCGCGGAGTCCGTGCTGGATCTTGTTTCCAAGCTGCGCAAGGATGGAGTCCGGGATATCCTTAGGTGACTGTGTAATGAAATATACGCCTACTCCCTTGGAACGGATAAGTTTGATCACCTGCTCGATCTTGTCCATGAGAGCCTTGTTGATATCCTTGAAGAGAAGATGCGCCTCATCAAAGAAGAATACCATTCTGGGCTTGTCAAGATCTCCTACTTCCGGGAGAGTCTCAAAGAGTTCCGAAAGCATCCAGAGGAGGAAGGTGGAAT
>JAEEGL014976204.1_pt1 | contig 12453 bp, 10 predicted proteins | sample 9134231 | NCBI WGS metagenome assembly JAEEGL01 (sample SAMN16246548, study PRJNA631951) | gut metagenome | biome: gut microbiome; feature: rumen; material: fiber-attached | host: Bos | place: Iran: Karaj | collected 2018-10 | reverse complement strand
TGTAGGTGATGGCACCTCGATGAATTATATCGAACTCATCACCGAAAAGGGCGATACACTCTCGCTGCGCACCTCGGGTGCCCATTTCATCGGTGACCTCTATGCCACTCAGAAGGTAAGTGTGTTCTACAACACCATCGATGACGAGGATGTGGCCTCAGTCATCGTCAATCTCACTCAGATGCAGTCGAAGTGGGCGCAGGTCAACCGCCAGGGACAGGAGTTGGGCATGTGGCTTACACCCGATGGCAAGGTCCTCACCGACAGCACCGCTGTGGGTTACACCCAGTGGGAGATTCGTGATGGTTCGTTCCTGCTCTCCTATCCGGTAGAGACACAGAACCGTGAGTTAGGAACGGTCTTGAAGTCCGACACTTTCACCATCACAGCACTCGACAACGAACAACTTAAGATTGCCAGTGGCAATATCGGCTATTCCTTCAAACGCGAACTTTAAGGGGATATGGTGTTCAATAGATTCGTGAAATACTTGCTCAGTAAGAAGTCGGGTCTTCATCTCGATGACGGCGCGCATCTCAACTTGCTCATTGAGAAGATAGCGGAGCAGGAGCATGAACGTATTGGATTGAACACAATGAAACGACTCATGGGGCAAATCAAGGACGAGCGAGAGCCACGCCCCAGCACCCTCAACATCGTTGCACATTACCTTGGTTTCCCGAACTGGGAGGTGATGGACGAGGCCACACGCCACTACAATTCGATGTTTACGAGCAACGGCGGTTCTCTCGCCTCTTTTGCTGTGCCAGAGGGGAGTCTGGTGGAGTACACCTATCTGCCCGACAGGAAAGTGGCACTCCGGCATCGTACGGGAAGTACGTATGAGGTGGTTTACAACGAAAACAGCCAGTTGCGTGAAGGCGATATCGTCGAAGTGGGCGTATTCATGCTTCGTTTTCCCTTAATTGTCAGTGATGTGGTGAGAAACGGCCAATCCTTAGGCTCATATATCGCCGGCAAGTGGACGGGCTTGAATAGTCTGAAACTTATTGAATCCTCAACCGAGGACGAAATACCCCCGAAGGGGTGACTGACCTTTCAATGACAGACGCTTCGGGATTTGACAACCCAACTACCTCTTCATTTGCTGATGCGGAACCATTGGCTTTTGCCGGTGGAACGTGTCTCGCCTTTCGTGTGCGCCGTTATGGCAAATGGCATTTTCTCAAACGGTTGAAGCCCGAATATAGCAGTGACCCACGCTACGTGATGGCTATGGAGAAGGAGTTCGAGACTGCCTATCAACTCGAGCATCCTGCACTACCGCGATATATCGAACGAGGCAACGACTATATCTTGATGGAGTTCATCGACGGTTGGACACTGACGGATTTTCTCAACACTCATCCTGCTTTTTTTGAAGATGAAACGCGCTTGCAAACCTTCTGTCAGCAGTTGTTGCAGGCCTTGCAGTATCTGCATGCCCACCAGATACTCCATCTCGATTTGAAACCCGACAACATTCTCCTGACTCGGATAGGGCAGGAGGTGCGTTTGGTGGATTTCGGTTGTTGCTATACCGATTGCAACCCTTTCACCACAGGCCATACCGACTTGTTCGCAGCTCCCGAACAACTTATCTCAGCAGTCGATAGCCGTGCGTTTACCCCCTCCACTGACCTTTATGCGTTCGGTCGAATCCTTGATTATCTATCGGCTTCGGTCTCGCTTCCTCCATTGTATCGTAAGGTGATGAATAAATGTTTGGCAGAACGTCCAGTAGACAGGTTTCAGTTGGCTCAGGAGGTACAGCAAGCGCTGGCTCCTAAGAAATCGGTTTCCATAGTCATTGTTGCTCTCTTCCTTTTGTTTTCGCTCGTTATCCTCAGTTGGTGGTTCAAGTCTTCATCACCCTTGTCTTCTCCTCAGTCTGCAATTAGCGACTCCATCTCATCATCCCCAGCTCCTATCAGTCAGGATACGTCGTCCATATCTGTGCCTATCGATGCTCGAGAACCCCAATCCTCTCGCAATTCCGAAGATGTCAGTATGCGTGATATTAAGGGGGGGGAAGAGCAGAAAAAGAAGACCAATTCGCCATCCCAGAGGGAGAATGCCCAGTTGGACGATGCAGTCATTACCGCTTGCAGGTCCGTCCTCCAATCCACAGTTGAGACTTTCCGCGATTCCATCCATCCTTCCCTGTCTCCTTCTGTTAATGAACACTGGTTGTCGGCAGTGAAACAGTGCCATGAAGAGTTGTCTCGTATAGAACATGGTTTGCAACAACGGTTTAAGGGTCAGATACCGCCAGAAAAGATTCACGATTCCATCCGCGATTATGTGGACGAAGAAATAGACGACATCCTCCAGCAAATGGCTGTCAACTCACGCAATTAGGGTAAGGTCCCGAATTAAGATAGGATGTGGAGAATGCAAGTATCTTGCCTGCGGTGCTGCCTTAGTTTCCAATTCGCATCGCCAAATCCTATATTTATTCATGGTTTTTACGGTAATGTTGACCATAACTCATGATTTTATAGACTTATGGTCATGATTCCGCAATACAATGATGACCACAAGTCGAGTTTTTGTTGACTTGTGGTCATTATTTCTGCTGAGATTTTGACCACAACTCCTTATTTTTACGACTTGTGGTCAAGATTCCCCCTTTTGTATTGGGATATAATATACATCCTTTAGGCCAATTTAAAGAAACAATGGTTAGTGGTACACTATATCGATTATTAGGCGTGGTACTCTTTTCAGTTACAATCTACAGCATAGGAATACCTTTTTTGAGGGTAAAAACCTTTTTTTCGATTATATGGACGCAATGGACACCACTTTTTCTTGATTTTTACCCTACATTTGCACTTGTATTTGTGTCCCTCTGCGAGCTTCTATACTTCTCGCTTGGCCGCTTCCCTCTCTGTGAACGGACACAGCGAGAAAAGACACACTTAACTGTAAAAATCAATGAAAAAAACAGCTCACGAATGAACGTTTTCAAAAAATTATTCCTAACTTTGCGATGTGACGGATAATCCGTTGCACACATGACATAGGAAGCGTTTTGCTTTTTCCAGCTGGTAAACTTCGACACCTTACCTGGTAAAGATTGGAAAAGTGAGAACGTTCTTCCCTCTGTATTGATAGTATTGGATTATATCCAATCGCTACGTGCATAGGGTGTGAGCTGTTTCTTCTAATCTTTCTTTACGGCAGTCGAAGGCCTACCAGCGGATTAGCTGAGAGGCTCACACTTCTTGTTGTGTTGTAGCAACGAAAAGAGATATGGTATAAATTCACATCATTGTAACATGAACCAAAGTATTTGCAATTCTTTTCTATGTGATAATTTGTGTTTAACGGATTAACATCGAGGAATAATGGGACAGTTGTGTAAAGAGCTTGAAGAAAAGAAGAAACATGGAGTTCATGATGAATCCTTGTGTCATCCATTATGTGATTTATTTTGTCATTTAAAGTGCTGTAGCCAGTTTATAATGGCACTGATAAGCATTTTATCTGTGTTGTTTGTTATAATCTATATGCCTAACCAAACATTGAACGTATTTATAAAGATGGAAAAAATATACCTGAATGTATTCTCAAGTACATTAGGACTTTGTATTGCTACTTATGCTATCATAATAGGTTTAAATTCAAGAGCATTATCCGCTCTTCTTGAGCAAGACAAAGCCGGAAATCACCCCTTTCACACCATATGCGCTTCAATGATTTTTAATGGATTAATACAAGCAATAACTATCATAGCCATTTTGGCTTCATTAATTACCCAGTGTTCATTATTGTTTTATTTTGTAACGTTTTTAGCCAGCTATATTTTAGTTCAAATAATGGATTTATTATTACAGTTATTGGGGCTTAGAACATTTATTGTGGGAGCAGAAATGCATAATAAAAAAGAGAAACTAAAAAAAGAATTGCAAATTGAAGAGTTTAAGCAATTAGTGGAATCAATATTGAATGAGATTTCAAATGGACGAAATGGACAGTGAATGTTTTGGATGGTTCATTTAGTTTTGCACTTGATAATGCTTGCAACAAATCAGAGGTAACAACAATTTATACATATTTCAAACTTACTTAAGAAAGATAGTCAATGGAGCAAAAGATAAAATATTATCGTCCAGTATGGACTTGCGGTCAATTTAATAAAAGAAATAGAGCCGCTATTTACTACAATTTGATAGAAGGAATGAGTTATTACTTCGAAGATGAATCAGCAGAAGTTATAGGTGAATTATTGTCTGTTGGTAGGAATGGTGAATTAGATATAGAAAACTTATCTCATCAGTTAGGAATTCCTATAGATGTTCTTAATCCTTTTCTAAATCTTTTAGCTAATAATTGCTTAGTTACGAACCGAATATTTTCTGAAAAAGAAGTTGCAGAATACAGATTAGCAAATAAAAGCAAAAGAATATTAGAAAACAAAGCATTTAGCGGTCCATATATAGATCCTAACCTTACAGAACTGGACTCTGCCGAAATTGATTATACAACACGAGTCAATGGGATTATGAGTGTTATGTTTGAACTTACTTACAGATGTAGTGAGCAATGTATTCATTGTTATAATATTGGGGCTGCGCATGATAATAAAGAAATCTCACATCGTGCAGATCGAGTGGAACTCAATCTTGAAGATTATAAAAGGATAATAGATGAACTTTTGGAACTTGGACTTTTTAGGGTCTGTCTTACGGGTGGGGATCCTTTTTCGAAATCCATAGTATGGGATATTATAGATTATTTATATCAAAAGGATATAGCATTCGATATTTTTACAAATGGACAAAATTTATTAGGGTATGAAGAGAAGTTAGCAAATTATTATCCCAAATTAATAGGCATATCAATTTATAGTGCAATTCCGGAAATTCATGATTCTATAACCCGTGTTAAAGGTTCTCTTCATAAAAGTCTAAAAGTTATGGACGCTTTGTCTGCATTAGCTATTCCTATGAATTTGAAATGCTGTGTAATAAAGAAAAATTATGATTCTTATCAAACTGTATATGATATAGCAGCAAAATATAATGCAGTACCACAAATCGAGGTGAATGTAACAGATTCAATAGAAGGTAATAAATACGTTAGTAAGTTTTTGAGATTAGATGAAAAACAATATAAAAATGTTATGCAAGATCCACAAGTATCCTTGTATGTAGGTAAGGATGTTTTGAATCTTATTGGAGAACCTAAAAATATGTCTGCAAGTGCTTGTAAAGCAGGTAGAAACACATTTTGTATCACACCTGAAGGTAATCTTATTCCATGTTGCTCTTTTCATTTAATCTTAGGGAACCTTAAGAATGATAGTTTAGTAACTATATTGAAGAATAATAAAAAACTCAATTGGTGGCTGAATCTGAAATTGGATTCGTATGAAGAATGTGGAAAGCATGAGTATTGTTCGTATTGTAATCTATGTCCAGGGATGAACTTTTCTGAACATGATACGCCCTTAAAAGCTGCCGAGAATAGTTGTTATTTAGCAAAAATAAGATATGACCTTGCAATAGAAATAGCAGATAAAAAATAAGGAGATGTTCGGCTCCTGAATACCGATATAACAAAATTAATAGACACATGAAAAAGGTAAGTTTAGAGATTAAATCGGCTTCTCATGTCGTAACAATGGCTCGTTGTTCTGAGAATCCTGGTTGGAGTGTTTGTAGTGTTTATCACCACATCAACTAACATTCTTCTTTGTCATATAGGTAATGTGACCTTTTTGGCTCATTACCTATATGATTCATATAATCACTTTGTCAACTGTTGAAAATGAAAACATAACTTTTGAAACATTTTGGCTAACAATCTATAAAAGTCTCTTTCTATTCTGCATTGATGATTCTCAAAAAAGACATTTCATTTCGTTAAAATTATAGAAATGTTAAAATTATAGACATGTTATAAACAAACAAATCGAAGCATTTCAATCTATATGGATATGACAGGAAAAGAATTTATTCAAGATTACTTGATAGATGGTATAGGCGATTTGGTAGAAACAAAACCATTCTTTGCCTTCACTCTTATGGCTTTAGGTATCGAGTTCTTAGGGAAGTGTTTGAATACAAACGACTGGGATTATAGTAACTCAACTTCTGATTTCAATGCTGCAATAAATTCCTATGATCCACTAAAGAAATATGTTTGTAACGATATAGATTTGTATCATAACTTAAGGTGTGGGCTTGCACATTTTTTTATGGTAAAGCCAAAAATAAAGCTTGGACCAGACGGCAATAATTTAGGAACCTCCCCCATACAAATTGGATGTAAGGAGTTTTACAAAGATTTCAGACAAGCATGTGAAGACGCAATTAATAATAAAGGTGTTGACATTAAGAAAAATATAGAAGATGAATTCTATGATGAAAGTGATGGCATCACATCAAATACGATTTCCAATTCTACCACAATATAGTATAGTATAGCGTTTCTGAAAACGATAATTCTATTAACCCAACAATAACAACAGAACACTATGGTATGGATTATTATTTTAGCCGTAGTTGGCTACTACGCTTACAAGTATTTCTTTGAGGGACAGGAGCAACAGAAGAAGCCTATCCGTAGTAATGTGAGTCAAACTATTCCACCTGCATCATCAGCACCACCGAAAAAGGTGGAAGAGTTTGAACCAATCCGTGAGTTCAATGTCAATGGTGTGTCATTCCGCATGATTCGTGTGGATGGCGGCACTTTCCTGATGGGAGAGAATAAACAGCAATTAGAATTGATTCTTAAAGACATGGACGACATTGAACAGGTTTTTTGTTCAGAGCACGCTGTACCTGTTCATAATGTATCATTGGATACTTATATGATAGGTGAGACACAAGTAACTCAGGAATTATGGGAGGCTGTAATGGGGAGTAATCCATCCCACTATGAGGGCCCAAAGAATCCCGTGGAGAATGTGAGTTGGGATGACTGCAAGGAGTTCATCCGTAAACTAAACACTATAACGGGGGTGACTTTCAGTTTACCCACCGAGGCGGAATGGGAGTTTGCAGCCCGTGGTGGCATCAAGAGCCAACGTTTCATGTACTCAGGCAGCAATAAATTGGACGATGTGGCATGGAATTGGCATAACAGTGGTGACCAGTACCTGGAGGGGACGGACAAAGAATTGGAAGCTGAAAAGATAGTGTTAAATCATAGTACGACTCATCCAGTGGGAATGAAACAAGCTAATGAGTTGGGAATATTCGATATGAGTGGTAATGTGTCAGAATGGTGTGAGGACTATTATGGAGCATACTTCAGCTCTTTCCAAACAAATCCAAAGGGACCAGGTTCTGGGACTGATCGAGTTACACGTGGTGGTAGTCATATCGTGCAAACCTTTTCTTGTCGTTCTTCTTTCCGCTTTTTTAATAATCAAGGAAAGCGTGATCATTTGACAGGTCTTCGTCTTGCAATCAGAAAAGACAACTCAATCCGTGAGTTCAATGTCAATGGCGTCTCTTTCCGCATGGTATGTGTTGAAGGCGGCTATTTCTGGATGGGAGCGACGGAAGAGCAAGGGGATGATGCGGATAATTTAGAGAAGCCCTCTCATGGCGTGAAAGTGAATTCATACATGATAGGTGAGACTCAGGTGACTCAGGAACTTTGGGAGGCTGTTATGGGTAGTAACCCCTCTGGCTTTGTGAATCCGAAGAATCCAGTGGAGTATGTGAGTTGGGATGAATGTAAGGATTTCATTCGTATTTTGAATTCGCTTACTGGTCAGAATTTCCGTTTGCCTTCTGAGGCGGAATGGGAATATGCAGCCAGAGGCGGAAGTAAGAGCCAGCATTACAAATACTCAGGCAGTAACACTTTGTACGATGTGGCATGGTGTTGGCGTAATAGTGGTTTCAATAGTGACTTCACCGTATTCATGAAGGGAAACGATGAAGATTCGGAAAATGAAGAGATAATAAAAACACTTGAGTGTAAAACTCATCCTGTCGGATTGAAGTTACCAAATGAGTTGGGTATCTATGATCTGAGTGGAAATGTTTTTGAATGGTGTGAAGATCGATGGTATTATTACAATTCCGATTGTCCTTCTCCGAAACTTTTGCATATAATTCGAGGTGGGTGTTATAACGGCAGAACAAATTTCTGTCGTGTGTCATATCGTATTGCTCAGGAACCAGGTCAAAGAACGAACCACATTGGTTTCCGCCTTGCCCTATAGCCTATTTTATAATTATCTCTGGTGTCTGTTGTTTCCGATGCAGTTCCGCTAGTTACTAAAGGATGTCGCTGTAGAGAGAACAGGCAACAGAGAATGAACAAATAAACACTTTAAGAAGATGTCAACCTTAATCCGTTGTATGTGCTGTGGCACTGAGTATCCTGCCAGTTGGCACTGGTTTGTTTGTGATACGTGCAATTATCGTATATGTCCCCATTGCATCAACCGACATAGTGGGTCATACGGTTCGGGCTATAAATGCAGCCAGTGCATGTGGGGCAAAATGCAGTATAAGTAAAAGATTTTGAAGCCTAAAAGAGCGGCAATGTCTCCATCAAGATGGGAAAAACTATAAGCAGAAACCTTTTGATGATGGTGGTGATATTATCACCATCAATGTCTGTGCGCAGCAGAAACCGACCCAATACAATGCATATTGCGAGGTGACAGTGGGGGGCAGGTATGATGGATTACATCAACATCACTTTCGACTTCTGTTATACGCATTATCCGAACGCTCTGCTCTATGACGAGAAAGGGCGACCCATCAAGTTCCGCTCGCCCATGGATGCCATCAATTACTTGGGTGAGCGTGGCTGTCATTTGGTGACCTCTTATTACAGCAATGATGCCAGAGGGCAGATTCGGCTTTTTTTGGAGAAATAAGTAAAAAACCGAAAGCAAATGGAGGAAAGGCTGAGACTAAGTCTGAATCCAAAAAAAGACCTGTCGTTTTAGATTTAGGAAACAAGTATATTAACATCAAGCATTTACACAAATATGAGTTACAATTGTCCAAATTGTCAGACTCCGATAGAGGATAATGACAAGTTTTGCCCCACTTGTGGGCAAAAGGTCGTTAGAGTGGAAGAACCACCAGTAACACAGGTCGAGGAGCCCAAGGAACCTGTTGCTGTGAACAATCCGACTAACGAACAACCAACTGATAATATCGTTTCAGAAGAAAAGCCAACGAATTTCATGAATTCCGTCTTCGCTACTTTAACGAATTTTACGATGAAGAATTGTACTGCTAAGTCATTAAACATTACAACAATTGTATTTTGCATTTTAGTAGTTATAGACTTTTTTACGTCAGATTATCGCCAATTTTTCTATGGTGGTTTTTTTGATGGTTTTTCGGATGGATTAATGGATATCTATCCTCTATCAGACCCCGTTCACATGGCATTATTCTTGGTTGTTATGGCATTTCTATTCATGCACCTTAACAAAGTTTTGTTAAAAAAAGAAATTACGGGTGATATATACAGTATCTTAGTGGTGTTATTTCTCGGTGGTGCATTATTCAACTTAATAGAAGCTATTTGGGATGAAGTGAATATAGTAGGATTATTCTATATTGCAATTTCAATTGTTATGGTTATTGTAGGAATTAAAATCCGTAAAGTTGAGGGATTCACTATGCTGTCAATTGTTGTTATAGCATGGCCTATACTAATTCATATTGATGATGGTGATAATGGTGAAATAATAAGAATTCTTTTCATTGCCGTTTCTCTACTTCTTCCTATTATAATGAAGAGGACTTTAACTCCATATTTTCAGATAATGGAGGAACAAACAAACCATAACGATACTAACCAATAAAACAATACAATCATGAATTGTCCATATTGCAATAGTCCAATTAGGCCGGGGATTATTTTCTGTACAGAGTGTGGCAAGAGACTCCCTCGGAAACGAGTTTGTCCTCATTGTGGGAAAACGTATGAATCGGTGGTCACAATATGTCCCTACTGCGGCAAGGATGCTGAAGCACCTATGGAGAAAACAGAACCTGCAAATCAGCAAAATGTTGTGCCTACAGAAACACAAGCACCACTAGCACCTGTTGAGCAAGAACCTCGGAAGAACTCGAAGACAATATGGTTTTTAGCCATAGCTGTAGTTCTTCTTGTGGCTATCGTTTATGGAGCAAGTGAGTTTCTCGCCAATGGGGATAGCAGTTCGTCATCTTCAAGTGGAAGTGCTTCTTCGAGTTCAAGTAACAGCGTGTATGAGTCTTCGATCTCATCCTCGAGCACTACAAATCAGATTCCTTCATGGATGGTGGGGCAGTGGAAATGCAACACCCAGTATGGAACAATTACCATGACCATCAATTCTGATGGATCTGGTGTTAGCGATGGCGATCATGGAACTTTCACATACGAAGATGGTGAACTTAAATTCAGATTCAGCGACCAGGGGTATGATGGGGTTGCTGTTGATTATGAGGTGGATGAAGCCAACCAAAGATTAGGCGCAGGCCATGGATATTACTTCACGAAGGTGACGAATAGCAGCAGTTCTCTGAACCAGTCGAATAGCTATGATAACAACAGTTCCAACAACTATACTACGACGCAGTACCTGACGTTGATCGGGTCTATCGACAATAAATATCCTATCACGATGGATTTGGAGCAAAATGGTAGTGATCTCAGAGGGTCGTATTATTACAACAGAAACGGATCAGACAAACGCTTAAGTGTTTACGGACAACTTGACGGCTCCCGATTCCGCCTTCAGGAATATGACAATGACGATAACAACACGGGCAATTTCGTCGGAACATACCATAATGGGAGGGTCACGGGAACGTTCTCCCTTAATGATGGCAAGACAATGTCGTTTGACTTGGAAGTCGTCAATTAGTGGTGGTACATATTACTGATAGATTTGCTTCTGGGTTAATAAACAAGTATGAATGGAAACCGAGTTATGAGAAGTAAGTTGTTGTGTGTCTTAGCCTTGTTGATCGTCTGTAAATGTGTGATTGGTCTGACATCTTCCTGTGCTCAGCGTCCGAAGACCACCAAAGTGAAACGGACAGAAAAGCATTATAAGGAGGTGAGTCATCCCACGCCGAACTACAACAAGGAGATAACAAACGATGTGAAGGGAGTGATCCTGCACCACACCGCTGAGCCGACGATTGAACGTTCGTTGGGCGTACTCACCTCGACAAAGAAAAAGGTCGGAACGCATGTCGTAATCGACACCGACGGCACACGTTATATCATGGCGGCACCGACAGTTGTCACCTTCCATGCTGGTCTCTCTTATCTCGACGGGAGGGAGGCCTGCAATGAGTTTACCATTGGAATAGAGTTCCAGGGCAACACATTGGAGGCTCCTCTTACCCAAGACCAAATTGATAGCGCCATCGAGTACCTCTTGCCGCTTATTTCAAAATACAAGATTCCCATCAAGAACATCGTGACGCACGAGATGGTGCGCAATGCTTATAAGGAACGTCATCCCAACAAACGGTGTAGCGGAAAGGTGGATATCACTCAGACCGAGTACCAGCGTTTCATGAACTGCCTGAGAGATCGGCTCAACAAGAAAGATGAAATTACTCATTAGTCAATGTGTATAGACATTAATTCAATAAAATCAACAATACAATGAGAAAGACAATATTCAACCTTTTAGGCCTATTCCTCTTGACCTGCATGTTTACGGGTTGTGGTGGCGGTAGCAAGAGTTCCAGTTCCAGCAACTCAGCATACGAAGAAACTTATGAAGATGAAGCATACGAGGAAGAAAGTTCTGTGAATTTCCAGTCTGGTCAGCAAGTATATACCTATATTTTGGGCAAGCGGTTCCGTCAGGGACAGTTCCGTCTGGAGATACGGCAAGAAGGTATATACATGAATGGTCAGTGTGTGACAGGTGCACCCAGGGTTGATGCTTTCGAGGGACCTTACGCCCAGATATCCGCTTCCTATCCAGCAGGTGGACAGTTCTCTGGTGTGCTTGATGCGGACGAAGGTACTCTGATAGACGAGAACTCTGGCGATGTATATACGCTGGAATGAGAAAGTGAATATAGACGGGCAAAACTTGTGAAATTAAAGTTTTGCCCGTCTTTGGTTTATTTCTCTGCCATCTTCCATTCGGTGATGCGGCGGTGCTGGCTTGAGAAGTTCACGCCGATTTTGAAGAGACGGCGCGAGTCTGTGGCGAAGGGTAGGGCATAGCCCTTGTCTTCAATCTGAAGCAGGGCCTCGTCCGCGCTCTTGTCGAGTTTGAACTCGAAGATGTAGATGTAGTCGGAGGTCTTGACGATGAGATCCATACGTCCGTCGCTGGTTGGACGCTCCACCTCCACATACAGACCAATCAGACGGAACGCCACGAATATCACATTCTGGAAATAAAGTTCCGCCTCTCCGGCAATACGGTAGTCACTGTCGGCGAAGAAGACTTCAAGAAGCGCCATGAATTGCTCCACTTCCCCACGCCGT
>JAEEGL014836428.1_pt1 | contig 12453 bp, 10 predicted proteins | sample 9134231 | NCBI WGS metagenome assembly JAEEGL01 (sample SAMN16246548, study PRJNA631951) | gut metagenome | biome: gut microbiome; feature: rumen; material: fiber-attached | host: Bos | place: Iran: Karaj | collected 2018-10 | reverse complement strand
GATACCCGGCAGTGTGAGCTTCCAGTTGGCGCGGCGGCTGTGCTTGCGAGCCTTAGAGATTTTCCCCTTCGGAAGAGCCATGATTCACACCTCCTCATTGTCTTGAAGCAATTGCTGCAGTCCTGCGAACGGATATTGCACACCCGGTTCGGAAGGAACTGCTTCCGGGTCCCTGTATTCAAAGCCCGGACAATCCTCTCTGCAGAGAAAGCGGATCGGCAGAGCCATGACGGCGTATGACATCACCAGTTTGTCCAGTTCAACCTCATGCCCTGTATAGGCAAAGATCTCATCGTCCTCCATATCGCCATTCCGCCGGAACACTTCGTCGAATTCGTTTTCGATTTCGGCCTGTGCGTCCTCCAGACAGTTGGCGCAGGGAGCGTGGGCAACGGTCTTCAGCTTGCCTTTCACCGAGATGTTTCCGTCTTCATCCGACAGGAATGTTCCTTCCACGGCGCATTCATCGATCCTTACGGTGTCTCCGCCGATCTCCTGGTCCGCAATGGCCTGCAGGCCTGAGAAAGGGTACTCCTGACCGGGATGGGATAAAGCATTCGATACGTCAAGCTTCATGTCCTCACCTCAAAAGTGACCATTTGGTATTATAATTCGATGCAAAACGTTTGTCAACAAAGAATTTGCGCCGATTTTTCCCCCGCTTCACCCGGCGCTTTGCCGGGTGATACAGGAGATGAATGAACCCGCTTAATTATCCCTGACTTTTCCGGTTGTTACCAGATCCAGTGTGTCACGGGCAATCATAATTTCCTCGTTCGTGGGAATCACACACACCGTCACTTTGCTGTCATCCGCGGAGATGACAGCTTCCTTGCGGGTCTTGTTTTTCTCCGTGTCGATCTTGGCCCCCATGAATTCAAGGCCGTCAATCACCTGGGCGCGCAGATCCGCATTGTTCTCACCGATACCGGCAGTGAATGCGATAATGTCAACGCCGCCCATGGCAGCGGCATAGGAACCGATATACTTCTTAATGCCGTAAATCAGCATATCCTGGGCAAGTTTGGCGTTCGGATCGCCCTTACTGGCCAGATCATCAATATCCCTGCAGTCGCTGCTCTTACCGCTGATACCCAGCAGACCGCTCTTCTTGTTCATCATCGTCAGCACTTCATCCACGCTGATCGGATGTCCGACAGGAGTACCGTCATCATTCAGGGGATTATTCGCGATAAACTGCACAACCGCAGGATCGCAGCTGCCGCAGCGGGTGCCCATCAGCAGACCTTCAAGAGGCGTCAGACCCATGGAGGTATCCTGGCACTTTCCGTCCATTACGGCGCTGAGACTGGAACCGTTGCCCAGATGACAGATGATGATCTTTTTGCCGATGGGGCTGATTCCGAGGAATTCGCAGACCCTGCGGCTGACATAGCGGTGGCTGGTGCCGTGGAAGCCGTAACGGCGTACGTGAAGCTTTTCTTCATACATTTTCGGCACACCGTACATATATGCCTTAGGCGGCATAGTCTGATGGAAAGCAGTGTCAAACACGGCCACCTGAGGAGTCCCCTTCATAACCTTCTCACAGGCTTCAATGCCCATCAGGTTGGCGGGATTGTGCAGCGGTCCCAGGGGGAAGCAGTCACGGATAGCCTGCTTTGCTGCGTCATTCACGATAACAGAAGCCGTGAACGCGCTGCCGCCATGCAGCACCCGGTGACCGACAGCTCCGATTTCATCGGTGCTCTTGATCACGCCGAAATCCGGATCCTGAAGAATTTTGAGCATCAGCTGTGCTGCAGCTTCGTGGTCCGGGATATCCTGGACGATTTCGGTTTTCTTGTCTCCCGCGCTGTGCTTCAGCTTGCTTCCTTCGATGCCGATGCGTTCAACCAGACCTTTGGCCAGTTCCTTCTCACCGTCCATATCAATCAGCTGATACTTCAGGGAAGAAGAACCCGCGTTCACAACCAGAATTTTCATAATACTTCTAACTCCTTTGCTTGATTCATATCCATCAAATAATTATACTCCCCTTTTGCTTGAAAATAAAGACCTAAAATGCTACACTCATCCTGATCTGATCCGTTCGTACCATTGAATATCTCGGGAGGTGTCTGCATGAGGATTCTGGGAATTGTCGCGGAATATGATCCTTTTCACCGCGGACATCTTTATCATCTGTCAGAAGCTGTACGCCGTGTTTCCCCTGATCTCGTGTTTGTCGTTCTTTCACCCTGTGTCAAACAGAGGGGAGAACTTTCCCTTCTTTCTCCGACAGACCGGGCCCGCTGCGCTCTGGAAGCTGGAGCCGACGCCGTCTTTTCGCTCCCGGTGCTCTGGACTGTACGTGATGCGGAGCACTATGCTCTGGGCGCGGTTTCCCTGCTGTCAAAGCTCGGTATCACCCATCTGGCTTTCGGCGCTGAAACAGCGGACGAATCTCTGCTCACCCGGACGGCTTGTTTGCTGGAGGATCCATCTCCCGTATTCAGCGCCGCGCTGAAAGAAAAGCTTTCTTCCGGTATGGGCTATCCTGCAGCCCTTTCTGCAGCCGTTAATGAAAAACTCCCGGAAGCTGAAGGTCTTCTTGACAGGCCGAACAACATTCTTGCTGTATGCTATCTCCGGGCGGCGCTGCGTCTGAATTTGTCTCTCTGCCCTGTCATTATCCCGAGAACCGGCAGTTATCACGCAGCCGGAATTGATCCTGTATCTCCCTCCGCGTCCGCAGTACGGGACAGTCTTTTCCGCGGCAGCTATGCTGCTGCGTTTGAAGCCGTTCCTTCATATACCGAGAACCTGCTGCGTCTTCGTTTCCTGGAAGGCCGCGTCCCGAATGAACATATTCTTGATACTATACTGCTTTCACGCCTGCGTTCCATGTCAGATAAGGAATACCGCCTTCTCCCGGATCTTTCTGAGGGAATGGAAAACGCTGTACGCACAGCAGCCGCTGTCTCCAGTACCCGTGAAGAGCTGATTTCATCCTTGTCCGGAAAGCGTTATCCTGCAGCCCGGATCAGCAGGCTTTGTGCCGCAGCCCTTCTCGGTATTACAAGGAATGATATGGAAACCGTTCCGCTTCCGGATCACGCTTTCCTCCTCGGTTTACGGAAGCGTCCGGAGATGACAGCTCTGTGGAAATCCACACCCGTCCCTGTTATCACTTCTTTTACCGACTGGAAGAAAACTGCTTTGCCGGCAGATCTTGCTGCATGGCGGATCTGGGCCCTGTGCGCCGGTCTTCCCGACACCCTTCCCTTTACCGAAAAGCTGATCTCCATATAAAAACAGGAGCCTCTGTCAGGCCCCCGTTTTTTGTTTTGCCGGTTTATTTCATATCCGCTGCGGCGGATATTGTTTTACTCTGCCAGAGACAGAATCTTTCTCGCAACATGTACGCCGCTGGCACTTGCATGTGACAGGCTGTGAGTCACGCCGCTTCCGTCGCCGATAACGTACAGTCCGGGATAAGTGGTCTCAAGATTCTCATCCAGCTCCACTTCCATGTTGTAAAACTTGACCTCTACGCCGTACAGCAGCGTATCGTCATTGGCTGTTCCGGGAGCAATTTTATCCAGCGCGTAAATCATTTCGATAATGCCGTCCAGGATCCTTTTGGGAATAACCAGACTCAGGTCTCCGGGCGTGGCGGCCAGAGTTGGCGTCACAAAGGAATCCGCAATACGTCCGGGAGTGCTTCTGCGTCCGCGTACCAGATCTCCGAAGCGCTGCACGATCACGCCGCCTCCCAGCATATTGCTCAGCCGTGCGATGGATTCCCCGTAGCCGTTGGAATCCTTGAACGGCTCTGAAAAGTGTTTGCTGACCAGCAGTGCGAAATTCGTATTGTCCGTATGCTTTGCCGGATCCTCATAGCTGTGCCCGTTGACTGTAACAATACCGTTGGTATTTTCGCTGACAACAGCCCCGTGGGGATTCATGCAGAACGTTCTGACCAGATCTTCGAATTTCTCTGTCCTGTAAACAATTTTGCTTTCATACAGTTCATCCGTCAGATGGCTGAACACCTGTGCCGGCAGTTCAACACGCACGCCGATATCCACCCGGTTGCTCTTGGTAGATATCCCCATTTCCCTGCATACGCCTTCCATCCATTTGCTGCCGCTGCGTCCGACGGAAATGACGCAATGGGAGGCAGTGTAGCTTTTTCCGTTTTCTGTGGTAACACGGTAGTTTTCGCCTTCCTTTGCCACGGAAGCAACAGGTGTTTCAAAGAAAAACTCGACCCTGTCCTGCAGCTCTCTGTACAGATTGTCCAATACAACATAGTTGATATCCGTCCCCAGATGGCGCACCTGAGCGTCCAGCAGATGAAGACCGTTTTGCAGGCAGGTTTTCCGGATCGCGGTATTGGCAGTGGAATAAAGCTTTGTTCCTTCTCCCCCGTACTTCAGATTAATTTCATCCACATACCGCATCAGATTCAGCGCACGTTTCTTGCCCACATGCTCATGCAGGCTGCCGCCGAAGTCATTGGTAATATTATACTTGCCATCGGAAAAAGCACCGGCTCCGCCGAATCCGCTCATAATGGAACAGGTCTTGCAGCGTACGCAGGATTTTATCCTGTCTCCGTCGATCGGGCATTTTCTTTTGTCCAGTTTGCGCCCAAGTTCGAAAACAGCCACTTTCAGGGGGGTCTTTGATTTTTCTGTCAGTTCGTACGCGGTAAAAATTCCGCCCGGTCCTGCTCCGATAATCAGTACATCATAATCCGTCATTTTTCCGGTCTTTCCTTGCTTATAGTCCGGAAGACCGCGGTATCCGGCCTTTCCGGCTGAATAATTATACCATTGCCGGGTCAAAAAGAAAAGCTGTTCGGGAGGATTGGCGGGGCTGTTTATTCGCCTTAATCTTTTCAGAATTGTTTCATCTTTTTGTCAAATCTACGAATTTCCTCTTTCATATTTTTCATTTCCATAGTATAATGAGAGTTGAATCTTTAGTTATTCCTGAAGGAGTGTATTCATCCATGCGGAAACTTTTCGCCCTGGTGCTTGTACTCATCCTGCTGCCTGTTTTTCCCGTCCTTGCGGAAGAGGCGGATCTGCCTGTACCGACAGTAACCCTCTCGCCTGAAGAATGGGCAAAGCAGTCCATGGACGAAAACTCCCCCCTGTCCATTGAAGTCGTACCCTATGATGAGCTTCCTCCGGTTGTTGAAGGGCAGCATCATTACCTGCTTCTGTGTATTGACCAGTGGGTTCGTGACGCCCGTCCGGACGGCATAAATGTCCCGACCTATGCCAACGGAAGCCGCAAGGATATGTACGGGAATACAGACGGTATTGTCCTGCTGACCCTGGATACCCGAGCGCACCGGATCATGCTGACCTCCTTCATCCGGGATGCCCTTATCAAGAAGGTGAATCTGGAGGATTCCGCCGGTGATAAATACGGACGGATCAACCGCGTCTATAATGACTACGGTCCGGAGGCGCTTTGCCGGATTCTCAGTCAGCATATCGGCGTGCGCATAGAAAAGTATATCCTGTTTACTTTCAAACAGATCGCCAATATCGTGGACTATCTCGGCGGAGTGGATATTGAGCTGAACGAGGCAGAGATATCCGCCCTGAAGTATACCGTCCTCAGCGGCACTGTCACAGATCCCAACGGTCATGATATTCTTTCCGGCGGTCACCATCCGGCCGGTGTTTACTCCTTCAGAACCACGGAACGCGCCGCCAGCTACAACAAAGGTACGGAGCAGCGTCAGAAGGATGATGATTCCAAGGTCGTCAAAAGAACCGGCGGCTGCTCAGCCGTTCTGTACATGCGAATCCGTAAGTTCGGCGGCGGCGGTGACTTCATGCGTACCCAACGGGCCCGGAAGGTGCTGAGCCTACTGGCAGACAAATGCCGGACCATGTCCTGGGATGATGCCAGGGCGCTGGCCAATAATATCCTGGATAACAACAACAAGACCAATATGAATCTGGATGATATGGTCCAGGCCGCGGAATATGCTTATTCCCTCCGTGAATGTACCATTGAAGAGCTCCGGATTCCCATGGAAGGAGCTGTCCGTTCCCATCACTATGCCGGTATGGCCACGCAGGAAATCAACTGGCCATACTGCCGTGAACAGATGGCAGATTATCTGCAGAACAGTTTCCTCGTAGTAGATGACGAGGAGGATGATGACTTTTAATCATTCAGAGAGGAGCATGCCATGAAATGCCCGGAATGCGGTCAATGGAACCGCGCCTCCATGCCTCATTGTATAAAATGCGGGGCACCGCTGAATATTGACGAAGTTTCCAGACTGCAGTGGAAGGATACGCTGAAGGACAGCGGTCCTTCCACAGCGTATTTGCGCGCCGACGAATTCGGTCAGGTTGATGCCACCCCAGACGTCCGTGATCAGCTTGCCGGTGAAATGCAGGAACTGAAAAAGCGCAAGCATGAAGGGGCAGAGCGCCAGCGCCGCCTGAGCAAAACAGCTGCTTCACGGCCGGAGCCTGAAGTCATTGTCACTGAAGAAGATTCTTCCGAATATACCCGCAGAATGCGCCGTGTGGAAGCTCCTGCAACTGCCGTCCGGGTACAGCCTGTCTCCGAAAATGAAAAAAAACGCAGGGAGCAGGCTGAAATGTGGCATCGTGTCCGTTTCATGGATGAAAACGGCGCCTTTATGGACAGCCATACTTATGATCCTGTTCTCACCGGCGGCTACGGCTACAGCCAGGGAACCGGATCCTGGCATCTGGCGGGACCGCTGAGTAAATCTGTCGTTCCTGAGCCCGAAAAGAGACACGGCGCTCTGAAAATTATTCTGGTGCTGGTGATGATTTGCCTGCTCCTCACCGGCGGTTTTTTCGCCTACCGTTTTTTTGCCAGCCGCAATAAACCTTCCTACAACAGGGATGCCATTATCACTGCTTCCCTGGCTGATGACCTTCCCGCCCATACGATTCTGATTCCCGGCGAGGACGGAACCACCATTTATATTCGGGAGCTCCATTCAAGCTACGTTGTCATGGACGGATTTGCCACGATCGAAGTGGCTGACCATACCTGGTATGACAACATCGAGGGTGTTCTGGACGAAACCATGGATGTGACCATGACCCCCTTCCTGAAAACTGCTTCCGGAAGGCAGATTCCGCTGGACCTGATCACCTACCCTATCAACATTCCGATCAGTCCGATCACCCTCGAAAGTCCGGAAGGCCTGCGCAAGGAAGTTTCCACCACCATGTACTCCATCCGGATTATTGTCCGTCCCGACTCACGCGTTACAATCAATAACAAGGATTATTCGGATACAGTCAATGACGAGACGGGGGAAATGGTCTATAACGCCCCTGTCCAGCCCATCGGTGACAATGAATATAATATTTCTGTCCGTTCCCGTTACTGCCGCGAAAACACCATCAAGGTCATTCTTTACCGTGAAAAGCAGGAAATACCGCTTGACCTGGCTGTAGGAACAATCGGAAGTACGGATAAGGAAACGATGAAAGTCTCCGCAACCACGATGGCCGGCAGCAAAGTGCGCATCCTGTCCCATCATTCCGATTTTGATATCACAAAAATAGACACCACAGGAGAGTTTTCCTTTATTGCGATTTTCGATCAGGTTGGTGAAAACACCATCACCATCAGTTCCTCCATTGAGGGAAAGAAAACCTCCATTGTCAATCATAAGGTCTATTATGTCCCCCGTCCTGAAATCTATACCAGACTGGCCTGGCCCCTAACGCCGGAAGGATACTCAGAACTGCTGAACAATATCAAAGTCCGTGCGGAGAAAAAGCAGGTCTATGTAATTAAAGGAACTGTTACGGATATAATTAACGAAAAGCCGCTGCGGGTCACCATCAATACCAGCGAGGATGGAAAGTCCCAGCCGGTGGTTGTTGAGCGTCCCGAACAGTCTCAGTCCCAGTCCGGGTTCAGATGGGAGAAAGGGAAATACTTCGAAATCTATGCTGATGTCTCCAACATCTATGACAATATGCCCCTGCTGGTCGCCCGTTACAGCTATCCAAAGAAAAAATAAGACAGGAGTTCTTCTGATGAAACGTATTTTCGGAATGCTGCTGGTTTTCTCCCTCCTTGCGTTTCCGGTTCTTGCGGATCCGCTTCCCCTGCTGGAAGACTATACAGCCGAAATATCACATCCATATGATGAAGGCGATCCTTCCGCGGGTACCTTTGTCTACAGCTGCCGTTATCCCCATGCGGATGACGCTGCCGAAGGCGGTTCGGAAATAAACGCTTTTTATGAGTATCTCATGAACGATACCCTGGATAACTATGTTCCGCTCCTGCAGGACGCTTATGAAGGATATGATTCCTCCATGACTGTCACTTATACGGTAACCTGCAACACCGACGATTATTTCTCTGTCCTTGTCAGAACAGAACGGAACAACCCGGATCTGCGGCTTACCACCTGGGAAGGTCACGTCTTTTCACGGAAGAATGGAAGCCCCGGACAGACCTATACCCTGCCGAAAGTACTCGGAATCCTTGCCGCCGACGAAAACGATGAATGGCTGCAGAACCGTCAGACGGAAAAGGCAAACAATATCATCCGTGAAATGGTCTGGAATATGATACAGGATAACCCGGAGGGGCTGGACTACGGCGATATCACCGAAGAAATCCTCGCCTATATTTTCTTCCCTGAGGAAAATTTTTACCTGGATGAAAACGGAGATCCCGTCTTTTATCTCCAGCCCGGAGATCTTTTCTCCGAGGTTCCGGAAGGAACCGGCCTCTTTACTTTCCCGATCGCTCTCGACGACATCCTTGACGAACTGTAAACAGTACAGAAAAAGTCCATGCATTTTTGTCCCTCCTGGCGTATAATAACACCAATCATTTTAAGGGAAAGAAGGAACTGTCATGCTGGATATCAAAGTAACGCTTTCACAGAATCTCAAACAGAAGCCCGCGGATGAATCCGCTCTTGGCTTTGGCCGGATCTTTACCGACCATATGTTCCTTATGGATTATGAACAGGGTGACGGCTGGAAAAACGCCCGTATCGTGCCTTACAGTGATTTTGCGATGGATCCTGCAGCCATGGTTCTTCATTACGGTCAGGCCATTTTTGAAGGAACAAAGTGCTATCGCCGCGCAGACGGCGGGCTTCAGCTCTTCCGGCCCCAGGCCAATCTTGCCCGTATGAGCCGCAGCGCAGAGCGCATGGGTATGCCCGCCCTGGATGAGGAGAGCGCCCTGGAAGGCCTGAAGCAGCTGGTTCGCATCGAGGAAACCTGGGTTCCGCATCGCGAAGGCACCTCTCTCTATATTCGTCCGACCATGATTTCCATGGATGTGGGTCTGGGTGTCCACGCTTCCAAAAAGTATCTGTTCTACATTATTCTCAGTCCGGTAGGAGCCTACTATAAAGAAGGCCTGAAGCCCGTCAGCATTTATGTTGAAGATGAATATGTCCGTGCGGTTCGCGGCGGCGTTGGCTTCACCAAGTGTGCCGGCAATTACGCTGCCTCCATTCTCGCCGGCGATGTGGCTGAGAAAAAGGGCTTCTCCCAGGTGCTGTGGCTTGACGGTGTGGAGCAAAAGTATGTTGAGGAAGTCGGCTCCATGAACATGATGTTTGCCTATGGCAACAAAATTGTCACGCCCCGGCTGAACGGATCCATTCTTCCCGGTATCACCCGTGACAGCGTGCTGACCCTCGCCCGTTCCATGGGATATGAAGCCGAAGAAGCCCGTCTGAATATCGATGAGATCTTTGCGGACGCCAAGTCCGGAAAACTGACCGAAGCCTTCGGCACCGGTACCGCCGCTGTGATCAGTCCGGTTGGGACTCTCGCCATGAAGGATGAAAAAATCACCATCGGTGATGGCGGAATCGGCAAGGTGGCCCAGAGCCTTTACGATACCCTGACCGGAATTCAGTACGGCCGTCTGGAAGACAAATTCGGCTGGATTGTCAAACTGTAATTTGAAAGGAACCCATCCTCAATGATGAGGCAAACCGACACCCGCTCCCTTCATTGGGCTGATAAGACCATGAGTGTTCTGCGGGCAGATCAGCTGGAGGCCTGCGAGAAGGATCTCGCAGGCCTTCCTTCCCGTTGTCTTTTCGAATCAGAATGCAGCGACCTGGATGCGGAAAAGCTGTATGAAATCTCTTTCTTTGCGGAAGAAGACCGCAAATCAGCCGGCCGGATGCTTCCGCCTGTTCTCCATACGGTTGAGGAACTCCGCGAACGTGTCCTGCAATCTTTTGGATCGGAAGCTGCCCTGCTTTCTGTGGAGGAACATGATCTGCTGGTGCGGGCAATGCTTTTCGGCGGGCGCACACCGCTCAATGACTGGAATGAACTGATTCCGGCCCGCGGACTGGTCCGCCGTCTCTGGTGCAGAGTCGAGAATGTGGGGGCCAATGCCGCGCTGATCCTCCCCTCTCAGCTTTGTGCCACAGTGCTGATGCTTCTTGCCGGGGATAAGCACCGTGATATCCGGAACACAGTGGAACAGGTACATGAGCGGATTGAAAACACCCTCTATCTGCTGGGTGCCGTTCAGGCTGCCGGTCCCGCACGCGATTTGCTTTCTCTCCTGAAAGGCACCATCGCAGAGAACAGATCCGATCTCATAAATCGTTTTCTGCTTGCCGGGTATGATTATGTGTATAACCGTTCCGGCAGCCTCCTGCTGATCCATCCGGGTCTGGCGGAACCGGAACGGATGATGGATATCAGTTATACGGAAATGGATCCCGAATCTCTTTCCAGAGCTTCTGAAAGTATCAACGATCTTGAATCTCCGCTGTATGAACAGATGCTTGCTGTTCTGCAGGGGGCTGTCAGGCCTGAAATTGCTCCGGAGGATGCTGTGGAGGATCTCATTATTCTTGCAAAGCAGGAAGTACCCTGGAAAGACATGCTTGAAGTACTTTCTTCCCTGCTGATCTGCCAGCCTACCCCGGAGATGCGTTCGGCTATGAAGAATTTGGTTGATCGGGTCCCGCGCTGGCTGGACCTGAGCACCTCGCAGGTACAGTAATATGCCGCTGAAAGAAATCGTGATTCCCCCTTCTGCAGACGGACAGCCGGTTGCGGATTATCTTCGTTCCGCGTTTCCGGATCTCCCGGAAAGTGTACTGCGCCGTGTTTTTGCGTCCAGGGACGTAAAACTGGACGGTGTCCGGATTGCAAGGGACAAAAAGCTTCGTCAGGGTCAGCTCCTGAAAATCTATATCCCTGACAATGCCGGAAAGTCTTCTGCTATTTCTTCACTTTCCGTGGTTTATGAAGACGAGGATGTCCTTCTGGTTAATAAGCGTGCCGGAATCAGCGTGGAACCAGATGCCCGCGGCGGAGCAACCCTCACTGATCTTTGTACGGAATATGTCCGTCAGAAGAATCCGGACGCTTTTCCTCCAGCGGCCTGTCACCGGCTGGATAACAAAACATGCGGCCTCTGCCTGTTTGCAAAAACTCCGCAGGCCCTTGATATTCTTCAGGATGTATTTCGCAGCCGGAAACTGGAAAAGTATTATATATGCCTCGTCCGCGGTATCATGAAGCCGCCGCAGGCTGTCTGCAGTGCATGGCTTGTAAAGGACGCGCTCCATGCCCGGGTCAGAATTACAGATCGTCCTGAGTCTGATGCAAAGCCCATCACTACCGGCTATGAAACATTGGTCAGCGGTCCGGTTTCACGTCTTCGTGTTCATCTGGTCACCGGCCGTACCCATCAGATCAGGGCCCATCTGGCTTCCTTGGGCCATCCGATTCTGGGCGATGATCTTTACGGTGACCGGGATTTTAACCGGCGCGAAAAAGTACACAGCCTCAAACTGTGTGCTGTCTCTCTCCGGCTGGATACGGAAGGTCGTCTTCCCCGGCTCGACAACAGAACCTTTACTGTTGATCCGCCGTTCTGATCAGGAAGATTTTGGATGTATGTTTTTTTCTTGTAAACGTTTACTTTTAACCGATCAATCCATATAATAACTCCGGGATCTATGATCAATCTGAAAGGAGCTTTTTCTATGCTGGCTTCTCTTCCTCCGCTTGGCTGGAATTCCTGGAACACCTTCGGCGAACATATCAGTGACGCTCTGATCCGTGAAATGGCCGATTTTATGGTCGATCAGGGCTGGCTTGCCGCCGGCTATAACTATCTGGTAATAGATGACTGCTGGTCTCTGCGCGACCGGGATGAAAACGGTCTTCTGGTTCCTGATCCCGCTAAATTCCCCCATGGTATGAAATCCCTTGCGGATTATGTCCACAGTAAAGGGCTGAAGTTCGGCATGTATTCCTGTGCCGGCGTCATGACCTGCGCGGGTTATCCTTCCAGCTCTGATCATGAGTTTGTGGATGCAAAAACCTTTGCATCCTGGGGTGTGGATTTTCTGAAATACGATTTCTGCAATTTCCCGGAATCCGGGGACTGCCGCAACCGCTATCAGACCATGGCCATGGCCCTGAAGGCTTCCGGACGGAATATTCTTTTCTCTGCCTG
>JAEEGL014548717.1_pt1 | contig 12453 bp, 3 predicted proteins | sample 9134231 | NCBI WGS metagenome assembly JAEEGL01 (sample SAMN16246548, study PRJNA631951) | gut metagenome | biome: gut microbiome; feature: rumen; material: fiber-attached | host: Bos | place: Iran: Karaj | collected 2018-10 | reverse complement strand
ACAAAGCCTTTGGTAAGGTATTCTTTCAAGACTTGTGTTGCCCAGATACGGAACTGAGTAGCCTCGTAGCTATTCACACGATAACCTACGGCAATGACCACATCGAGGTTATACATCATCACATCACCAGACCATTTGTCCGAAGGTAACAAAATTTTTTTGTAAGCATCGGACAAATGGAGTTCACCGCTTTCTTCTATCTGTGACAGATGATAGCTAATGTTCTGTTGAGTCACCCCAAATAACTCTGCCATTCTCTGTTGTGATAGCCAGAAAGTATTGGTGTCGAAGACTACCTGCACTTGTACTTTCCCACGTCCGCCTTTATACATCAAAATAGAGGACTCCATGCTTCTCACGGCAACGTCTGGAATCATGGTCGCGCTGAAATATTGCTGTGCAGCCTTCACCATCTCTTTCTTTTGGTCGGCATTCATAGCCACAGCCATGCAGGCCGCACGAGAAAGTCGAATGCTTGTCACTTCTCTGACTGCGCCACTACCCAGTTCTGCCATCTCTGTTATCTCCACGAAATGCTCGCCCAGATGATAGCCTTTCTGTGAAGTCCATGCCTGTGCCTTGGCTATGACACGCTCGAAGTTCCAATACTTGCCATAGCCCATCACTCGCGCCAGTTTGCGTGAGTTCCACCATTCCTTGCCATCGGCATCAACCTCTCTTAACTGTTCGAAAGGAGATTGAAGCTCTGGGATATTGTTTGTATCTTGCTCCATATATACTTATAACGTTTTCGATTCCTGTTCTATTACTTTATCCGTGAACCACGATTCTTGAACAACCCACTTGTTATTGTTGTTTTTTATTCATAATCGTAAAACCTTAAATCATATCGTCTCTATCATTAAGCTTTATATCATGGTTTTAAGATATAAAAACTCCGGGACTCTGTTAAGTGGCTCTTGAATAGTTTTACTAGAATACATAACATAAAGATATCTATATGTTCTGGTCATTGCAACATAAAGTGCCTTTCTTGCTTCTTTATCTGTAGCACCTTCATAGAATGGAAGAAATACCGTTTCGAATTGAAGACCTTTAGCACTATGATATGTCATTAATTTGGGAATATTTGTCGTAAAATCCAGTGTAACCCTGTTTCGTTTATCATTATAGCCTGCATTATACTTAAACTCACAAGGAAATTGCAATTCATTAAAAGATTTCATCGTTGATAGCACCAAATCATTATTTGGCACCAGTATACCGACATTCTTCATATTTTTCTTCGAGACAATGTCAATTATTGCCTCAATTTGCGATTGTTCATCTTCAAACCTAATGATTCTTGGAAGTTCCGTCTCTTTACTCTGATATATGGCTTCGGCATATGGGTTAGCATCAATTGCCACAAACTCTTGTGTTATTTTTGCCACCGGTTTGGGTAATCTATAATTACTATTAAGATATGATATAGAAATACCTGTCATTTCTGACAATTCCTTTATTGAGAGAGGATGTTTAATACCCTCATATATTGACTGTGCAGTATCACCAAAGAAGAAAAAGCACTTCTTTGTTGCTTTAATAAACTCATTGACTTCCTCACGTGAAAAATCTTGAATCTCATCCACTATAATATAGTCAGCAGACGGTCTTCCGGCATCGACCCACTGCCAATGATAGTAAAAATGCCTTTCTGTTTGGGGAATCAGTCTGCCTTGTTGCATATAGCGATTGAGAGATTTCGTATATGCGATCATGATAACATCGCCTCCTTCTTCTATAATCTGTTTTGCTTTGTACATAGCGATAACAGACTTTCCGCTACCAGCACATCCAGATACTATCATAGATTTACTAAGTTCACGTTCAATAAGTCCAATCTGCTCGGCATCAAGAGAATCTTCTCCAACATTAAACTCTTTAAGAACCCTTTCTTTCATGCCGAATCTTTTTTTCTTCGGCTTTTCTGTTTCTGGTGCGACACTACTATTCTGCTCTTCTGTTTTAGGTGTTTGAACAATATCGTTTTGAATCGTTTGAGATATTTCTGCAATTTGTTCAACTATAGCATGTTCCTCTTCCTGTATTTGTTCAGGAGAGACTTTCTTCATATCTTCTAATTGTTCTGTCAGTTGCTCAACTTTTGATTGTGTTGCCAGTATAGCTTTATCTGCCTCCAACTTATCTGCCATCGCTTGCAGAATTTCTGCCTTTTGTTGATTGATCAGCAGTTCCTTCTCATTTACAATCTTTTGATGTTCTACTTTGATGGTATTAATTTGTGATAGCAAATTATCTATTTTTTCTCTTAAGCTTTCTACTTCTGCTGTTTTATTAGCTAATAACGTTGCTGTAGAATAGTGTTTGCCATTATGCGCATGAGACTTATCATATAAATCAGAAGGCATCATTGTGGTGTCTGTGAAATCTGTTACCATAGAAGACTCATCAATTCTCATTTTACGGAGAAAGTTGAAAATATCTTCATCAGTTATATCTACTTCTGTGACACGGCCAGTTCGTGCGTCTCTAAAATCAGCTGACACAATATCATGCATTTTATTTCCAATATTATCTATGTCGGACACAAAAATCCAAGCCTTGTTAGAGCGGTCAAAATCATCGGAATAGCTCTTTAGCTTCGTAAGAACAACAAGTCCTTTTATATCGCTACGCTGAGCTTCTGTAAAGTATCCGTTTTCAGCTATAACTTTTCTTAGGACTCTTTGATTCTTACGCAACTGTTCGAAAACAGATTTTCCCCCGTTTCCGCCTTTTATGGCCTTACCATCACAAGTCCAGTCGCCATTCTGTCTTGCTACTAAGCTACCTTCATAGTCTTTAAATTCAACAATTATGATAGCATCATTTTTTATAATAAGTCCATCAAGATTTGCTTCTCCAACGTTTACATTACCTATGAATAGCGCAGTTTCATCACGACCATCAAAATAGTCGTAAAGAGATTGAGCTGCTGCGCTAAATTGGCGAATTTCGTGACCATGACCGGCTCGTTGACATTCATATACAATTAAACTCATAATATTCTTTATTTAGTTACCATATCCAGAAATACTCACAATGAAAATAAAGCCTTGACGCTTGGCTTCATCACACCACCTCGATGCATAGTCCGTGGAATATCCATTTACACGCAGATTTCTCTGGTCTGTTGTCAGGGAATCTTGATAAGTCCAATAGAAAACATCACTCACGAAGAAGCCTTTTAGTGTTCTTATTTCCTCATCATCCATACTTTGAGCAATAGAACTCGACCTAGACAACTGCCCCACAACCTGACCGTTACAGATAACGTTGTAAACATGGAAACTCCGTCCATTCCTATCTGTATTATCAAATCGTTGAATTGTTACGAGAGCATTCTTTTCTACACTATTTACAATTGTCTTATTATTTCTGAAATTGTATCCTGCGTTATACCCAATGTTGTAATTATCAAGGCCAGGATGCCGCTCTCTAATTCCAAGAGAAGTGTCATCACCTTCATACTTACTCATAACTTTTACCGCATTCTCACGTGGGCCAAGGTATGCCATAAGAAATTTCCTAGCACGGGTAAATGCAACATATAGAAGACGACGTTCTTCTTCAATACACTCTTTGTCATGGTCACTCAGTGGCATGTCCATGTCAACCTCTTCTCGTGGATCGAATGGAAGAGAGGCTACAGACGGGGTTACAATCACAGCATCAAACTCCAGTCCTTTCACTTTATGCATTGTTGTCAGAACGACATTCATCTGTTTATCCTGCAATATACGTTGATTCTGATATTTATCGTATATTTTATACAACTGAGGGTTATCTTCTGCCAAAGACTGTTTTATGGCCTCCGACATTTCAATATAGGTATGTCTTTCCTCATCACCTGCTGCGAAGTCCAGATAATCGAGGACAAGGGTATAAGCAAAATCCAAATAAAAGCTATCCCAGTTTTTAAGCTTCGCAATCCACCCTGAAACACTGTTCTTTACCCAATTCTTTGTCTGATCATTTTCTAAAACCAAAGGTTTGTCACCTTCTTTCTCAATCATGTGGATTACAGCATAGATTTCTCTCTTTCTAAAGAGTTCACATTCAGAAGCGCCTTGAATGCGTATTCTCACATCTGGAATATTTAATGCCCTTATCAACGAGTATCCATGATATACCTCATTGTTAGTACGGAAGAACACGGCAACATCTCCCATGTGACGTTGTTTAAGATACTGTATTGAATTTTGAAAATCATCTGACCATCTACGTTCATTGTTGAAAATGAATGTATAAGCCTCCTTGGGCTCCTCGTCAATGTTCTTTTTACAGGGAACGGGAATGGATGAGTTGTCTGGCAGGAAAGCAGATGCTTCCTTCAAAATCTTCGGAAATGACCGATAATTTGTTGACATACTCATTCTCTTAGGCTTCAGCTTTTTATACAACTGACTGTAATAATACTCAGGATCCATAGATTCTTCTTTCTCGAATCCATAAATACTCTGGTCTCGGTCGCCAATAGTAAAGAATGCTGGATGGTTATATATTTTATCTAACTCAAACATTGCATTCAGGCGTGTCTGGGTAATATCCTGGAACTCATCAATCAGAACATACTGTATGTCGCCTAACACCTTTGTAACGTCAATAGGGTTATTTTTCATTAATGACAATAGTTTAACTTCCCATTCACTCATTTCAAGTCCATCCAACGCTGCATCACCACATACTTTTTTGGCAAGTCCGTGAAATGTGTATACGTGAAGTTGACTGGCAGAGCGACTAAGACCTAAAGACGTAAACAATTTATTTAGGCGTGCTTTCAGTTCTACTACGACAGCACGATTATATGCTAACACGAGAATCTGTTCTGGTCTTACATGTTGGCGATAGATTAGCTTGGCACATCTCATAGTCAGGACATGAGTCTTTCCTGATCCAGGGCCAGCTTCAACATTTACATTGACATTGGAGTTTTCATTGTAGATAGCCCACTGTTCAGGGTTATCTTTCATTTTCTCCTCCGCATTCTTAATAGCAGTCTCTCGAATAGCCTCCCAAATTTGATCACTATCATCATAATACTTGCTTAGTAATTCTGTAAAGCCATTAGCATCTGTCTTGCTAAAGTATGCGCTTATCAACTCCTGAAAGTCTTCACTCGTCTTCACCTTTGTAGTGAGAGCATCCATCACGCATAATCTTAAGCTTCGTATCTGCATCGCTTCTTCAAAAGCAAGCTTATCATCATAATCTCTGCTGTCCGATTTTGTGTCTTCAAGAATCGGTTGCTCTGATATGTCTGTCGTGTAAACCTCAACACCTGTCGGCAAAAGGTTGTCGGAGGTGATATAAGCCATTCCAGATAAGTATCGTAATACGTTTTCAAAGTAGGCAAATCCTTTCTTTTCCATTTTTAAATGGTTTATAGTATCTGCCCAGTTAATAGTCTGATTATTCGAGTTTTGTAAATCATAGATATATTCGAGAGTATTCAAGCAATCCTGCTCGAATTCTGGCAAGAATTGCTTCCAAGTGTCCTTCTCGACGATGACAGATTGCTTGACACACTTTGCTTCTCTGTCTATGTATGACTTACATTGGACATCAGGTATTATATCAAACAAAGTTGCGAAAATCTGCCTGAAACGTTTTCCCATAAGATCTCTCTTATAGTTCTTGGCAACAGACAGACCCTTATTCCTATTCTTATCTTCTTCATTGTACCATGGCATGTAATACCTAGTCTCTGAGGTACCATCTCCAGATGTTCGCACCACCTTCTTAAGCAGATGGTCTAATGAAGACATGTCCAGGAATTGTCGCACTTCTTTATCAAAATATGTTTTCTCCTTGTTAAGCGTGTTGTCTTCAAGAATTTGTTTTGCAGCATTGATAATCACATGGAAGGCTAAATCAACATGACGATGGTTCAACAAATAAGGAACCTCATCGCGCCTTGTATTAGCTATCCGACATCTAACTTCTTGATTTATCTCTAACAACTTGAATTTAGCACATGTAATAAGCTCATTCAAAACCTTTGTTGGGTGGATGGATAAGTCCCCAGCCAGTTTCTGTAATGACACTTGTATCGTATCACTACCTTTATCTTTGGAAATGCCCAACAGGTGTTCAAATACTCTTTTGGTAACTGTTCCATCTTTTGATGAAAGAAGAGGAGAATTTGAAACTTCTTTTTCTTTAATTGTAACAGTAATATGTGCAGGGCTGAGATATCCCATTTTTATCCTCTCCATTCGTTCAAGCCAGTATTCCCCTAGCTTAAAGTCTGTATGCTCGAAATCAAATGGTGAGCTTGACCACAAGGTGTTTGGAACTACGACAGGTATTTCCTTTGTAGTTTCAAAAGTCTGTATATTTGAGATATATTTTAGGATTTCTTCTCTAATTTCTTCAAGGTTCTTCCAGCTCAACATACTCTGTAACAACTGTTCTCTGGATCTTCTGATATCTTCAGGAGAATACAGACAAACAGTTGGAATCGGATTGTTTTCACTGAATCCAGCCATTTGATACATTTCCTTCTTTCGGCCTGCTCGTCCGACTTCCTGCAGATAGTCCTCTAAAACGTTTGGAGGTGAAAGGTGAACAATATAATGGATATTAGGTATATCCATACCCATTCCAAATGCCTTTGTAGCACACAGAATATAGATAGGGTCTTCATCTGCCTTGAAACGCTGATATGCATCGTCCCTATCATCTGCATCTAATCCCGCATGGAAATATCCCACACGGTCAGAAGCATCTCTTTCTTGTAACACACCTTCTTTTACTAATAATGAAGGTAACGTAGCTGCAAGTTCTTCACACTGATTGCGTGTCTTGCAGAATACAAGCATTCTGCTATACTCGAATCTGATATTTTTTTCTTTGATGTATTCGACAATAGCCTTTATTCTTGACTCCATATCGTGTGCTACCGGCTGGAAAGACATACCGATATGACTACGAACAGGATTATAAATTTTCTTGTCGTTGTCTTGACCAAGGCGTTTGACTGGTACTGATTCGTTTATCTGATTATAAATCATGTCAGTCACCGTTGCCGAGAACATTGCAATACACATACCTTCAGGGAAGGTTTGAGAGAACTCTTTGCATTTTGATATTACATTGAGATACTCTGGCCTAAATTCCATTCCCCATTGGGAAATACAGTGAGCTTCGTCAAAAATCATATATTCAAGACCTTTGTCATGCATCATTCTTGTTGAAAGTGCATTAAGGAATGCCCTTGATCGGAATCTCTCTGGAGTAATATATAGTAATGCAAGCTCACCACTATTTATCTTTCTATAAATGCTTCGTGTTTCTTGATATGTTCTATCACCATTTAGATAATCTACATTAGTGTAGAATCCTTTCTCGGCGAGTTCGCGTACCTGATCCTGCATGAGGGCTTTAAGAGGTGTAATAACCAACGAAAGATGATTCGTATATGAAGCGTTATACAATGCTGGGCCTTGGAAGAGAACGGATTTACCACCTCCTGTTGGAATAGAAATAAGATAATTCTCCTTTTTACTGAGAATTTGCGGTAAAACTTCTGCTTGTATGTCAGACCATTTACGTTCTCCGTCTCTTTCTGGCACCATCGTTGCCAATATCACATCCATAGCTGTCTTAATAGCATCACTATCTTGCGGCGAGTCATTTATCGAATACTCTCCAAAATAGTTTTGTGCAATTGAAAGACTTTCGTTGAATTCATCTTCCGAATTCCAAAGTTGAAGAGAAGTAAAGTTGCCTGTATTCCAAACACTGCTTAAAGTATGATATTCCTCCAGGAAACCATCTAAGATGTAAATTTTTGATTCACTATTGTTTGCCAGGACAAAACGGCTATAATATTGATAAACTGGCCACAAAGAAAGCAGTGCTGCCTGATAAGTATCTTTGCTGGAACCTTTTTTAAGTTCAGCGCCAGTTTCTTCAATCTTATCATTCAACGCACTATTCTCTATACTGTTGTCTTGGTTTTGCCACATCATCATATGTTTCTCGACAGCCATTTGATCCCAAACATAACAGTATGCATTATATAGTCTCTTCTCTGTAATTTCAAAGAATCTTTCTTTTGAAACTATCAACATTCCGTTCGACCTTTGGGCAATTTTTTCCAACTTTGAAACCAAAGATCCTTCTTGCGGAATATAGAATCCTAATTGTTGCGCATATGCAGAAACTTGTTCCAATTCCAAATCGTCTTCCAATATGTAAATAATTGGAAGTTTACAATCTGTAGTGTGTACATTACTCAACAAGGCAAGCTGATACATCCAGTACATTGACCTATATCTTGCTGTCGAGTTTACACGTTTCTGTGTAAAATCAAACCGTTTAGGCCGTCCACTTCTTACTAACGAGACTGATTTGTTATTCTCGTTTGAATCAGTCCATGATATATGCCTGATGTCAATAGTCTTATCAAGGCTTTCATACAACGACTCCAGCTTCTTGTAAATATTGAAATTATAATTAACGATGTATTTCCCGTCTTTAGTCCTTTCTATCCAGACATTTGCAGCATCAGCTGGCACATCAGCGAATAATAGCGATTTCCTGTCTTCGCTTGTTACAGGCGTGAAACTTGAACCTCCAAGACGCATTGGGATAGAACTCCTCTCGTTCCAGAAATCAGCTGGACGAAGAGGTGTGGACAAACAATATTGGTTAAGTCTATTCTCCAGTTCACATCCTATAAAGAGTATTCTGCTAAAACCTACGTTATCAGCTATATTATTAACATATCTAAGGTCTGCACATTGTATATCAGCAGAAGAGTCCGTCACATAATCGAGTAAAACATCATTGTTAAAATACTGAATTCTTAGATATGAAGCAAGATTTGATATAATGGGAGTCTTCGACATCTTACAGAAGCGAAGAAGAATGGTCTGAAGGAACTGATCGGTCAAAGGTTTTTCCTTCAATTTACCCTCCTCTATCATCAAGTAGTCAATACTATTATCTTCTCTTATAAATGACAATTGTACATGCTCCGCAATTCTATTCCATAATCGTTGAGGAGCAATGATGAGCGTTTTACCTTCTTTCTCATTATTGATAGACTCCAGTTCATCAATCAGAGGTCTGTCGATGTCACGAAGATCCTGATAGAACGAATCTTCAGAACCTCCAGACTTCTTGAAGAACTGTGAAAAATTAGGTTGTCGCAGCTCATCCAGTATGGCTTGGATATTATTTGGCAGGAAATCTTTCAGCTGTGCGCATAATTCCTCATCCATCGCCAAACGGAATAATTGGTTCCAGAACAAACGATCTGTCAATTCTGTATCGTCCTTGGCATTATGTGCCGTGTGGAGCGAATAAGCATATCTACAGGGATTAAGAAGAATCTCTATTTCAAGTGTATCCCACACAAATGCGGGGCTTACAGTTTTCTGTGCCTCCAACACCTTTAAGTCCCACTGCTTAATTCTATGCCCAACAACAATGTCCTTAGAGTTGATTTCTTCAATCAAAGAATCCAATTGTCCCTCATCTTCATAATAATGAGTGTAGTCTGCTGAACGGAAAGCGAACTCCTTAATGCTATCCCCATCGGATTCAATATCAAACACAACATAGGGAAGTCTGCTCTTCAACTCTGCCCATTGTTCTCCTATGTACAAATCAAAAAGTTTTGAATCGGAAAAATGTCCAGATGCAATTTCTGTGGCATAATCTTTCGGAAAGAAACGCAGTAATTGATATTGTTCGTTTTCAGAAAGAGATTCTATTGCATTGACAACAGTTTCATCGCCTAATGATTTTATATAGGTATCATCTTCTATTTGTCCTTCACTTTCTATCAACGAACCATAGCGTTTAAGGAATGTAGCTACGTATTCTGATGACTGAGAAGACATCCATGATGAACTCGCATCAAAATCCTCCATTAAGTTAAGGTACTCGTAATCGCCTGTAGTAACAAACAACTCCAGGTACATTTCGTCACTAAGACATTCTGTTTCCTTAAAAATATCTGTAACTGTGATATTTTTGTCATTACAGATATTCAAGAAAAGTCGAACGCCGTCTGCATTCTCTCGAATCTCGTTGCTTAATCCTTTCCTTAAAATAGAAAATGAAGGATTTATGTCATAGCCTTTTCGAACATATTTGCCCCATAGATCCAGATTTCCTTCAACTTTTTGTTCCATTAGAACACGAAGGAATCTATCTGGAATATTTTCTTCTTCAATAAAATTATGACACCAAAGATTTACGGTTTCGTCGTCTAAAACATCAACAACTGAATGACTATTTACATAATCATCGTCTTTATTTATAAATAGGTATTTACAATAGGAATACCCGTGAGTGGTATGAGCCTTAATAAATTCCTTTATATCAAGCCAATTTGTGCTTAATGTATCTATCCACGAGCTTTCTCCGCTTAGTTTCATTAATATTAAGCGAAGCGGTATCGTATTGGTATCTTCATTATCCAATACCAACTTATCTAACACGTCATGTTCTTTAAGCCATTTCTCAACAGCAGCCGAATTTTCCGAGAGTGCTTCACTGGTCAGAATTGAAGCCAGTTTATCAATGTGTGGAGAGTAATCGAATGTATCTGGAAGTTTAGACAAATCAGATAACTTACCTGATTCGAAAATGTGATTCAATAGCATCTTGCTATATAGTTGCTGTACAGAAAGACGTGCAGAATCTTCGGAATTGTATTCACCTTCTGTAAAGATCTTGAAAAGAAGTTTATTTAAATATGGGTCTTCCAAAAATTGTTTGATAGTTGATTCTTGACGTTCTATTGGCATTTCAGCAATATATTCGCAAAAAGCATCAATTATCTCGGAAAATTTTGTTGTATCATAAGTCGCTGGACCATAACTATAGCGACTAATACCAGACCTTCTGGTGAGCGTCATCTGGTTAATAATACGACACAAAATATTTTCATCATAGCGGTCACCCTTGGAGTCGGAACCTGAAATCTTGGCATACTTACCTCGGTACTTCATTGCAAAAAGCAGAGTTTCCCTATTGTATTCAAGACGTTCGGCATTTAGAGCACTCCATCCTCTCGCATTTTTACGCGGCGTAAGAATAATCCATTCATTATCTCTAGGGTATGAAGAGCTTTTCCATTCTGAGCTTGTAATATGAAGGCTAAATAATTTACCTTCATCCTCTGGTTTCCCACTAATGCCTTTATTTCCAGACACGACGAATCCCCATCCTTTGGTCGTATCAAAGAACTTGACGATTCCAATAACTCTTTTGGGCGTTTTTTTCTTTTCGATTTTACCAAGGATGCCTATCTGGGGTTCTGCCTGTGTCGCTTTTGACTGATTTGATACTTCTGGCGTACATGTCACAGTTTCTTCTGATAGGTTTTGGCCGTCATTCTTATTTTGGATGTGACAATATTTCATTTTGAATGCAAGTAATGGATCTATAGCATTCAATTCCGATGATGACAAAGAATAGTCAGGGTCACAAGGAAGGGAAACACCTTTGTCTTTCGCGTATTGGCATAACTCTTCTGTTGTTCCACCTTTAATAGCTAATATCTGAGAAATAGTTATCTTATCGTTTGCCATAATTATTCCTTTTTAAACAATTTTCAAATGCTCATACAACTTCAGCCTCAGCACCTCGCCATTCTCGAACTCGAACTGGAACTTCCTGCGGTTGAACCTCGGATTGTTCTTGTGGATGATGCGATGGTAGTTCGGACTGATGATAATGATGTTTGTGGAGTCGTTGTTCTGCGAACGGGTGAAGTATTCAATGTGGTGGGCCTCGACAACGCTGTCGCCGTACTCGTCGCCAATCTTCTCGCCGCTGATCTCGTCACGATAGTCGTAGAACCGCTTCAAAGTCAGGATGATGCTGCGGTCAATGCGACGATACTTCACCAGCTGCTGCTTCTCCTCAATCGATGCCGTCTTGTCAGCCATGAAGAACTGTTCATCGTCGCTCTGCTCGTAGACCTCCTCGGGAATAGCGCTCAGCGTGTGTGCCAGCTGCTGATAGTCGAAATTGGAGCTACACTCCATGCAGAGCACGTTGGGCGACGAGGTCAAGTAGAGCCGGATGTACTCCTGCAGGTTGTCGGGCAGCGGAATCTGCCGTTTGCTCTTGCCCAGCGCCTGCTTCTGTGCAAATAAGTACGCATAGCTCTTATGGAACACGGCCCGCAGTTTGACGGCCAACGGCGACTGACGGCTGTAGCGAATCTGAATGACATCCTTATGCCCCGCCCAGTTGCTTTGCACGAAGTTCTGGTTCTTCAGCTTCGCATCGTAGAACTCGCCGTCAATCAGTATTTTGATGTCCTTGCTCTGCCCGTGCGTCAAGATGGATTCATCCCACGCCTTGAACAGCGAGCACACCGACACCGGAATGGTCATCCCGTCATTGAGCAACGACCAGTCCACCGTCTTCTGCAATATGAATCCATTTTCGTAATCCATCAGAATCATTTCGTTTTTT
>JAEEGL016526818.1_pt1 | contig 12454 bp, 9 predicted proteins | sample 9134231 | NCBI WGS metagenome assembly JAEEGL01 (sample SAMN16246548, study PRJNA631951) | gut metagenome | biome: gut microbiome; feature: rumen; material: fiber-attached | host: Bos | place: Iran: Karaj | collected 2018-10 | reverse complement strand
TGAATAGTTGTACGAATCCGATTGGAATCCAGCAATCGGAGTGACCACAGCACGTGTTCTGTGGCCTTGCAACTTAGATATCGGAAAGAAATTGAACGAACTTTATATGCAATTGTCAGAAAACTATAGTTGTGGGTTTCGTTTCCAACAAAAAAGGAGCGGATATCCGCTCCCTTTATTATATTACGAAATCAATTCCTTCACTTCATTTACAATGAAATCACTGGCCAGCTGACCATTAAGTTTTAGATAATCATATTCTTCTTCGAATACTTTTTTCCGTTGCTCTGCCATCGTGTCATTCTCACCAAGAACAACATCTTCTATAAAATTTTCAATCGCAATATAGTCTTCGCCAGGAGCTTTGTAATGTGCTCTCATTAAATTCCAGCCAGCATCACTAAATGTTTGCTCCGGACGAGTCAAATATAATAATGGTTTCTGCGTGTAAAGGTACTCCCCAAGAAATGAACCACTGTCCATAATCATTGCATCCGATGTTGCAAAATGTTCCAAATAATTCCCTTCCTGTACAACAGTTGCATTAACACTATCATTCCATGCCTGAATATACTTGTCATATTCTTCATAGTCCTTAAATAATCCAACAGCAACAGCAGAACGCCGCAGATTCGGATGCGGTTTGAAAAGAAACGTAATCTGATTCTCATATTTCTTAATCAAGTACAGCCAAAACCACATGTTTTTCTGAAAAGTAGAATAGCAGATATCACTCTCCTGAAAAACAGTATAATGCGGAGCTACTATTATTTTTTTCATTTGCTTCACATCTTTATCATCCGGTATGCTCCACAGTTTTCGAAGTGCTGCGCCATCAAATTGATGCTCTTTATAAAAGTAATCCATCTTGGCATAGCCCGAACGACGCACATTGATTGCTTTAAGAAATTGATGTTTCTGGTATCCATTATAAACAGTTTGAGAATCACAGTATAATCTCCACAAAAAATTCGTTATATCGTGATTATAAACATCAGTAATAGAATACTGACCATCTTTGCTATCCGCCTGACTTATTCCATAGGGAATATATGCAACCAGACACCGCAATGGGAGCATAGTAAACCACTGTACCCTCGGTAGGCAATTGAACCACGAGGATACCTGGTATAACACATCTGGATATCCGCCAAGGTAGCTCCAATCCCCAATCGCACTCTGATCAATATCAAGCCCATCTATCACACGATACAAATGTTCATGAAACCATCTGCTAGTCTGTCGGTATGTATCTATCATGCTTTCGGCATCTCGATCCACCAATGGCGATACAACCACTTTAACATCCACGTTTGCCATTTTTTCAAAACTACGATAAACACCTTCCGCTGGCCATTGTGCTGCAGAATATGTTTGAAAAGCAATCTGAATTCGTTCTCCTCGTTCTGCCTTTTGTCTCAGATACCGCTCACCTGAAGAAATTGCCGTCTCATATATGTTCTGAAACAATTGCTCACCGCCATCCAACTCATCCTTAAGATAGTATAAGCCCAGCATATGTTCCCACCGATATTTATCTGGAATAATCTCTTTAGTAAAATCCCCTGCATCAATACCATCTATCAATTCACGGACTAACTGCGTACAATAATTTTGTGTCTCTTGATCCATATATCACACCTCTATTTGCATCATTCCTTTATTCAATCTCAATCATATCTTTTCTAGCGTTAAAATCTTCAATGACTCCAGCAATAGCTGTAGATATCTCCTCAGGAACATAACTTAAATTCCGCCCCGATTCGATAGCCTTCGCAAAAGCCACTATTTCGTATCGGATGCCCTCGCCTTCCAGTTGATAAAAGAAGCGTTTGTTATCCTCTTGATTCTCGTAACGCACTTCAAAGTAGTCCGTTTTCCACCAAGGAGCCGGGACGTAAATATAGCCTTCCGTTCCAGCGATTACCAGCTCGCCTTCCGCCTTCGCGCCTTTTGCAACTTTGATTGTTGCGACCGCAGATGGATATACAAAATCTACTTTGGTAAATGCATCCATATTCTCTTCGCGATCCTGGAACTTTGTAAAGAACAGTTTCTTGGTATAATCCGTTCCTAGAATTTGGAACACGGGCAACATCGCAGCCGGAGCCCACCCACACATACTATTCCATTTCTTTGACAAGTCCGCATCTTCAATAGTGATTCCATCTCTTAAGCTTGTACAAACCGCATCAACCGATATGATTTTCCCTATTTTCCCGCCTTTTGCCAGCAATAACAGCCTTTCGTACGCCGTGGAGTATGCCGTCTTAATGGCGTCCATCAGGATTAGCCCCTTTGATGAAGCAAGTTTATACAGTTCTTCGCACTGTTCCCTCGTATATGCCACTGGCGATTCACACAGTACATGTTTTCCAGATTCCAACGCTTTTTTCACATGCTGATAATGCATCTCAGGCTTTGAAATAACATACACAGCGTCAACCTTCTCCAGCAAATCATCATATTGGTCTGTATAGAAAACATCTTGTACCGATGCTACATCACCTGGCTCTGACGCATATACGCCTACCACGTTCACTCCATTAACATATTGAGACTCTTTAATGAACTTCGTACGAAAAACGGTTGTACCTACTACACCAATCGTGAGTTTTCGCTTTTCAGAACGCTCCTCTGTGCTAGAAACGCCTTCCGTTCGTGGCAGATATATAACCTTGCAATACTCATTCAAATAGTCAAAGTAGCCTTCCCAATCAGAGCCTACCGTAAATATATCTGCGCCATATCTACGAATATCATCTATCTTCTGGCCCTCATATTCTTCGACAATAATCTCGTCAGCGATTCCTAACTCTTTTACAGCTGCAATTCGTTCCATCAAGGGTTGCTGATTATTAATTTTACCTCTCGTCTTATCATAATCATCCGATGTAACGCCGACAATCAGATAGTCTCCCAACGCTTTTGCACGTTCTAACAATCGCCGATGTCCATAATGAAGCAAATCAAATGTCCCATAGGTAATTACTTTCACCATATTACACTCCCCTATAGCATCCCACGTTTCTGCAAATCCTTTAACGCCTCAATCAAAGTAGTATTATCATCATGGTTAAGACAACCGATATGCCCCACTCGAAAAACTCTACTCTTTAGTTCACCACCATTCGGGCAAACCCATATGCCATACTCATCTTTCAACGTTTCAAAAATACTATAGGCATCCACATTTTGAGGGTGAATTGCTGTAACCCCATTCGCCGGAGCTTCAGGAAAAACCGCGAGTGGCAAGCCTTCCATTTTATCCCTAAAATCCTTTGCTTGAGCTTGTACCCTAGCCACTTCAACGCTTACTCCACCTGATTCTTGAATCATTTTTAGACGGCGATTGATTTGTAATAGAACGCCTACCGCCGGAGTAAATGGCGTCTGACCGCGTTTCATATTTTCCAGTGCATCAGCCAGATTTAAGTACATCGTTCTTGCTTTAATTCTGTTAACGCGTTCAATCGCTCTTGGGCTAAGTATAACAATAGAAACTCCTGGTGGGCACGCTAATGCTTTCTGTGACCCCGTAATCATCACGTCTGCTCCATACTTATTCATATCAAACTCATCTGCAAGAAAAGACGAAACACAATCGCATACATAAAATGCATGATTCTTCTTACAAAATTCACCTATCATTTCAGCATCATATAGCACCCCAGTAGATGTCTCACCAATATTTACCAACAACCCGGTAATCCCAGTTCCATCAAATTTGTATAACTGCTCTTTGGTAAGTTTTTGTCCGTATTCTAAGTGCAATGGAGTGTGTGCTATCCCGTGAATCTTACATAGTTCAACAAATCGATGTCCAAAACTTCCTCCATCAATAACTAATACATGATCCGTTGCATCAAAACAGTTCATCACAACGGCTTCCATGGCACCCGAAGAAGAATTTGTCATAAAAAGAGCTCTAGATTGCTTTGGGCTATGCGCAAACTCACATATCAATTGTTCGTTTTCCAACATAACAGAAGAAAATTCAGGTGTACGAAAATATGGCACCTGTTCACGTCCAACTTCCAGTACCTCTTCGCTACACATGACTGGTCCGATTGTAAAATTCAGCATATAGTCTCCTTCATCTATGGTGTATTTTTTTAAGCAAGTTCCACAAGAATACCTTCTGTCTGTTTCCCCAGATATACTTTTGAATCCACAGCTTCAGTGTAAGGCCTTTCGCCCATTTCTTATTGATTTTCCGGTAGGTCAAATCACTTTGCAAATCTTTTATAAAATCATTTCGCAAGTCATTCTTGCTAATGTTCTTTTTTAACGGACTTTGATACTTGAGCGCATCAGAAAACCTTAATTCATGGCCATACATCAATGTTTTAGCTTTTACAAAACACGCTTTTGCTTTATCTGTATTACAGAGCACCAATGATGAACCACCATTATTGCCATATAGCTCCGGGCAATATAAATGAACGCCCCAAAGATCGCCCAACGTAATATCCGCCACTCTTGATGGGCTCGTAAATTGACACTCATAGCAAGAAGGTCGGCTCATCAAATGTTGCAGCCAAACGGACCAAAATGGATTCAACCACCGGTCCAATACAATTCTTTTTCCATTTTCCAGAATAATCTGCATCACTTGGAAATCCCATTTTCCATGACCTAATATGCTTTTTCCGGTATATCGATAATCAAGCGATTTAATCCCACTTCCATGTCTTTGCGTCATGTACTTATCAAGTTTTCTTACATACAACGGGCTTGGCACACCTTCACAAATAACTTCAACAGTCAAGAGATTCTGCTCATCTGTCTTTGTTGCGCAAAGATATGAACGTAATCCCGCTATTTGGCATGGTGTTCCGGAAAAAAGGACTTTTTTACCTTCATCTAAAAACTTGCGCGCATCAACATACGCTGTCCCTATAACAGATTGAGAATACTTTGATTTTCGGTACTTTCCTAGCAACGACTTATCCGTAATATAAGAATGAAATACATCCAACCCCTTTGCTTCAGCACCAAATATCACATAACTATCATCGCAAAAAGCGTCTACAATCGCAGAAAAAGCCCCACCGGAAGTGCTATCAAATCTTTTTTGTGAATCGTTAATATATCCACCAAAAGCATATTTATCATCTACATATCCCTCGATTGAATTCTCGCAAGGACAGACCTTCTGACACAATCCACAATCGATACACCTTCCGGAATCGATTCTTGGATACCGAAAACCTTCTGCATCTTCTTCCATAAAGATTGCACTTTTCGGACAAACCTGCACGCAGGCTTCGCACCCTAAACATTCCGCTTCATTTTTCGTTTCCAGAAACATTTATATCAGCCCCAATGACATTTTTAAAAAATCGATAGATTTTTTACGTTCTTCCAATATCTTTTTATAAACATTGTCATAATTGATATCACATAGATTTTCCTCGCCTGTTACGAGCACTCGGTCCGATACTCCCAACAATTCGGATACTTCTTTTATCTTATTATCACACTGTTCCCGTGAAAAGATCACGTACGGACGTCTAAAAATAATACTAAAAAGCATTCCATGATAAGAATTGGTTATGATAAATTCTGCATGTTTCACCAACGAAACAAATTCTTCCACTCCGGCCTCATAAGCCATTTCATGGTCACCAATTTCATTTCGATCTCGCAGGCTAATATCTACAATTTTTAAATGATGCGCCTTGGCATATCTTTCTGCATAACGTTCCATACTTGGGGTGAAACGACGTGAATAGAATAGAAGGTATTTCTCACGATTCTCCCGGTCTGCTGTAATCTCACTGTATTCCTCTGCATCAAGAAGAAGGGTAGGATCTAACGTCCGTTGGACGGGAATAGTGGTACGATTAGCAATATATGGTATCATCTGCTCTTCACGAATACCCATCGCCTTAAAGTTCTGTAAGCGCTCATCTAAAATACGATAGTCCTCTTCAGTAAAATGCGGATCACCAAAGCTTGCCCCGTATGAAATCGTATTCCCCCTCATCACTGGATATTCCGCATAGTAGCCATCATCTATTCCAAATTCGTCCGGGCAAAAAATCGTATCCGCACCACATATAAATGAATAGACACCTTCTTCAACCACCTCGGAAAAATTATCTGCGGTATATTTTCGACTGGTTTTTTCAAGCCTTTCTGCAAAAAACTTGTTATATTTCTCATAGTTAACAGTAATTGCAGGGAGCATCGCCTCTACTCTTCGACAGGCATCCTCGCTCCGGTCCCACATATTCTTAAATGGATCCAAGGGATTTTTATCAGCAAGAATCTCTGGACAATAGTCTATCAAGACTGGTTGATAACCAAGCTTTTTGATTACTTGATGCAATGCCCAAGTCTGTAATGCCGATCCATAATTAGTGAAGTTGCAATACAAATTATAGCTAATGGTCCCCACTCGTTTCATAGTAACTCCTCTTTTATTCATAGCCCTTCTGCCAGCTGAATATATCCATTCAACACCGCTGTAGCCTTGTGCGCGCCTCGGAGATTCAAATGATCTGAATCTATAAAATCTTCATCGTTAAATATATCGGCATAGTAATTCATATCGATAAACTCAACCGGTACTTCCAACTCATCCAACGCTGAAAAGATATCTTGACGATACTTTGGCTCAATCGTCTCCATATAAAGCTTGCTATATGGTGTAATAAAAAAATACGGTTTGATATTGTTTTCTTGAAGGAAATCAACAATATCTCTAAGAATAATACCATTTTCTTCTCGTGTTTCAGTATACTTCATTAAACGATTGTGGCCCTTTATAACGCGTTCCTCTACATAGTTTAAACGTTGCTGATGATTTAGCATCATCCAATCAACTTTTTGAACGCCAAGCATATTACATTCTTCCCTCGTTACCATATCGTTGTAATATGAGGACTGTTCCATCATCGTTTGCGTCGCCCAATAATCAATGAATGGTCCCACAACACCCGCAGAATAAAGTTTCTCATCCAACTCTAGCACTTCCAGCAAGTTCATTGGTGTAGCATCTTCCATATGATGCACACATTGTCTACCAAATAATGGCATATAAACTCTTGGAATTATTTTTTTCACCGTCTCGCTCCGTGAAATATCCCAATACAACGAATAGTATCCCAGGTTAAATAGGCACCGCTTTATTGGACGCTTTCCCTCGCGAACCACTCTTTTTATATGTTCAAAATTATAGAATATGTCCTGACTTGAAATACAAAATGAGATTGCTTCGCCCGCATTTGACAATTCCTTTTCTATAATTCCATTCATGGCATGCGAATTACCAATAATAATTGTATCTGCTCCCTGTATACGATTCTTCTCATGCATAGCATTCAAAAAACAGTAATCGTAATTATTAAACAAATACTGTTCGCACTTGTCCCACAATGTTGAAAAATAAGAAGATTGGCAAAAACTACCTGTTTCCATTATATCCCTCCATCTTAGCAAACAAGCTTAATATCATTACAGGCATTCCGACAACATTTTTTGTATTTCTTCGTCATCCGGTAACAAGTTCCGCAATTGAAGAAGTATACTTTGCGCTGAGTTAAAATCGCCTGCGTCAATAAGCGCTCTCGCCTGACCTTTCACCTGCTGTCCCAATAAAGCCATCTCCGCCGAAGTATTCTTCGTCGAATGCGATACTTTATCCGCTACAGTGTGAATCCACGCTGCAATCGCATGATCATATTCCGAACAAATACCCATAGCATCCTTTGCTCTTCGTATCGCATTCTGTGGCTGCTGGTTCTGTTCTAGAGTATAAGCATCCAGCATCACCTTCCATAGAATCGCCTCGTGAGAAATGCATATCTCCTCATCCAACGCCTCTATTGTATATTTCTTCGGGAAATACTTGCTGCCCGCATCCACAAATGTGCTGACAGCATTGACATCTCCGTTCAAGAAATCCAACAAGGCCCAATTCATATACAATTTTGCACACTGCCACTCCGAAAGCAGTGTTAGCACGTCATTCTTAGAATAAAGTGTTTGCAAACGTTCAAATGATTCTCGTTTCAGATACTGAAGTATAAGCGCTACATCTGATAAACGAAGATAAAGCGGAACAAAATCGCACTCCAATGACTCCATGGATGGGACAAGCACTTCCCTTACCCGCTTAATAGGCAGCACTGCATCCAGAAACTTTACCGCCAAAGTCTGCATGAAGTCTTCTTTTAAAGCCTGCTTCATCACTTCGCCGATGCCTTCATGTAGCTCCAGTTTTTCATCGGCCCAGTCAAGCAAATCTACACATTCGAATAAAAGCTTATCATTTCCAGTTAAAACAGCTGACAACAATATACACTGCACAACTAGGCTGTACTGTATTGATTCGTATGCTGTTTTAATAAAAAACATCGCCCCTGATACTTCTACATATTTTGCGCATTTGTCATAAGAAGTAATATATTGGCATCCATAGTTCACGCAGTCAGCGTACTTTTTTGCACGAAAACAAGTATGAGTAGCGATACAGTATAGAAAACCTTTTGCCTCTTCAGCTATCGGTTCTTCCAACAATCCACGGCACACCATCGCTAGTGTCGCTTCATCATTACCGCCTGCAAATATTGCATCTACCCAACCACAATACAGCGAATCTTTCCATGCTCTATCGCTTGGCTTCACTGCATCCCGAGCCACAGGGTAATACTTCTTGCAAATATCCTCTTTCTTTTCACGCTCCTTAATGACGTGATACTCTTGCGCCAACTGAATTGCAGCATGTACATTCTTCGGCTGTTCCTTAAGCGCAGCTTCTAGAAGTGTAATATTACGTTTAGCATGTTCCATGAGCTGTTCGTCAGTATCAAAAATATATCCATAGTGCCCAAACACGGCCGGAATTGCAAGCGCAGGAGTTGTAGGCCCTACCAAATACTCATGTATCTTGCCCTCATACCGATACCCCGGTTCATTCCTAGTTGCTCGGGTCCAATAGTACTGCTCATAATTAGACTCTTCCCAATCCGTAAAATCATGCTCCATGGTCATAATCCACTGATGATTCTTGTAGTCTCCACTTTCAAAGAATTCTTTCAGCGGTTTGTAATCTTTGATGACCTCATCATCATCCATAATCATAAACCATTCACCGGAACAAGCAGCAATTCCCGCATTACGCGCTGCTGCAAAATCATTAATCCAAGTAAAGTCCACAATCTTATCTGCATACCCTTCAATCAATGCGCGGTGTTCTGCATCGCAACCGGTATCAACAATTACTAGCTCACAAGGGAAGTCTTGCTGCATCCATTTAATAGATTCCAGACACATTTCCAAGGTTTTCTTCTTTCCAGGCGTCATAAAGGTAATAGACAGCATTGGTTGCTTACTCATTCACGCACCTCCCCTGTCCATTAACAATTTGTATAGCATGGCGTAACATCTCGGGCAAATCTTCATCGTCTTCTAGCAACAGTTCCTCACGAAAAAAACGCTTATAAAACACCAAGGCCACTTCGGAGAAACAACGTTCTTTTTCTTTTTTAACAGAAACCATAGACCACTGTATTTCCAGTTCTTTTTCTCTAATATCCAGCAAATCATATCTTGGATTCTCTCTTGTTTTCCACAAGCGAACCACAGCAACCTTTTTTCCATAGTCCGCCCTATCATAGAAGGTATGAAACACACTTCCGTATTGCTCATACTTCCAAAACGGCATATTTAGGAAGAGATCTTCTATTGGAACTCCTGCCCTCATTCCAATATTCCAAAAGAATTCTGGATAGCGGAATACATCTGTCACAATCGTAAACAGTTTTCGGAACAAGCTCTCTAGCGTTGATACATCGCCCCTATTATCTGCATCAATAATCTTGTGATACAAAACAGATTCTACTTCTTCATCACAGTCCGCTATAAGTCGTGCCACCTCTTCTGTTGGCCGACAGTCTGTTATTTGTTCATCCAATAATTGGCATAATTCACCCTTGTTATAAGAGTCAATATCAGCAAAAATCTTACGTGCTTCCTCGTCTGTCCAATTATTCTTCGACATTTTACACTCCAACTACGAACACATTTCCAGCATTCGTTTTGCTTCTTCATCATTTGGAATCATTACAAGCAACTGAGACAACACGGATTTAGCAGTAATCAAGTCACCTGCATCTATCATTTGTTTTGCCTGAATTTTAATCCGTTGCGCTAACTGTTGCATTTCATCATTTGCAGTTTGCTGGCTTTGCGGAATTAACATATCCAAGATGTCTTGCACTTTTTTCTGATTAAACTCCTGTATAGCAGCAACCAATATCAAATTATTCTGGTCAATTTGGTCTCCATGCTCTGCCAACGCCTTCTGATAAGAAACCCCATAATCATGTGCCAATGTGTATTCTTTCTGTCGAAATGCCGACAAACAGCCTTCGCAATACAAAAGAATCCGATCTGCATCCGACACTCCATTATCTTGCAACGCAATCTTTATCTCGTTTAGTGCTACATCATAACGACACTGAGTAAAAATTGCATCCACATATCCCAAGCGGTAAAATGCATAATCTTCATCTGCATCTTTCATGCGCTTCTTACAGAATTTCTCCTGAAGGCATAGCTCACTTTCGATATAATACAATAACATCAATTCGCGATCATCGCTACCATCTACTTCTAGTTGTGCCATACGAGCATAGTTGCTCTTCCGAGCGATATCACGGTCTGTCTCATAATACATGCCATCAGAAACAGCCACTTTCGTTGCTTCAATTGCTTCGCGTTCCTGAAGCGCCCCTTCTGTCATATGCATTCTATCCATATAAAAGCTCTCCGGATCACGATCAAATTCCTCCATCAAGCTTTCATAATGAGCGATTGCATCTTTACAAACATTAACAAGTTTCAATCGATACGCAGCATGAGCTTTCCATCGATATAACGTAAGTTGTCCCATTTTCGTAAGTGGTGTTTTTAGCAACCGATTGCATTCACTGATTGTCTTTTCATAAAACCCCATATAGCACAAGGCATCTATATAGCCACCGCAAAAACCGCTATAGTACTTTCGCACATAGGGATCCTCCGGATTTGTTATTTGTTTAATTGCACCTTCGCACAAATCCAACAATGATTTATACTCACTTGTATTAAAGAAACCATGTGCCAAATGAATTTTCATATTCAAATCATACGGTTCTTCCTCCACCGCCTCAATCATAGGTACAATATTGCGATACCCGTGGCGAATTCGTTCTTCCTCGGTTTCGTATGCATATCCATAGTGATGTACAAAGGAGTCTAAGTGCGCCGCGTCTTCGTAATATGGCTGCAATTGTTCATGTATTTTCCCACGAAAATGCGTCTCATCTGTGAGCACACAAAGCCGCATTACTTCATTATCGGCATAGGATTTACCTTCCATGTCGCCATAATTACGAATATTATAAAATGCCTTATTGTACTTCTTGTACTCACCGGATAAAAAGAATTCTTCAATAGCTGTAGTATCCTCGAACCACTCATCATCATCGATAAACATGAACCAATTTCCTGTGCATCTAGCAAGTCCAGCATTTCGAGCTGCAGAAAAGTCATTGCACCATTCGAATTTGACGATTTTATCAGTATAACTCTCAATGATATGACGCATTTCTTCGTCGCATCCGGTATCCACAATCACTAATTCGCTAGGAACTACCTCTCGTAAGTGCTGCATAGAGTCCAAACATTTACGAATGGTATCCTTACGATTAGAAGTCATTAATGTGATACTTAGTTTCAAGGAATCACTCGAACTAGCCCTTGGTTCCAACGGTCTCGCATCGCGATAAATTGCATCATCTACCTTCTCATAGAATTCTACGGTACACACATCGCGTATAAAATAAATACTTTGCACAAGCTCTTCCTGTTGCATAAGTTCTTTTAATCCAGCTTTATATTTGCGTACATATTCTCTTGCTCTAGTAAACTCTCCCCGATAAGCTGCTGCAATTGTCATACATCCATAAAAATATGTCTTCGCAAAATCATTACAATACGGATCCTCTACCGCTTTTGCAAACACCGGGCCTACTCGATCATATTGTTTCAATTGAAGATAAGCGTCCATCAATCCAGCATAGAAGAATGCACGAAATATACGCACATCTGCTTTCTTAGTATCCTGCGCTTTCTTCAAATACTTTTCACAGACGTCCTTTTGTTTATGGTATTTCCCTTGGATTGCATATTCCACTGCCTGATTGACAGCATCCAGAATCTCAGACATAAATCCCCCTTTAATTGTCGGAATATTTAATATTATTATAGCGTATTATGCCGTTTTCCGCCATTTATATAAAAACAAGGAGCGGAAATACCGCTCCCTGCTTTCTTTTGGATCCGATTTTTATAAAATCTGAATATGTTCTTTTTAACCGGGTTATTAGCCAAGTAAGGAAAGAACACCCTGGGTAGACTGATTAGCCTGAGCCAACATAGACTGGCCAGCCTGAGCAAG
>JAEEGL015804467.1_pt1 | contig 12454 bp, 12 predicted proteins | sample 9134231 | NCBI WGS metagenome assembly JAEEGL01 (sample SAMN16246548, study PRJNA631951) | gut metagenome | biome: gut microbiome; feature: rumen; material: fiber-attached | host: Bos | place: Iran: Karaj | collected 2018-10 | reverse complement strand
TGTCGCAATTTATTGTTATTTGTTGCTTTCATAAACCACAAAAGAGACTAAGACTTATCTAGCTCTCTTTACATCTTCCTAAGCACCATCTCCGGTATGTAATGGTTCTTAGTTTCGATATCTACAAGACCAAGACGTGGATAAACCATACCTCCTATTCCAGGAACCACTTCACTACCTACACGCTCATCATCAATGGCAAACGTTACAAAATGGAACTTTCGGTTTATCTCCTCTGGAAATTCACGCATCAGATTTGGGATTCCATCCTTATACATGACGGGGGCGAGTATCGCTATTTGTCTGGGGCTTATCTTCCCTATCAATCTGGTCAGTTGCGTCTTTACCACACACGAAGTGCTTATAATCGATTTGACGATTACCAGCAACTCGCAATCTTCTATCGGTTCTTCGTATGCTTTTTCTATAGGTGATATTTCCACTTTCGAACCATCCTCATTGATATGCACCACCTCGCGGGAACTCCAATAGACCGATTTTTTCAGTTCACCTTTACCGAATCCCGATTCAACACCTGTGGCCAACCAATCAGCATCTTCCGAGGCACATACCAACATCGTTTGCGCTGCAGGAGTCGATTTATACTCATAAGCCAAGACCTTACCAAGTTCCTCACCAAGCACGCGGAATGCCTTGCGATATTCTTCTACGCCAGTGGTCTTGTCTGCCAAAGCCTCAAGAGAAGCCTTGATTACAGTTTCATCACCATATTGTAGGTTTTCAAAAGTTCTCATAAGACCTCCTTTTTCTTATAGTATTGCAACCAGTTCACGCCTTGTGGTTGGTCGTTTATCAATGATTTCCTGTTCTTTCTCTTCAGGCCAAGGGCAACTGCCATTAAAATCACCAAACTGCCAGTAAAACATCCTTCCACTAACATAATAGCGAAGACCTTCAATGTTATCCAAGACCTCTCGGCAAGCCTCGCTAATCGTACCATCAGCAAATATGTTCAGGTTAAAATGCCTCATTTGCTCCGCACGGGCAACAATCTCCGACAAGCTAACCCGATGATTACTACCACATCCTCGCCAAACGCCAAGGAACACCTGAGCCATATTCGCCAAATCATCAATAGTCGCGCTGTCGCCATTAACCGATATTTGCCTGAGGGCTTCGATAAATTCTTTACTGATAAGAATCAGACCGTTCAAATCCTCCTCGTATGGGAAATACTCTGCCGTTGTATATTCTTGAATACTCTCAGGGATACTCTCGCCGACTTTACTATTGGCCGCAGAATAAACCAATTTCAGAGCAAACGCCTCATTACGATCCTTACAGTCCTTTATCTGATTCTCAAAGTCTGAAGTAATAGTCCTATCAGACGATTTCGTATTCCAAGTCAAACTTTGGGTATTCTTCAGTTGATGATATACGTTCACATCTGGGTGGGCAATCAGCAAATCATCAACGAAGGTATCCTCCAACTGTGACTGCAAAGCTACTCCCTCCAAAGCCGCCTTATATTTTGCAATGCACGATACTATCTGGAATACAGCATAACAATCCTCATAAAGCCCGCCTTTGGCACTTGCCTCACCGCCTTTATGCTTGTTTGCAAGATATGCTTTGTCTGCCTCACTTCTCATAAGCCTCTTTCTTAGTTATTTCCGTGAAACGTTTCATTATCTTTCCGTCTCTCTCTACAACACCATCAAACATCTCTTTGGGACGTACCCAAACCTTACGGTCGCCGTATAAAGCCTGATAAACTACAACAGGTTTCAACGATTCGCTGTCCTGCCCAATGGCCAGAACTTTGTATTTACCACCCTTGAAGTGACGATAATATCGTGTTGCACCTGTCATAATCAGTTCCAAGTTTTTCGAAATCTTGCTGCAAATTTACAGTTTTTATTGGAATTATATTATCTTTCGTCCCTTTTTCTGCACCTTTTCTTTATTTTTGTGCAATTTCCTTCAAAAATTCATTTAAAATCATGAACCATCACCCATTCCTACTTGACCTCTCCATCAATCGAATGAATCTTTTTGGTCCTTTCCTCAAAGAACTCTTCTTTATACTTCCCTCAACAGCCCCGCCGGGACAAACGCAATCGCGACACTGGCGATACCCTCCAATTCTACCACTACCCGTTTGCATCTCTTCACACGGCGAATGACTCCCGTGACACCCTCAAAGGTACCGCCCATAATCTCCACGCGCTTCCCTTCCTTCCCAACGACCGTCTCCTCATCCAGAAACATCACACTGTCGTCAGTCCTCGAAGCCACGCGCATAAAATTCTCCATCTCGCGGTCCCCCACCGTCATAATCGCATGCTCCCGCGAGGCCGTCCGGTCAATCATATATCGCAACGGTTCCAACGTCTCATTCGACAACTTCAGATGGCTGATCCGTTCTTGTGTAGAGTGCACGAAAATGAGATTGTTGATTGCAGGTACCAACTCACGACGGGGATTATCCATATCGCCATTCATCAATCTGTACGTCATGGGTACAAAGTTCTCAATCTCCAGTCGGTCGAGCTCAGCCTTCACCTTGAGTTCACGTGAGTAAGTCACCCTCATCGGAAACCAATTCCTAGGGTCACCACACATTGTTGTGTCGTGCTTCAGACATCTTCCTTCTTCATTCGCTGTCATCATATCCCTCTGATTTTCAGTCGTTTTATGACTCCAACTTAGGCCCCGAAGATTAATGGAGCCCAACTTTCTGTTGCAAATATACAAATTTTATTTCAATTCCGCCACAGTTTTGCCGATTTTTTTGAGTAAGCGATAAAAGTGGGAGGAAACTACTAATCCCGACACCTGACGACTCTTCATTGTCTCCCTTGTGTCGCCTCTATGACTTTATTTGTTATCTCCTGCAGAGTTTCGTCTATTTTCCTGTCGACCTTTTCTATTGGTTCGCCATGAACGATGAGGTTCCTGATCTTGTTAATCTCAAACATCTGACCAGCTTCATCCCGATTAATGATTTCATGAGAGACCAGCATGCGAATGATCACAGGAATAGGCACGTGTTGTTCATTCATCTGCTGGACAAAAGGAGCATTTCTTGCTGCTCTTTCAAAAGCAATAAAGTGATTGATGAAATCAGAACTGTTTATTTCACCTGTCATATATTTGCTACTTAGGTTTGCAGCAATCTTATTAAAGTAATTGGGATTGACCGCTTGGAAAACATACATGAAAGTGACATAGACAGTAGAAATGTTCAGTGCTGCAAATCCTATAATGAGCCAATTTGTCCAACAGAAATCCGTATCAGACATCTTGACAACTATTGCGGTGAGTATCAAATCATATATAATTGTAGCGGCAGCAAAACGGGCTACCACCTTCATATTTCTGTACAATGCAGTTTTAGCTGCCTCTGCAATCTCGAGTAGAGACGGTTCTTCTTTGGCACGGTTGTCAATACTCTCTGCCATGAAAAACATGCCAGTAAAAATAATACCTACCAATGCGGCAACCGCTTGTGGTGCCGTAGTAAAAAGCCAATACATTGTCTCTTTTTCCATAATAACAACTATTATTTTAATACTATATTGTCCTAAATTTGTTTTGATTTCCTCTTTTGGGCCCAAAGATAGCTAAAATTATTCAAATATGTATATTTTGAAGCGTTTCAAATATAGGGGGAATAATATGAGTTATGCATGTGCAAGAATCGTACCGCTTTGATTATAAGCTGTTTATAAGCAAATTTGGTTTAGATTAATTGAAACGCTAATAGTCTTCGTCATGGTCTGTTGTATATGCAAGATTGTATATCTCCATATGATAACATAGGTGGCAAGAACAAAGATGTCCCTGCCACCTATAGTCTAAAAAGCATGTGACGGATGTTATTTCACATTCACCTTCTCGGCGTATTGATTGCCGTCCACATTGATGTAGATGATGTACTGGCCCTTTCGGAGGCCGGTGCTGCTGAGGGAGAGCTGGCCGGTGCCGGTGGGATAGGACTGATCGGCATGGCGGTAGATGTATCCCAGACCGTTGGATATGAGGGCTGTCACCCTATCATCATGGTTGGTGTCGTAGTGGATTGTCACCACGTTGTTGCCGTCAGGCTGTGAGATTTCATAGGTGAAGCCGTCCTTGTCTCGCCTCTGAGGATTATGGTCATCGTCGGGTGATAGCGATGAAGGCTGTCGGCGTGCCAGCTCTTTCCATTATTATTTGTCTTCACCCTTTATGAAGGGAGCCTACCAATGCTCCAGAATAGTAAAAATAGTCCTCCGAATGCACAAAGTGCAGATAATGTCCATACGATTAATCCGACTATAAACCAGTTAATAACATCAATCCCCCTTTCTTCAAACGTTGCTAATACCTCTTCATTGGGTTCTTTCCAGATTTTTTTGTCTACAAAATGATTTAAGATACAATAAACCAATATAGTCATTACAAGAGGAATTATGAAGAAGTAGTCAAATGGCTTTCGGATAAAGATAAGACAAAACAATCCTGAAAATGCAGATGCTGTCCCCAGTAGATATGATGATAGCATTTCTACCATCAATCCACTAGAGTATCCTCCTTTTTTACCGTAAGGGAAAAATGTCATCTCCATTTTGGAAAATACATAATATATCTTAAAAAGAATCTTATTCATATTATTCTAACGAATATTTTGGTTTGTTATTATAATATATAACGTTTTTTAGTATATAATGAAGAAATCATATATAGCGTTTTCTGGAATACCGATAGGCTGAAGGCTTCTAAAATATTCCTGATAAGCATTTTCTTCAATTGTATTTGAAAAGAAGAATGAGCCAAAAAGTGCAGCCCCAATTGCCGTATATGGACTAACCATTCCACCAACAAATCCACCAACGCTTCCTCCAATAAAACTCCCAATGTTTTTGCGTAGATCCTTATTCAGATTAAAACCAATCTGTTTTCCATCTTTGTAATAGTCTCTAACACATTCTTCTATAATAAAAGTGGCATTTAAAATGTTAGTATTCCTTATTAAAGAATTATATAGCCAAGGACTATTACTTGTTTTTTTCAATGCAGACGAACTTATATTTACAAAATTAATAGTATTTTGAGTCCCAATATATAGATTATTTAAGTGTGGATTTAAATCTAAAGTTTCATTTATATTTCGACTATAATACTCTCCAAAGGACTCTTTTGCTTCATTATACGCCTTCTCTCCATTCTCTTCCATTATCTTATCTGAAGAACTCCAATGACCACCTGCAACCGTATCATACTCTATATTTTGATTTCTTTGTTTATTACTATTTTGCCAATTATTATAATGTATTGCTCCAAATGGGGTAATTGCTCCAAAGGTATATCCTAATGAACCAGCAACAATACCACCTCCTGCAATACCACCTAATAGTCCACCACCCATGAGCCCGGCATACGTTCCAAAGGATGAATAGTTCCATTTGGCAGGATTCCACTGGTTGTGATTAACTGCCACACCACCAAGATAGGCTCCGACTACCACACAGCCAATAATGATAAGATCGTCTATTCCGAATAACTCCCCTGTAATATCATTATATTTCAGCGGATTGTTCATACAGTATGAATACCTGTTGAAACTCTGAGAATGCTCAGGGGCCTGCACGTATGGATCGACAGAGAGGAACCGGCCAAGCAGTGGGTCGTAGAGACGGGCATTCATATTGATAAGTCCGAGACCGGCCAGATGCTCGTGACCGCAGTATCCACGCCCGAGATAAGGCTCAGGTTCGCTGGCTGGCGCATATGCCGCGTTGTTCGCTGGGTTGCGCAGGCGTCCCCAGGCGTCATAGCTGAGCTCCTGCATCACCGTGCCGCTTGAGCTGACAATATGTGTGATGCTACCCAGATGGTCGCGCAGGATGTAGTAGACGCTACTGCTGCTGCCGTTCTTTATCAGGACTGCAGGAGCACTGTAGTAATCACCATTGAGGTAGACCTTTTCTTTTGTACCACTTGATGTTACATCAGCCTCGTAGCAGCCGCCAAGATAGTATCGCTGCAAAATCACTGAGCCGTTCTTCATCTTCTTCATCTTCACCTTGTCGTAATCACCATTGTATGTATAGGAAACGGTGTAGCCGTTCCCTGTTATGGTATTGGGCCGGTCAAACGAGAAGTAGGATACGTTCTCCGTTCCGGCTGTGATGCTGTTACTCAGCGTTACCTCTTCAACGGCGAAAGGCTTTGAGGAATTGTAGGAATAGGATCCGATATCGCCCTTAGAGGTGATATTGCCGTTATTGTCGTATGTCACAGCAGTGCCGGCAAAGTTGGTCAGCCTCTTCAGGTTGTCGTATGTGAAGCTTTCTGTGATGTTGTTTTTAATATTCCTGCGGTTCGTAAGGTTACCCGTTGACGTATTGAAAGCGTACGTCCAGTTCTGATAGACTTGTCCGCCACCAGTCACGCTTCTTTCCAGCGGATAGCCGATACCTGTATAGCTGTAAGTGCGGCTGAGTCCTCCCGTCGTTACGCCTGTGGCTTGTCCTAGTGCATTCTCTGACGTCAACTTAAATATACTGGTGGTGCCGTTCAATTTTACCTCTTTCAGGTATCCGTTTGCATATGTATAGTTTTCTGTCGCGAGTTCACCAGACTGTGATGTGTACTTGAGAGAGCAGACTCTTCCGCTACTATACGTATAATCCTTTTTCAGCCATTTGCTGTCAATACCGTTTTCTTGCGTCGATGACAGACGGCCCAAGTTGTCATAGGTATATGTGGTTGAAGTGCCATTACTGCTGGTTGCTGCTGTGAGTTTATTCAGGTTGTTATTATATGTATATGTAGTATAAAACTCTGATGATGTCTTCTTCGTAGGTCGTCCGTAATTATCGTACAGATACGATATACTTTTGGAATTACTGTCTGTAGCCTTCTTGAGATTTCCTGCAGAATCGTATTCGTAGGTGGATGTTCCATGATTAGGATCATTTATAGCCGTTCGCCTGCCATAGGCATCGTAAGAGATGGTTGTCGTCACATTTGCCGATGTACCAGGCGTTACGATTGATGTCGGATTCCCGGCTCCGTTAAGTGTATATGTTGTCGTACCGGCTGGATTGGCAACGGACACGACTGCTCCAAGGGCATCTTCGGTGGTAGTGGTCGATGTGGTGCCATCATTGGAGGTAGTGCTTAGTCCGCTGTATGAGTAATTTGTGGTCATACCTCTCTCAACCTTCTTAGTCAGTCGGTTATAGCTATCGTATGTATACTGCTTGAAGATGGGGTTGGAACTCTTATAAGGCAATGATTCCTGGCTCATGTTGCCATAAGCATCATAAGTCTTGACCACCATGGTCTTTGTTCCGTCAAAGCGTGTGGTGATGGTCTTCACTTCGCGGTTGAAAGCGTCATACACTGTTTTCACCGTAAGCATGTTAGTTCCTGTCTTGGTGACGGCGTAGAGTCCGCCGTTGCCGGAATCCCATGCGAAAGAAGTGCTATGTTCGGTATTGTCCGGGTATTTCACCTTGGTCTGCCTTCCAAAGTCATCGTATGTATATTCCGTATTACCCACATAAGTCGTGGTTTTACTAATGGTTCCGTCCGTATTATACGTAAATGACTTATATATGCCAACGGGGTCTGTGACCTTTGTCATTCTGTTTCCCGTTTCATAGATGAAGTTTGATGTCCTTGCCGCCGTCGATGTGTAAGGCTTTACACTCTGAGATGTCATGTTTCCTGAACTGTCATATACATAAGTAGTTGTTTGTGCAGTGTTGTTGTTTATCTTCTCTATGACTGTGAGCGGCTGGTCATAAGAATTATAGGAAGAAAAAATAGTCGTTTGCTGATGTTGGCTGCTGCCGCGCTTAGTGGTGACAGACGAAGAGGACAATACGCCCAGATGGTACTTGGTGCTGATATCCGTGTGGTTATTATACAGATATGAGTATGCCTTGTTCACCTCGATACTGCCGGGAAGTGTCGTTTTCTCTGTCAGGGCCAGACCATATGTGTCATAGGTATAGTTGGTCGTGCCTGTGACGTTTTTAAGTTTGTCTTTCTCCGTCTTCGACGAGACAACTGCTTTCACAGTCTTGTCGCTGTTTACGGTCACCGCGTTTGTAAAGTCAATTTTTGTCGTTGGTGTTTCTACACTCTTGAGCAGACTATAGTTATATGGTTCATAGATGGTTGTCGAGAGCTGGTTGCGTTTGTTGAAAGACTTGATTTTCTCAAACCCTCTGAAGCCCATTCCCTGACGGTGCAGCACGGCATTCTCGTAGTAATACTTGTTGATATCTTTCGAGGCACCGTTCAGAAACACTTCGCTACCAGCCAGTACGGGGATGCCTTCATATAGGTTAGAATAGGGGAAGGACGCCGTAGTGTATTGGGAGTAAATGCCATAACTGTCCCTAGATATGCTATAGTAGTAGTTCTTGTCAATCACTCCCAAGCTGTTTATGACACCCGTCAATGCTTGGTCGATAGTCTGTTTGGTCTTGTAGGCAAACAATGATGCGTGATATCCGTACATACCCACAAACTGGTAATTGAGTGTCGAAGAGTTGACACTGACTGGAGCAATGAACTCATTCGTGTATGGCAGTGACGTTGTGTTTCTTAGCGTCATCGCGTTGTTTTTGATGGTATAGCATTTCATGTCCGAAGAGGTCAGTTCCACAAGGTCGGTTATTCCGTCACCATCAAAATCCTGTACGATGAAGTCTGAATTGGCGGACGTGTTCATGTTCGGACCTTGTATAACCTTGGAAGTGAACGAACCGTCGCCCTTTGAATGATAGGCCGTCCAGTTCGTGGATGACCAACTCCTCGGAGCTGATGTAATAACATCAATCAGGCCATCGCCATTAAAATCACCACATGCGAAGAAACTGTTAGAACAGGATGAGGTAGAAAGAGCTCCCCCGTTCGCGATATTGCTGAAAGACCAAGTTCCTCCCGCAGACTGGAAAGAGTATACACTTGTTCCCGAAGAAGATACATGACATATCTCAGTCTTTCCGTCACCGTTAACATCTATGGCGAATATTTTGTCAGAATTGTTCTCAGGATTTATGAAGTCATAGGATGACGGGAATTCCTTATGGAAGGAGAAAACATGTCCCTCATACAACTTCGTCCCATTAATCAGATCAAAAATGTAGCATTTTGAGGGTCTTGTACTCTCTCCAAGAGGATTCTCTGCAGAAACTGCGAGGATTTCCATTTTCCCGTCACCGTTAAAGTCGCCTGCATAATAGAATTTTGGTTGGATGGACTTGTTGCCCGCCCCGTCGGTATACAGGGTGGAGAAGTCAAACGTTCTGGTCTTGTAAAGAGAGAGACCGGTGACATCGTTACGTACATATACCTTGAAGGTGATGCGATCATAGTTGTTGTACACAGAGTTGTTGACCTTAATTGCCAATTCTCTCTGATTTCCCTCCAGGTCAGCACAGAGCAGGTCTATAAAGCCAGTTTCCATCTTGAGGTTAGGCAACAAGCCTGCAAGCAATTCATTCAGGTTGCAGTAGGCATAGATGTCTCCGTTGGCATCATATTTGTTGGAGAATGTGTTTGTCGATCCTCCGGCAGTCACATGGAGGTAAGGAGTTTCTGCCGGATACACAAACAGGGCATCGTCGCCACTGTGATAGTCCAGCCGTCCGCGAACGCCAACCAGTTGGCTTCGACTTGTATATTCGTAACCTCTTTGGTATGATTGTGACGCTGTCTCGAATGCTGATTGTGCACTCCCGTCGCCATAATAGAATTTAAGGGGGTTAAGAAAAATGCCATTTGCTGTATAGTCTATCTGAGTTAACAGCGACATATTGTCGTTAGTCGAATAGGACAGTGAATAGACCCCCGATGTCACATTATTTCGGGAGCAAGTGATGGTCTTCAGTAACTTCTTGCTGTCTAACGCGACTCCTCCTCTGTAGCCAGCTATATAGTCTGCACGTGTATCATCATAGGTGAGTTCTATCTTTGCCATCAGATTGTCGTATTGGACTTTAGTTAAGTAATAGCGGTTGCCATAGAAGTTATAAGTAAACTTAATTTGTCTCCCCCGCTCATCGGTTAATGTCTGTAGAGGATATTCTATTCTGTTATAATTGGTGCTCGAAGGGCCAAACACACCTTTATAGCCATTAGGATAATACACAGTAAACTTTTTGGTGATGTTTCCTGCGACTGAGGCTACGACCCTGATGTTACCCTGCTCGGATTTATATTCATAGGCTGTAGATGAGATCCTGATCAGTCTCACGCCATTCAGGAAGAAAGCATCATCTGGAGTCATTATTATACCTTCAGCCTTGCCATCATAGTGGAACGATTTACTTCCACGGGTTATGAATTGTAATCCGCCGACTGACCACCCCTTTCCTGCATAGCTGCCGCCAGCCTGGCTATTGTAAGACAATGACAGGTTAGGACAGAACACCCCGTCATGTTGGTATGACATGATAGGGACTGTATACGTCTTGGCTCCGGAAGGGGATATACCCGCGTGAATGTCAATTTGCCCGACAGCCTTCTGGGTACTGACAGATGCGGTACTCGGTACGTAGTTGTTTGAATAGGAAAAAGTCGACTGCCGTTTAATGGGATGCTTACCCGGTTTGGTAGACTCTTCTGCCAAAATCGTATCTAAGTGAGGATGGCCCAAACGGTAAATAGAATCAAAATATGCCTCAAGTTGCTCTGTCGGCATCTTTTGAAGAAAGTCCGACGATACCGTCATAGAATTCTGCTGCACCGAAGATTGTGCAATTGCCACTGGACACAGCATATTTTGAAGCAGTAGCGTGACGAGAACAAACAGTAATGAACTACCTTTCATAACAAATTACCTCCTTTATTTATTAAACTTGCAACTCTTCTTCTCTTCCCCTGTCTCTATGGTCATGATGTATATACCCCTTCGCAGGTGACTGATGTTTACTGTGAACGTGTCGCCGTCAGATCTTTCGCAAACCAATTCACGTCCGGACAAGTCATATACAAACACATTCATACCGCCCTTGCCTATAGCCTCTATCCTAAGCCTGCTGTTCCTCTGTTCGAGAATCGCCGAGATTCCATCTTCTGCAAGCAGGAGGTTGGGCTGAACCTCTGAAACCGCTCTTGCCGCAGAACCTGTTGTAATCACTCTCTTAATGCGGTTACCTGCGTTATCATACGTGTATCTCCATTTGGTTTGTGCATTGACACTTAAAAGTGTCGTAAAACAAAGGGAAAGTATCCCATAATTCTTGAATGTTTGTTGTTTCATACGTGTTTTTTTAAAAATTGGGTGCAAAGATAATATAAATATTGGGTGGTATTAGCATTTTTTGCGTTTCAACAATAGTAGGGTTTGGGCTTTGTATGCTGGTTATGAATTGTGTAAACAACTGATTCACAAGATTTTGTAAAATACAAGCGTTTCAAATAAATGAAACGCTAACATTTTTCGTCCTCGCGCGTGCGTATATAATAATGTATATGACGGCGGAAATGCGGACTCGAAAAAATAAAGAGAGGCTGTGTCGAATCAAGTTGACACAGCCTCTTGCAGTAGGATGGTGGGGAGATTAGTAGCCGAGCTGTTTGATCTGGACTCGGAGGGTGCTGACGGGGAAGGAGGGACAGGCCTTGTGGACGCCTTCTAGTTCGCAGTGGCCGACAATCTCAGCATCGGGATAGTCCTGCTTCAGTGAGAGGAGCAGCGTGAGGAGAGCCTTTTTCTGAGCAGGAGTTCGGGTGTCGGCGGCGCGGCCTTTTTCGTCGAGACCGCCCTCGTAGCAGACGCCGATGGAGTGGGCATTGTAGTGGCGGGCATGGGCTCCGACCATCTCTTCGGGACGGCCGAAGTGCAACTGTCCGTCGCGGGTGATGTAGTAGTGGTAGCCACAGCACTTCCAGCCTTTGGCCTGGTGCATCTTGTCGAGCATCCCTAATGTCAGGTGCTGGTCAGGGCGGCTCGCCGTGCAGTGAATTACGATCAAATCTATTCTTCTCATTTTTTAGAAACGAATTTGTATAATAACCATAATTTGGACCACGAATAGATCGTGGTTACAGATTCATGCAGCTCTGCATGAGGAATGTTGACACAAAGGCGGTAATGACCGTCAGGATGAAATTCGCAATTTTATTAATCGTTTCTCGTTTCATAAAAGTAAATTTTTAAAATTATGCAATATATTTTGCAGGGTTGCGCCCTGCTGGTAATCATAACTTTCTCTGGCGACAGAGAAAGTAGCAAAGAGACATCCACCCTCCCCAAGGCCCCTCCCTATATGGAGGGGATGCAACACGTAAAATCGCAGCACGCCGTCGATTTTCCTCCTCTTAAGTAAGCCGGGACACGGCTTGTGTTTTTTATCGGCTGGCGCATTCTTTGTGCGCAGCCATCCCTTCCCTACCAGGGGAGGGACAGAGGGTGAGGTGTAGACAATCATGGCGACCCCCGAAGGGGCACAGGCTTGAGAGCCATACCAACAAGCTGATG
>JAEEGL014016370.1_pt1 | contig 12454 bp, 13 predicted proteins | sample 9134231 | NCBI WGS metagenome assembly JAEEGL01 (sample SAMN16246548, study PRJNA631951) | gut metagenome | biome: gut microbiome; feature: rumen; material: fiber-attached | host: Bos | place: Iran: Karaj | collected 2018-10 | reverse complement strand
CTAGAATAGCTTCTTCCCTGTCTTTGCCAAAACATATGCCTGGTCATATGTGCAATTATGCTCTGTGGCAAATCGAATCAGAGCATGATCAAGTTCCGGATAATCCCTTGAATGTACAAATCCTCTATCACAATCATACCATGCACGTTTATATAATACTTTTATTCTTTCTTCATCAATTTCAAATAGTCCCATTGTAGTACCTCAAACTCATTCAATGAATATGCAACAGTTCAATCCTTGGCTTTAGAGGCAGAGTTACGCTTCCTCTCATTTAGCTGCATGACTTCTCTGACATATCCTTCTCTCTTTTCCTGTGGAAGCATAGTGTATTGATATAAAAAGAGTTTCTCCATAATCTCTCTGCAACTCTTTGCGCCGCAGTTTCTTATCTTACTGATCTCAACTCCGCTGTCTATAGCCTCAGCAAGGGTACCTATATGTGAATAACCTGCTCTCTGCAAAGAGTGATATGCCCTCACGCTCAGCTCCAACGCCTCGATGGGTGTATCACTCATTGTCTGATTCAGATGCAAATTGAAATAAAATCTACCTCCTCTTTTCTCATGCACCTTATATCCTGTAATGCTCTCAACTATCTGTGCTAATGTCTGACACTGATCCTGGTTCATATGTAATTCCTCCATAGACATCCTTGATGATCTCCCGGACTTGGCGGACATGGAGCTCATTAATATCATCCCCGCAGTCCTTGTCGATCATCTTGGCTAAATACTTGAGATCTTTGGGTGAATCTGATACTGCAACCATATGAATATGGTTCTCTTTATGCGTGGTAAAAATCTGACGCACATAAGCTGTCCTAGTTGCAACATATCGCAGCACCTTATCAAATGAGCCATCTGCAGTGATGATATCGAATAGCATCGTTATCTCATCGTCCCTTTTGATATAAGTGTTATAGCCGCGGATTATCCCAGCCTTTTGAAGCTTATCAATCCGTTTCTTCGCTGCCACTCTTGACATGCCCAACTTATTACCTATCTCCTGGTAGCTCATGCGTGCATTTCCTTTGATCAAATCTAAAATCTTCTTATCAGTTCCATCCATAATCTCTGCTCCTATCAGTGTCGACTCTGATTAAGCTGATTATATTCAGCAAAAGATTTTTAATCAACAGAAAAGGTTACGAAACGTAACCTGGTGGTTTCGTCCCGTAACCTTGTATAGCTTTATCCGTCGTATACCACGCGTATACCACGGAAGCGGAATTTAGTTTTTCATATGACTCATTTTCTAGCAATCACATTGACCCACATCTCATCTTCTCTGCCCGGTCTGTTATCATGGCCTACTTCGTTATCGATGATAGTAAAACCGGCGTTTTCAAAAAGAGGAACTACACTTTTCTCATTAAAATCGCTAAAGATACGCTCACCACGCAGCTTTGTACCATCTCCATATTTGAAAGATGCATAGATGACTCCATCGTTCTTGAGAGCAGTATGCATCTTCTTAATCACAACTGGCAACTCTTCAATCGGTACATGAAGAAGTGATGCACTGGCCCAGATACCATCAAACTCATTCTCAAAATCAACATCCTCAAATCTCATATCCAGAACTTCTTGCCCGATATACTCTGATGCTCTTTTGCGCATTTCCTCCGAAGCGTCAAGGGCAATAACATCATACCCAGTTTCCAAAAACACCTTGCTGTCACGCCCGCTTCCACAACCAGCATCAAGTACTTTGCCATGATCCGGAATTAAGTCCATGAACTTGTTTCTCTCATATGACATATCCGCACCGACACTACCCGCAAAGAAAGAATCGGCGTTTTGATTGTAGTATTCTATGTTGGCATCACTCATTGTTCTATGCTCTCACTTTCCCAGGTATCCAAATCTCGTTGTATCCATTTTTCTGAGCCCAGGTGTAAATCATTTTTATTCTTCTTGCAGAATCTTCACTGCTCTGTTTCTTTTCAATCATGATCTCATTTCGTTCAGATATCTTATATAAGAAATCCATCTTATTATTCTTAGTGGTTTTTACCTCAACATATTTACGATGTCCGTTCTCATCAATAAATTCCATGTCGTAGCCATATCCTGTACCACCTTCAGGATTAATCTCCATTTTTCTAGATTCTCAGACATCCACTATATATAAGTCCAAAATCATTTTCCAGTGACAATCATATGATTTTCTAGCTTAATAAAATATAATTACGATGATAATTTAAGTATTTTCTGTTTACTTCATTTACGCCTATTTTCATATCCGTATTTACATTCATAAATACTGCGTCAATCTGAGATAAAGAATCTGAGATTATTATCTTTCCTTGATCATCAAACGAAATAAGTCCCTGATCAAATAATCTATCATGGTTAGGACACATTAAAAATCCATTATTCACATCTAACCGTTCCTCCGGTTTACATTCACTCCATGGTTTTATATGACTTGCAATAAGCAACTTACGTTCACTCACTCCACATAGGCAACACTTACTATATTTTTTCAGCAGTAATTCTCTAAAAACCCCCTGGTTAACTCTGACTTTTACAATAGCTTCCTTCTCAATTCCTTCAGAAGCCACTTCACCTATTTCATCATCTAGTTCTATAGCCAATTTTGTTGAATCGACTGTATATGAACCTCCATCAATCCTTATACGGTTTCTCCAAAGCCAATCACAAAAGCTCATAAATACGGAATTATTCCAATCACTAATTCCCGGTACGGAATCTCTCCACTTTACCAATGCTAGATTTCGATAGATTTGCTCTTGTTTAGGATCATATGTAAGTCCAACGCAATCGCAATAATAATTAAGAGTACTTTCCGTATGCACATGAATTAACTTATCTGGAAAATAAATCTCTAAAAGCTTATATCTAAATGCCCTATTTATTGGGCACACTACCACTGCATCATAATTGTCTCTTTCAACCTCTGTCAAAAGATTATATATCTTGTCTTTTAGGTACTTAAATGCAGCCTCAACATCATCGCCAAATGGATCTAAATATTTTCCCCAAATATGTGGTTGGTTATTCATCATATATATACCAAATGTATTTGTTCTAATATCTCCTTTGGAAGACATAATGTTCGCCTCGCGCCATATTCTTGAACAAAATGAATTAGACGGATTGTACTCATCATATGGAACATATATGTAATCTTCCAAAGTTAAATTTGGAATTGCTTCGATAGGAAAAGTTTCCTGAAAGTTCTTTGTAAACTCATATACTTCCCTACTTTTTTTTAAAGCTTCTGCAAGATGTTCTTTTTTAAATGTTTCTATTGGATTTTGATCCATCTTCAATCTCCCATTATATGTTTTAATTCCTAAATACAATTGTTTCCAAAATAGTTATTGCCTGAGTCTCTTCTTCACAACCATCAATTCAACATCCCCATCCATATACTTCATGGTCAATGTCTTTGATTCCTCTGTCTCTTCTTCTCTCATCATGTAATCACTGAATCCATGGATGAAATCTATTCCCTTGCATACATCCTCGTCTGTGGTTTTCAGGATGTTGGTTGTCATGTTGGAGTCTGCAATAGCATCAGACAGCAGTATTATTGTTTTTGCCTTTCCTCTTGTTATTGATACATTGAATCGGTTGCGGCTAAATATGAATTCGCTCTCATTGTTAATCTTCTCACTCTGAGATACTCCGTAACTCACTATTACTGCCTGTCGCTCTTTTCCTTGTAGTTTGTCTACTGTTCCGATGTAGACCGCAGATCTCCTTATTCCCAAGTCTGCACTGATACTTGTTCGAAGTCTATTTATATGCTCATGATGAGGGGATATGATACCACAAGCGCCTTCCATGCCTTTGTAATCTCTCCAGAAATTCCCATAATCCTTCGCCAGAATTTCATCTGAATTCTGGATATGATCATAAAGAGCATGTACTAATTCTGTTACAATCCTTACTTCTGCTTCCTTCTGCTCCTTACTGGTTCCTGAGAATTTACAGAATACCAATGGATATTTAGGATCTAGCATAAAGTCTATAAGTTTATCCCCAGTCTTTTTATCAAGCTTAATCTTCTGTGTAGCTATCGACGGGATTGATGCCTTATAGTCGGGAGTATAAATTTTCTCTGCGGAGTAACGGCACAGAATATTGTTCATCCGGAAATTGTCTTTCAGATAGACCACGTCCTCATGGTCTTCTCCAAGCGCAGTCAACAACATTCTGAAGATTGATCCATATATGTATTTTTCTCCAGTCTTGGCTTTATACTTACCACCTATAATGGGCGGTAGCTGGTCATCATCACCCACGAACAAGAATCGGGTGTCCGGACCACTACATTCCATCTGTAGGAATGCATCCATCGTTTTTAACTGTGACGCCTCGTCAATGATCACAAGGTCGAACTGAGGAGTATTTCCATACTTCAAGAAAGCTTTGTATGCGCTGTATCCTGTCATGCCCATTACACTTGTTTCATCCGCATCCATCAAACGATTTAGCTTACCGCACTCTATTAGTTTTATTCCCAGTTCTGCCAATGTCTCTGGATCATCCGCGCTGTCTACTTTGTACACTTCAAAATGACTGTTAAGCACTTCACTGTTTCCGATCATTTTTCTGATCTTTATGAGTACGTTTTCAGTCGCAGAATGTGACATTGCAGAAACCATTACTTTAAGGTTTCTTCCTTCCTTTTCCTTATAGTACCTGGATAGTGTGATTATCGATCTAGCGATAAAGTCCGTCTTGCCTGCTGCCGGAGGGCCAACCAATACGGTAAGTTTTCTTTCAAATAAATGTTTGAACGCAATCATCTGTGAGTCACTGAACTTGTGCCCGTCGCATTCCCAATATTTTTCACATATTTTTACAGCAGTTTTATTAAGCTTCTCTCCTGTGCTTTTTGAGAGAGCGGTAGGTGTCAGTAATTCCAATCTGTTATGAAGCATTACGAGTCCTGCCGCTGTCTTTTCACTGTTATAATCTTTATATATTTCAAAGAGTAAATACTTCCTTCCAACAATAGGATTATATCTATCACTCTTTGCTTCAAATATAGCCTCCGCACAATCACCGGCATCCGAGAATGAAGGTTTGCAATCCATAGATGACATGTAGAAAACAGGTTTCCATTCTCCCTCAGTATCCTTTACAGATATAATATCCATCATTCTCAGTTTTCGTTGGTTATGATGCATATCTCGCAGTCTCAATATTTGCTCTCTGTTACTGATGGTGTCCTCACAGATACATGCTGAGAACCATTCCTTACCTAAGTAGCTGTCATAATTCAGTACTTTATACTTTCCTCTGCCTATATACTCAAGACTAATAATATTGCCCTCACTTATCGCATTATCTATCCCCTTCATTCGTATCTGTCGAAGCTGATGATATGCAATAAGCTGCTCATATCTGTTTTCAAAATCCAGCTTTGCAATCTCAGGGAATCCTTCATGTACTTTAGCCATCATCCTGTAATAATCCGGCCACTCACTGAGGACTATATTCCCTTTTCTCGCATCCGTCTGAATTTTGCTGACAATCGTATACTCTATTGACAGCCGCTTTAACAAGTGTCGTCTCAGAGAATTCACTTTGTCCTTCTTTGCTTTCTTATCTTCTTTGGTTTGACACTTGCTCTGCCAGATATACACAATTGGCATTCCGGATACGATATTTGATAATTTCTCCAGATAGTATTCATCACTTTTATTAAACTTGTAGTCCGGAGAATAGTATTCAGCAATACGTGCTATGTTGTATGCGATGGCTTGCGGCATAACATAAAGCTGTGAAAGCGCAGATGTTATAACCGACACCGGATTATCTATACACTCTGCAGGCTGTTCATCTGAGTCGGTTACCATTCTCTCACCCTGTATCCAGAACAGAATGGTCATAACCTTTTCCAAGAGGTCCTGTTCTTTCTCAGGATCTAGATTTTCAAGCATGTAAAATAAAGCGGACTCTATATTGAGTCTTTCATAATCATCCATGACGTAGCATTGAAGCATATGCTTTTTAACATCTGAATACTCAGCTATGTCTTCCAAGAATGTATAAATATGCTCCACAAATATGCGGTCAGTTCTGTCAAACGCTTCTTGTGTATTGTTCTCAGCTACAACCGCTCCGCTATACTCATCATACTCATCGTACTCCGTATGAGGATCTATATCAGCATATCCATATTTGTTTAGACCCTCGTCATAGATATCGATTCCTTTTCCCTGATAAAGATGCCATGCATACGCATACATCCTACCTGTATCAACATCCTGCTGAGCGGTTAGTAATAATGCAAAATTCTGCCCTACAGGGAATGAAAAAGAACTACCATCTTTGGGAAAGATTTCCTTTTTGTCACTCCATAAAGCTTTCAAGCCTGAATCATATGCATCTATATCATTGCGGATATATTTCCAATAATTACAGTCATCTGTAAGTGAGCTATATTTTTTACTCTTAAGGAGTTTCTTAACTGAACTCCAGGTATCGTCCTTAAGCGTTCCATCCGCTAAGCACTCATCCAATTTGTTGTTTGCATTCTCAGTAATGTAGGGAAGAATACGGACACTTTTCTTTGCCTTACAATACTCATTACAGCTTTCATAATTACTACAATACTCACATTTCTGAGAGACATGATATCTGAGATTATCAAAGAGTTCCTCTCCATCATTACTATTCTCAGCCACGTCACACACTTCCTGAAGAATATCATTCAGAAAAGTGTCTACCTCTGACAATGCATCCTTAAGTTCAAATGCATGGGGAAGAAGATTATGTGTAATCCGTTCCTTATTCCACACAATGCCTTCATCTTCATTCACGTAACAGTTATCTATCCCCTTATCCTTCAGAAACTCTTTGAGGATCTTCACATAAAATGCAATCTGAAGTTCCGCGCCGATTTTAATCCTCTCCGCATTTTTCGCATCAATAACAGTTAGACGAAACTTCTTATGAGACTTGATATATTCTGCGAGGATAAAGTCCGGATACATAGCATTACTGAAGGATATTTCAGCACTATATCCTTCATATTTCTTCAGATACTTTTGAACAAAAGAATCCGTAACACACAAACATGTTTGATAAAGGTAAGTCGGAGATTCACTGACTTTCAACTTCTTTAAAGCATTAATAGTTCTATCAATATCTTTTGTTTTATCCTTTGAAGAGGTACGTAATTCAATAAAATTGACTTCAGAATCTTCCTTAAGTCTCTCACAGATCTCCCGTTCCCATAGATTACCAGCCTGCGCTGATGCTGATGGTTCATCCACTCTCTTCGCCCATCCTAAGCGCTCTATATCATTATCACTAAGCGATATAGATACCAGGTTCTTATAACACCGTTTATCATAGTATTGACCAATCTTTGACGGACTTAGTCTCAGACTTATCTTCTGTTTCATGAGTACCTCCAAATAGTAACATTGCTAGTCAATGAACTAATAAGACGAAAGGGAGCCTATGCCCCCTTTCATGATTATCACATTTACATGTTTTTGTACTGTTTTACCTGATACATAGTAAAGATTAAATCATTCTAAATAAGTATCTTCCTGCCACAATGATAACCTCTTTAGCTAATCCAATCTGTACATATGCAGTAATTGAACAAAATCCATCTTAACTCCTTTTTTTGTCTCTCCCAGTCCTGCTGCTTCTAATGCCTCTTTCCTTTCTTCATATAATTTCTTTAACAGCTCTTCAGCACCAGCACCATAATGTATTTGATTATGACAATTACTACATAGTGAAACTATGTTTTCCTCTGTATCTAACGTATACTGAAACTCGGCAGAATACTCAATAGGAATCAAGTGGTGAGTCTCTGTATAATCCTTGTCAGAATTACGTCTTTTGAAAGTTACATGTTCCTTATTTATCTCGCAACTAAATCCCGCTCTAACCAATGCATTTATCTTTCTGTCAATGTGACGTGGTACAATTTTCCCACCCTTAGAAACTTTAGGATTTTCCTTTATTTCACTTACTCTAGGAGTACTATTGTATTTAAAATCTTTGGGTGCATCTTCCAAGTCACTTGCATTAACAATTTCATCTATATCATCCACTTCACTGGTTATACTTTTTTTAACGTCTTCTCTTGGCGCTGCTATATATTGAATACTCTTCTTTTTCTGCTTTGTCAGATAATTTAAGAACTCCCAATACTTATATATTGACCATTCTATTATTATGTCATCACACTGTCTCCAAAAATACAATTCTGATTGCTTTGCTACCCTGTCTTTACAATTTGGATTCTTGATCCCAAGAGCATAGAAAATATTATCGATAATATTTTCATCAAGTGTATAAAGATATCCATATCCATTTTCACCATAAAGAGTAAACAGTGCTGATGCTAGCTCCTCACCATAAGCAAAACTACGAATTCTATCATTAATACTTTTTTCTTTATTATTCACCAGTTCGAAAAGATTTCTTCCAAACTCAGAATAGTTACTCAAATTGGCAAGAATACTTATCGTTTCATATTCTTTATTAAAGATTTTACCAAGCACCGTATTAAGCTCAGGAATAAAACTATTAATAAACTGTTCCTCTCCCATAGTTATGAACGATGCATAGCTGTATTTTGTAACAAATTCTTTTTGCATATCCTTAAATTCATCTTCAGCGTTACAAGAATACTCCTGCAAAAATGACTCTATGTATTTTTTCTGTTTCCTAAAATCATTATCAATATAAAAACTCTTAAAAACATCTCTACCAATTTCTGAGTAATCATAGTAATTCATATCATGACCTGATTCCCAGACAGATAAATCTATACCATCTTTTATCATTCTTGCCACATGATATCTAAGACTTGATTCATTATAATCAAGCATAAATGTCCCAACATATCTATAATCCTTAACATCCATTTTCATGAAAGTATGCATTGGCATTATATCTGGACCGAATGACAAAGTTGGTTCCCTCATATCATCATTAACCATTTCTCCCGGATAGAGCATTTCAATAATGACTTTTCCATCATTTTCAAAATAGTTCTTCCAGTTAGTCTCTGCAGATCCTGCGATATATTTTCCATCCTTTTCTTTTGCAAGGTGTGGAAACCATACCAAGCAGCCATCCCCAGAGTTCCATATTGCCTCCTGTAAAGTTGCCTGCATATTTGCTCCAAAGCAAGCATTTAAAGCCTTATAGTTATACTCGAATTTGATATCATCTGTAGATTTTATATATTTTAATCTTTCCATAACCTTCCTTTAATCTTTATTTAAGGCAATCCTATGTTACATTAACCATTATAAATCCCGGTTATGCGCTAATACTATTAAATAAGAATGAAATCATTATTATCATATATCCGGTAACTCCTGTTCATATGGAATATTGGGATAAGGCTTACTCTAGTTATGGTTAAGCTAAACTCGGATTTTCCTATTTATACCAATCATAGACTGTTCACCAGTATCATAACAACGCTCATTATCACCTCCAACAAAACTTTATATTTCATACCGACATCCCCTTAACAGATCTTACAGATTGCTCCGCCTGGAATAACGAACATAACCTTGGCTTCAGCCTTCTTACCAATACGGTCATACAGCCTTCCTGCACTCATGGTCTCTCCCTGCACAGTATGAGCACTGTTTGCTACATAGCCGATACATCCAAGGCCTTTGAGCTTCACCATGATAGCTTCCTTATCGTATTTGTTTTCCGGCTCTTTCCTGAGCTGCAATTTCATTCCCTTTTCAAGGAATTCATTACCGTAACGATATTTACATCCGGTAAGGGTAAAGAACATTTTTGACATCGGTTCAGTCTCCTTTCATTGAAGTTTTAGAGGTTTTAACTTCATTTGAAGCTTACATCTCCTCTACATCTCCAAGTCTAGCAAAACAGTGGTCCAATAAGGACACCTCCACGTCGCACGGGTGTTCCCACAGGCGTTCCGGGATCACGTCAAAATACATTTCTACTCCTAAATACAGGCTATATGTATATCTACAGCAAGTATGATAATATTACAAAAGAAAGTTGGGGAAGGGGCATACGAAAAGATATGAATACTAACTATTTTGGAGCGGAATTAGAAGGTGGATCAATAGCCAGTGCAGGATTTACATATCAGGATTTCTGCGCTGCTTTATGGTTTATGAAAGAAATCGATAGTCCGAATTTCCACAATCTGACAATAGAGACTCTCGATGATTTTTATATAATTAAGTTCACCAGTATTTAAATGTATCTGTTTCCTACCTCTACCTGTCTAAACTAATATCAGATATCATGGAAATTCCTGCTCATACGGGATACTGGGATTTGGTTTACTCAGCTCTCGTTTAAAGCAAATGATGTGTAGTAAAATCGACAGCTGTGCCATAAATCCCCAATATTCCAGCCAGAAACGCCATGAAGTAAATATTTCTGAAAAATACCTGACCAAATGATTGACCATTATGTTGTTCCTCCCGTCTTCCCATCAGAAATCAAAATCATCAAAGTCATCCGCATCAAAGCCCGCATCCTCAAGTGCTTCGCGGCGCTCTTCGGGATCCATCATCTCCAGGTCGAGCAAATCAAGCCCTGACCTTTCAAGCTCATCCTCAAGTCCGTCGCTATCGAATTCATCTGATTCGTCATCCTCATCGTCCGAATAAGAGCTGCTATTATCCGAGAAGAGTGTGTCGTTTATGAGTGACCACTCTCCCGCATCTATATGCCCGTCGCGATTAAGGTCAAAGGGTGTATTTCCAAAAATGTTATCAAAAGGTCCTGTCATAACGCGCCTCCAATCTACGCTTGTTATTAACTGCGTCTACTTAGTTATGCTATCTGTCTCTTCTCCTTAAGATCTCCCATCATAGCTTCCAGTGCCTTTCTGAAGGATTCCTTTGTGAGCTTGAGTTCTCCGGAACTTGTCCTGGTCTCATATGTATTCGGAAGGTTCTCATCGTTCTTGCATTTCTCAACAAAGCTGCTGTAATCTCCAAGCATTGATACTTTGTGCGGGCAAGCTCCAAGGATTATTGCCGAATATCTTTCGCCGTAGGATACTCTGCCTGCCATGCTCTTAACCTTTTCATAGTCGGTTTCGTATACGAAGTCACGTCTCTCGAATCCGTACTGTTTTGCGATACCGTTCATGGTCTTCTCATCGAGAGAGGCTGCGCCGAGTACCAATATTTTGCCCTTCTTCCCGAGTAGATCATGTCCGATATTTTCACCTGTAACTTCTGTATGCTCCTCCTTCTGGTCAGCTATGTTAGCCCTCATCTCAACGAATGCTCTCTTATATTCTGCATTCTTTTCTTCAAGTTCCTGCATTTTTTCCTTGGTAAGCTTGTGTTCAGTATTCAGCTTCTCAATAATGCCAAGAAGTTCATCAATATATGCATCCCTTTCTTCCATCTTGTCGAGGAGTAAACCTATGGTTATCTCCTTTTCAAATCTATTCATATGGCTTCCGGGCTCTTCCTTCACGGGTTCCTGTACCACTTCCGGTTCAGGCGTTGTATCCACTTCCGGATATTCGATATTGAGCCCCTTGATGAGGTCTGCCATAACTGTGTTTGCACTGTCTTCATTACTGGTCTTGATGAGATATTCCTGCTCATCATTTATATGCGCATGGTCTCTTGAGGAGATCTTGTTGTCATATTTAATCCTGAGTGACCCCAGATTCTTTTTGATATTTCTTTTGTTATGCGGATAATAGCTTCCGATACTTCCTGCCAGGGAATCCATGGTCCCATAGAAGTGTCCTGTATATCCACCTGCCCCTTTATTGAGAAGGGATATCATTATTGGATCCCCGCAGTAGCTGGTGTAGCCGCTATCGAGCCATAGATAAATAGTGTCCCGATCGGGCTGCATTTTGCACGAGCATTTATCATCTATATAGAATTTGGTAGATTTTTCATTCGTAATAAATCTCTTGATAGTCTGAGGACTGGGCATCTCCTTGCCACTAAGCTTCGCTATGCCTTCCATCACACCTTCGATATCGTCGATCACTATACCATTGTCAATTTTGAACTCACACATAATAAATACCTCCTTTTGCTATCCTGCCGCCTAAAGAAAGGTCTCCCCATCACCATCCTCGGCTACCGCTTCCTCTACATTTACGAGTCTAACAATTCAGTAGTCCAATAATCACACCTTCACGTCGCACAGGTGTTCCGCACGGATGTTCTCAACCTGTTCCCAGCCTGTAAGAAAATGTACCGGAGCCTGAAAAAAGCACCGCCTTAGCGATGCTTTCTCCGAAGATGATAGTACAATCTTTATCAACAATCAGTTTTAACAGCATTTATTCATATTCACTAAAATCACTCTTCCATTCTTTTTTCGTCCAGCCAACCGTCAGCTTTTTCTTGTAGCCTGACTTTTTAAATATTTTCTGATATTTCTTGATAAGTGGCTTATATACAGAGACTGTTGCATAGTCAGGGATGGAGTTTTTCCCGACTTCCCGG
>JAEEGL013613128.1_pt1 | contig 12454 bp, 10 predicted proteins | sample 9134231 | NCBI WGS metagenome assembly JAEEGL01 (sample SAMN16246548, study PRJNA631951) | gut metagenome | biome: gut microbiome; feature: rumen; material: fiber-attached | host: Bos | place: Iran: Karaj | collected 2018-10 | reverse complement strand
GGTCAGGTCGCTGCGGAACACGGTCGGGCAGATGGAGTTGACGTTGATGCCATACTTGGCGGTCAGGTCGCAGGCCAGGCAATTGACCATCAGGTGCGCGCCGCCCTTGCTGGTGCAGTAGCCGGTATAGCCCGCCATGCCGCGCTTGGAGCGCTGGGAGGTGACGACGACCATCTTGCCGCCCTTGCCCTGCTCGACCATCTGGTGGGCGACATACTTGATGACGACATAGACGCTCTTGCAGTCGGCGTCCATGATGTACTGCCAGTCGGCAACGGACTGATCCAGGATGTTCTGCGGCTTGTTGTAGCCGTGGGCGATCGCCAGGATGTTGATCTCGCCGTACTTTTCGACGCAGGCCTTGACGAGGCCCTGCACATCCTCTTCCTTGGCGGGGTCGGCCACGAAATAGGCGCAGTCGATGCCCTCGGCCTTGAACTCATCCTCCAGCGCCTGGAGCTTCTTCGCGTTGCGGCCGGTCATGAAGACCTTGCAGCCGGCATAGCCGTATGCCTTGGCGAGCACGCAGCCCAGCGCGCCGGTGGCGCCGGTCACGAGGGCGACCTTGCCCTCGACGGAGAACATATTGTTGACAAAGCTTTTTTCTACGGGTACCATGTTCAGTTCCTCCTTCTTACGCGTCCGGATAGTTGATGATGACCAGCATCTTTGCCGGCTTGTCGCTCTCGTTCTTCAGGCCGCGGCCTTCGTTCGGGGGGAAGCTGATGGATTCCATCGGCCCCATCACGTACTTGTTGCCGTCCTTGTCGGTGACGGTCATCTCACCCTCGAGGATGAAGTAGACCTTTTCCAGCGGGTTGTCCTCATAGGCCCAGTCCGCACCGCCGCCCGGCTCGAACTCGGAGATGCCGATCCAGAATTTCTTGGCGCCGGTCTCATCCTTGCCGTGGTAGCGCTTGCAGGTCACGCCGAAGTGGCCTGCGGGAAAATAGGGTTCCAGATCCTTGTAGCTGCGTTTGATCATGTCGGATTCCTTCCTTTCCGTATTATGTTGGCTGTATGATTGTTCCGCGTTGTGATCAATGTGATTACAGTATAGCTTTATTTTGTGAAATCGTCAATGAATTCCGCATAGACTTCCGGAAGAATTGCGGCAAGATTCGCAAATTCCTTGATGTTGTGCATCAGCAGCGCCTTCACGCCGTCCAGCGGGATCCGGACGCCGTCGGGCAGCATCTTTTTCGGCTTGCCGTCGACCACGCAGTAGCCCATCCAGAAGCGGCTGCGGAGCTCGCATCCGCCCTCGACCGGGCGGAGGAAATGGACCATGATGCTGGGCGACTTCTCATTGCCGGAGCATACGATCGTGCCCTTGAAATCCTTCAGCTTCTCCGGGTCGAACCCGATGTCCGCCGGGTTGCGGAAGTTGATGTGGATGTGCTGCGGGCCGTTCCCGCAGTCCTCGAAGACGTGGTGCGTCGTATCCCAGTAGCGCTCCTTGAGCGAAAGAGACTTGTCCATTGCCTTTTCAGGATTCAGCGTCTCGACAAAGTAGTGCTGGTGGTGGTTCCAGATCTTGTAGCGCATCGCCTCGCATCCGTGCCAGGCGAACCAGAAATCGAACATCTCCGGCGTAACGCCCGGCATGAAGGTCTTGTTGCACAGCACTGCGCCGCCGTCCGGCAGGTTGCAGTAGCCAAGCTCAAGATCAAGGTAGCCGTCGTCAAAGAGACGGTTCATCTCCTCCGGGCCGAGCGCGGTCGCCGGGTCGGCCGGGCACGCCGCCGCCGCGTATGCCGCCGGGTCGGCCTCGACCATGTCCCGCACAAAATACTTGTAGAGCGGGCCGGCCTTCTCCTCCTCCGTGACAGGCACGGTCGGGATCACCTTCGGATCGGGCTTCACCGGCCACTGTTCCACGGGCACGCGCACCGTGGTGAATTCCATCTCGCCGTTCACGTTCTGGACGTCGATCCACTTCAGCCAGTTGGCGTCGTCCCGCTCGGGATAGTCCTCGCGCAGGAACCAGCCGCGGGACTCCTTGCGCATCGAAGCGGCGCGGTAATGCAGCTCCGCGGAGAGGACCATCGCCTCTGCCTCATGGCAGCACATCAGTTCATGCAGATCGTTGGCCTTCAGGGTTTCCGCCAGCTTCTTCGCCTCCATCACGATGCCGAGGGCGGTCTCCATGCGGTCGGCCCGCATGATGACGGAATAGTCGGAGGGACACATGGCCTTCTGGACCAGCTCGATCACATCCTCGGCAGTGCAGCCGCTTTCGCGCCGGAGCGGCGCGAACAGCCGTTCGGTCAGCGCGGCGACCTGCTGCTCGTCGATCTTCGGCGGAAGCTTCGGACCGCGGACGGGGGCGTAAAAGTCGTTGCCGATGGTCTCGCCGCAGACGACGGCGGCGAAGACCGCGTTCAGGATACCGGAGCCGCGGTTGCGGCCCGGAGGCGCGGGAACGGCGCCCGCGGCCGCGGAGCCGGCATAGCTGCAGTCGCCGATGGCATAGAGGCCCTTCAGCGTCGTCCGCATGGAAATGTCGGTCCGGATGGGCGACTGTTCGCCCACCAGCATCGGGCAGACTTCGGGCTTGGGATCGAAGGCGCCGTCCACCTCCGCGGCGCGCGAATCGTTCAGCTCGCGGAACTTCTTTCCGTACGGGCGGCCCCAGATCCGCTCATTCACGACCGGGCGGGGACGATCCCCGAATTCGAGGTGTACCGGGCCGGTCCCGGCGGTCATCTGTCTGTACCATTCCTGAATGGCGCTGCTGTTGATGTCCGTCTCGCGGTGCTTCAGGAAATGCGGACTGATGAATTCGCCCCTGGCATTGTACATGATGTTTTCGCCGAAGACCACCTCGTTGTGGCTTTTCACGCGCATGAGCTGGGCAAAGTTGCCGAATTCCACGTTGCGGAGCTTCGCTCCGGCGCGGTACGCGGCCGCCGTGCCGTCGCCGCGTCCGCTGCTCCACATGGAGGCGAAGCGGTAGTTCTGGCTGCCGGTGGCGAGGACGACGCGCTCGGCGGCGATCACATAGACGGTGCCGTCCAGCACACTGTAGGCCAGCGCGCCGGAGACCTTGCCCTCGTCGGTCAGGAGATCGGCCATGACGGTCTTGTCCATGAAGCGGACGCCCTTCTTCTCCGCATAGCGGCGGATGCGAAGGCAGAGGTCCAGATCCACATTGATCATCGCGGTCATCGGCCCGGTCGGGCGGACGTGGAGATCGCCGTTCTCCTCCCGCGGGATGTTGACGCCCCACTGCTCCAGCTTGCTGATCAGGAGGGGGTTCATCGCGACATAGCGGAGCATCAGCTCCTGGTTCCCGAGATACGCGCCGATCTCATTTACGTGGAATTTCAGGAAATCCTCCGGCTTGACCTTCTTCGGGTCAAAATACTGGAGCACGCCGCCGCCGCGGTTGGCCTTTCCGGCATAGCCGGCGAAGTTTTTCTCGATGACGAGGACGTCCGCGTCGGGAAGCTGTTCCTTGACCGCCGCCGCGCAGCTCAGGCCTCCGACGCCGCCGCCGACGATCAGGATGTCACAGTGCAGATCGTTTCGTTCCATTTCCGTCCCTCCTCACGCGTATTGCTCAAAATGCTGTCCCATATGCTCGCTGGCGTAGTCCGGCACGACCCGGATCGCGCCTTTTGCGCATACCGCCTCGCAGTAGAAGCAGTGCTCGCAGTCGGAGACATACTTGAAGACGGGGCGCCTGTTCTCCTCGTCCCACCGGATCACGTCAACGAAGCAGGCCTTATAGCAAAGCTGGCAGCCGACGCATTTTTCCGGCGCATATTCGATTCTGTGCTTTGTCCGAATCATATCATTTCCCCCTCCGGATCTGATGTTTCGTTCCGGTCTCCGTTCGCGGAAACCGCGCAAATGCCTGTCACTTCTATATCATTGTTATTTTACCTGTCTGCGCATACCCTTTCAAGCCCCCAAATGTTTTCCCGGGCGTAACCGCTTGTTACGTTGTGCGCCCCGCCGTACGCTTCGGGTTACATCCGCCCGGTTTTTTCTGCCGATGTCAGTTTTGATTTCATCTGTAAGGAAACCTTGACATCGATCCGATCGGAGCGTATGATAGAAGACAAATAATCAACTTATATGATTATCCACCGATTCACATTGGCAGAACACAGCGCGAGGTATGCGGAATGAAGCTCTATCAGATCGATTATCTACTTGAGGTCAGCAAGCACGGCAGTTTTTCCAGGGCGGCCGACGCGCTGCTCGTCTCCAGGCCGGCGATCTCCCGCGCGATGAAGGATCTGGAAGAAGAATTCGGCGTCACGATCTTTCAGCGCACCACGACCGGCGTCGTACCGACCGAAGCCGGCGAGATCATACTGGACAAGTGCAGGAAGATCTCCCATCTGCTGGGCGAGCTGCGCTCAGAGGTCAGCGCGCTGAAAAGCAGCGCGGACGACCGGACCGACCATCAGCTCAACATCGGGATTTCCTTTACGGCGCGCTGCTGTTTCCTTCCCTTCCTCTCCGAGTTCTGGCGTGTCAATCCGGACATCCAGATGAAGCTGACCGACCTCTCCGACGCCTTTGTGGACCGCGGGTTTCTGAACCCCGATTACGATCTTGAGATTGCATTGAGCGACGAAAAGCAGCATGAGGATGTGGACTATCTGGAGATCGAGGAATCCGTCATCTCCTTCTGCTGCAGCAAAAAGCACCCGCTCGCGGGGCGTAGTCATGTGTCCATCATGGACATCAAGGACGAGCCCCTCGTCGGTCTGAATTCCCTTGAGGAACAGAGAAATCTGGTGGCCGCGCTGTTCGACCGCTTCGGGCTGCGGGCCAACATGGCTTACATGACGCAGCAGGTTTCGTTTCTTCGGGAAATGGTGCGGGAAAATCTCTGCTGCAGCATCAAACCGCAGCAGAGCATCGAGAACGACCCCGATATCGTGACGATCCCCATCGACGAAGCCGAGCCGCTGCACCTCCGGATCCTCTGGAACAGCAGCATCCGCCACAACAGTGCGTTCCGCCGCTTTATCGATTACGCGCGCAAGGCACTCGCTGAGAAGAACCGGGACAATCCCACGCGATTGGAGGAGATCAAATGACCGAACTGAAATCCATTCTGGACGCATCGCCCGCCCCCTCTTTCCTGACGCCGCCGCCTCCCATCCCCGAATCGGAGATCAAAGACACGATCGGCGCGGACGTCGTCGTGGTCGGCGAGGGACTTGCCGGACTCTGCTGTGCGCTTCGCGCGCGGCAGTGCGGCGCGGATACGCTGATCGTCACCGCCAGCAAAAAGCCCGTCGGCCGCGGCGGCAGCGTCTTTGCCGCGTACAGCAAGGTCATGGCGGAGCACGGGATGGCGCGTCAGGATCTTGATCTCTTCCTGATGGAGGAGATGGAAGCCCGCAGCTTTCAGCTGGATCAGCGGAAGTTTTACCGTTTTATCGATCACAGTGAGGAAGCCATGAACTGGCTTGTCGATCTGCTCCGCGCCGACGGACTGGACGCCGTGCTGGAGGACGCCAATGACGACGTGCACGGCAGTCCCACCTATCAGCCGCCGGGCACCCACGCCTTTGTGGGAAAAGGCATCACCCGCGCCGGCACCGGCATCATGCTTGCGCTGCAGACGCTGGAGGATGCCTATCTGTCCGCGGGCGGGCGGATCCTCCGCGCGCATCCGGCCCGTCGACTGGAAAAGGAGGGCGGACGCGTCAGCGCCGTCCTGGCTGAGCGGCCGGAAGGCGGTTATCTCCGCGCCGCCGCGGCGCGCGCCGTCGTGCTTGCCACCGGGGATTTTTCCCGCAACCGCGAGATGATGAAGGTATTCTGCCCGCAGTACGCCGACGGCTTCTCGCCGGAAAAGGCGGACTATGACACGGGGTTTTCCATGGGCGGTCTCTTTCAGGGCGAGGGACATCTGATGGCGCTCTGGGCGGGCGCGGCCTGGCAGCGCACCTGGCCCTGCGCCCCGATGATCCAGGGCAGCCGCGTCTGCTCCTCCCTCCCCTACGGCTCTCACCGCGGTCTGCGGCTGAACGCGAGAGGCGAGCGCTACTGCAACGAGGATATGAACGGCGCCTACACCGCGCTGACGACGCTGCGCGAGCCGGGCGGCAAAGCGTACATCATCTGGGCTTCCAATTACGCCGACGACCTCCGCTGGCGCGCCCACGGCGGTCAGCGCGACGGCCCCGACATGACCAAAGAGCAGATCCTCGCCAACTGGGCCGGCCAGCTTGAAAAGGGCAAGGCCGTCCGGGCGGATACGCTGGAGGAGGTCATCGACGCCCTCGGGCTCCCGCGCGAAAAAACACTTGCAGAGATCGCGCGCTACAACGCGCACTGCCGCGCCGGCGTCGACCCGGATTTCCACAAAGCGCCGAAGTATCTGCAGGAGATCCGGGAAGCTCCGTTTTACGGCGCCTCGCTCAGCGACCGCTTTTTCTTCTCGGTCTTGGGCGGACCGCGCACCAACTGGAAACTCCAGATCTGCGACGAACGGGACGAACCGATCCCGGGCTTGTATTGTCTCGGGTCCATGATCGGCGATTTCTACGCCGGGTGCTATAACTTCCGCATCCCCGGCGAGAATTATGGGGCCTGTCTCACCTTCGGTTATCTCACCGGCGGTCTGCTGGGACGCGGCGAACTCTGATCCGGAGCGGGTTTGACCCCTCATCCGTCTCGCTTCGCTCGACAGCTTCCCCTCAAGGGGAAGACAATATGGAATAAGAAAGATTGTAAATTCTGATATGGAGGCGTATGCAATGTACGAATGTGCAACCAGGGAAACCGCAAAATGGAGTTTTCAGATCCCTCCCGATCCGCCGAAGCCGGAACAGATCAAAAAGGTCTGGGACTGCGAAGCGGTCGTGGTCGGCGCGGGTCTCGGCGGGCTCAGCGCCGCCTGCCGCCTGAAGGAGCTCGGCGTCGATGTTCTGCTGATCGAGAAGAGCGGCAGCTATTCCGGCCGCGGCGGCCATTTCGGCGTGCCGAAATCCTCGCTGATGGAGAAATGCGGCATTCACAACGATCTTGCAGAGATCGCGCGCCAGTGGATCGTCATCAGCGGAAACAACATCGATGAAAAGCTGCTCTGGGTCTATCTGAACCGCAGCTGCGAGGCCATGGACTGGTTCCTCCCGAAGGCGGTGGAGGGCGGGATCCAGCCCAACCTTGTCAATTGCTATTATCCGTCCGCGCCTTACAGAGAATTCTGGGGGCCGCATTTCTTCAAAGCCCGCGGTCATTTTGTATCGAAAGCCCTGTTCGAGTCCTGTGAGAAGGTCGGCGTCCGCGTCGCCTTCCATACGCCTGCCCGTCAGCTGATCCGGGATGAATCGGGCCGGATCGTCGGCCTTTACGCGGAGGACGCCGACGGATGGATCCGCATCAACGCTCCGAAGGGCGTCGTCCTGGCAACGGGCGACATCGGCGGCGACCGGGAGATGCTGCGCGCCTATGCCCCGGACGCGCTGCGCACACAGGCCAGCCAGTATGTCCCCGTCGGCTGCAACACCGGCGACGGGCACAAGATGGGGCTGTGGGTCGGCGCCGCGATGGCGGAGGAGGTCTTCCCCATCATGATGCACCCGCAGCACTATTCCTGGATCAGTCTCTTCTATCTCTACGTCAACCAGGACGGCGAGCGCTTCATGAACGAGGACACCTACGTCCAGGGCAAGGCGACGGCCTTCATGCGCCAGCCCGGCGGCGTGGCATACAGCATCCTCGCCGGAGATTGGGCGGAGCACGTCGAGGACAGTCTGAAATACGGCGGCGGTATCTTCTGGGGCAACCCCGGTCTGCTCTACGGTCAGGAATGGAGCATCGATTCCTCCAAGAAGCTGGTGCAGAGCGCGCTGGACACGGGCGTCGCTTTCCAGGCCGACACGCTGGAAGAGCTCGCGGAAAAGACCGGCATGCCCGCCGACGCTTTCAAGGCCACCGTCGCCCGGTACAATGAGAACTGCCACGCCGGCGTCGACCGGGACTTCGGCAAACGCAGGGAGCTGCTGTACCCGCTGGAAAAGGGGCCTTATATCGCCCTGAAGCAGGGCACGGCGCTGCTCGCCGTCGTGGGCGGTCTGTCGATCGGCACGCATATGGAAGTTCTGGACAAGGACCGCCGCCCCATCCCGGGGCTCTATGCCGTCGGCGACACCACGGGCGGCATGTACGGACACGAGTATGTCACAACGATCCTCGGCAACAGCCACGGCCGCGCCATGACCTGGGGGTATCTCGCGGCGGCGCGCATCGCCGGAGTGGAATGAAGCGGAAAGGAGGTGTGCAAAGCCATGGCCTGCAAAATACCGATCATGCCGCCGGCATATCAGCCGGTACAGCGGGAAACGCCCATCACGCCGCGTGAAAACCTGCTCCGTGCCTTCAGCCACGAAAAGCCCATGTGGATGCCGAATTTCTATGCGGATTCCCAGATGTGCGTCGCAAAGAGCAGCCGCGACATGGCCCCCACCAAGGCGGCCGCCGGCGTCGACTGGTTCGGAACAAACTATATTTTCTCACCGGAAGTCGGGATCAACATGCCCGCCGGCGGCGTATTCGACTGCGTCACCGAATGGCGGGAAAAGGTGAAGTGGCCGGATCTGGACGCCATCGACTGGTCAAAGGATGCCGACGGCTTCGTCCGCGACGAGAGAAAGGCGCTGTACATGCGCTTTTCCAACGGCATCTTCGAACGCCTGCACGCCTTTGAGGCCTTTGAGCAGGCGCTGATGGATCTGCTCCTGGAGCCGGAGGAGTGCCGTGCCCTCTTTGAGCGGATCGCCGACTATAAAATCGCCTTGTTCAACCACATCCGCGACGTTTTTCCTCTGGATTTCATCGTCGCCGCGGACGATTACGGCACCGCGCTCGCGCCGTTCTTCTCCACCGAGACCTTCGAGGAGCTCCTTCTGGAGCCGACGCGCCGCTTTGTCAAAGCCGTCCAGGCCCGCGGTACCCGGTTCTTTGCCCACTGCTGCGGCAAGGTCGAGGTCTTCGTGCCCTACTTCGCGGATGATCTGAAGGTGGACGGCATCGAGATCCAGGACATCAACGACCTTCCGAAGATCGTCCGCGAATACGGCGACCGCCTGCTCATTGAGGTCAAGGCCGATCCCAGGGTCGTATATGACGATGAGACCACGGACGCGCAGTTCCTTTCGCACATCCGGCAGATCGTCGACGTCTACGGCGCGCACAACAATCCCGGTTCAGGCGCGGCCATCAATCTCGGCTGCGGCAGCGCGCACGGCTACTATCTCATGGAGGAAGAGCTGTACCGCTACAGCAGCGAAAAATACAAGGGGCTCGCCTGACCGGACGGGTCCGCAAAACATGATCGTAAGGGGGAATACTAAATGGATCCTTCCAGTGTCGTACAGCAGATCAAAGACTTCGCGCTGACCGAGGCACGGATGGATAAGGTCGGCATTGCCGGGATCGACCGCTTCAACGAATCGCCTGAGGGCGTACACCCGACGGATTTCCTCCCCGGCTGCAAATCCGTCATCGTCTTCTGCACGCGTCTGCCCGACGGGGCAGTGAATGCCACTTACCGCACCTTTGAGGATCTGAACTATAACGTCCACGGCGTTTACGGCGCTTTCGGCTATGTCGGTGCGCCGAATTACAACCTGATGTTCGCGAACTATAAGATCTCGCGCTTTGTGGAAAAGCTCACCGGCTGTGCCGCCGTTCCCGAGCCCGCAGGCCCGACCCACGGCGCCAAAATGATGAGTCTCCGCCACTGCGCCTACGCCGCCGGTCTCGGGGAGTTCGGCTGGAGCTCGCTGATGCTGACGCCGGAATTCGGTCCCCGCAACCGTTTCGGCGCCGTGCTGACCACGGCGGAGCTGCCATCCGACCCGATGTACAGCGGACCGCGGCTCTGCGATCCCTCCAAGTGCCACGTCTGCGAAAAGCTCTGCCCAACCGGCGCGATCCCCCCCTATGTCCCCGGTTCGGAGCGGCTCGTCTGCTCCGGCGGCAAAGAGATCGGCTACGGCCAGACCAACTGGTCAAAATGCCGCATCATGTGCCACGGTACCGGCAAGGATTACAACGAGAGCGGCACCGATCTCGTCCCGCAGACCGACTGGGATCCCCTGAATGAGGATCTGGATGTCATCGGAGAGTTCTTTGACGCGCACCCGCGGGAGAATTTCCACCAGCACTCGCCCTCCTGGAAATGCGGGAACTGCCTCTCCTACTGCCCCGTCGGAAGCTGGTATCGCCGTTTCCGCGATACGGGCCTGACAAGCACGAACATCGATGCATACATCGACGACGGATGGAGGAGCCCGACATGACACTGACTGAACAGATCAAGCGCTACGTCCTGAGTGAATGCGGCATGGATGCCGTCGGCATCGCCGACGCCGAAGCGCTCGACGATGAACGCGGCGGACACCGCCCGCAGGACATCCTGCCCGGCGCGAAATCCGTCATCGTCTTTTTGAAGCGGATTCCGGACGGGATCGTCCAGGCCGCCTTCCGCGCCGTTGAGAACGGGAACGCCGACGCGCGGAGCATCTATGCCGCCTTCGGGCGGGAGCTGACGCCGAATCTGAATCTCTTCTTCATGGGATTCAATCTCGCCCAGTATATCGAGCGGAACTACGGCTTTACCAGCGTCCCCATCCCCGCCGGGGAGATGCAGAATGTGACCCCGGTCAACACGCCCCTTCCGGCTTTCGTCGGCGCCAGGCACAATGCCTATGTGCTCCACCCGGCGCGCGCTGCAGTGGCGGCGGGGCTCGGGGAGATCGCCTGGAACAACGCTTTCGTCACCGAAGAACGCGGTCCGCGCCAGGGGATCGGGCTCGTCCTGACCACGATGGAGCTCGATTGCGACGCGCCTTACAGCGGTCCCCGTCTCTGCGATCCGGAGCAATGCGGCATCTGCAGCCGCGTTTGCCCCGTCGGGGCGATCCCTGCACCCGGCGGCGCGGCGGAAGAATACGAGATCGCCGGGACGACATATCGCACCGCGCGGATCAATTCCAACGCCTGCGCCGTCTGCTCGATGGCCTTCCGCAGGGAATTCTCCGGAAAGGCGGACGTGCCCGATCAGATCCTGACCGACGATCCGGACGACGAAACGCTGAAAAAAGCATATGCGGAGAAGCCGGCGGCCTACTGGTCTCTGGGCCACCACCCGGATTATTACTGCGACCTCTGCAAGCTCTACTGCCCGCTCGGCCGCTGGCAGGAGCGCTTCGGGGACACGCATCTGTCCGGATTTGACGGAAAGGCGGCTGCAACATGAAAAAGATCATCGTACACGCCGGGTTCCACCCGGAGGCGCCGCGGGAATACCGGGGCGAGCACATTTACAAGGTCATCCACACACGCGCCGGCGGCGAGACCCACGATTTCCATTCCGGCGCGCTGCAGGCCGCGGCGGGGCAGTATTACGGTCTCGACAACGGCGCGTGGGTCAGGGATCTGGGCGGCGAGAAGTATCAGACGGACTGGACCGGCGAGGAGCGCTGGGGCCGCGTAGAGCAGATAGAGACCGATGCGGACGGAAACGTGGTTTCCTCCGAAACGCTGGGCTTTATGCTGCTGCGCACCGATCGCGCCCGCGGTCTGCTGTGATCGGGAGGGAATGGAATGATGAAGCTTTCCGAACAGATCAAACAGATTCTGAAGACGCGATATGATATGGACCTGGCGGGGATCGCCTCCGCCGCCGCGCTGGCGGGCGAGCCCGCGGGACACCGTCCGGAGGACCTCCTTCCCGGTGCGCGGAGCATCGTCGTCTTCGGGCGCGCTCTGGCCGACGGCGCGATACAGTCGCAGTTCCGCGCGTTTGAGGACAGGCAGATCGCATCGCAGAGCTCCTACGCCGCATATGCCTGTGATCTTGCCCCGAATATCCTGATGGTGAACGCGGGCTTTGAGTTCTGCTGTCAGCTTGAGCGGGACTTCGGCGCGATCGCGCTGCTTTGCCCCTTCAACGTCCAGCAGAGCATGATCCCGGACAATGTCCCCGGCATGTTCTTCGCCGATCCCTATGGGCAGGGTATGCCGCTGGACATCTGGAAGGCCGCGCTGGCTGCCGGGCTCGGCGAGTATGGCTGGAGCAACCGTTTCCTCACGCCGGAACACGGTCCGCGCCACATGCTCTGCGCCGTTCTGACGACGCTGGAGCTGGAGGCCGACGCGCCCTATGCCGGTCCGAAGCTCTGCGATCCGGAGAAATGCGGCATTTGTGCCGACATCTGCCCGACCCACGCGATTCCCGCGCCATGCTCCGGGTGCTCGAAAACCGTCGCCGTCGAAGGCAAACGGCAGGAGATCGCCGACATCAACGCCAATGCCTGCACCGTCGCGGCCCTCGGACTGCGCAGAGCATTTTCCGGCCGCATCCCGTGTCCGGATCTCATTATGGACGACACGCCGGACGATGCCGCGCTGAAAGCCGCGTTTGAAAAAAAGCCGATCAACGGCCTCACCATCGAGCACTATCCCCGCT
>JAEEGL013425095.1_pt1 | contig 12454 bp, 9 predicted proteins | sample 9134231 | NCBI WGS metagenome assembly JAEEGL01 (sample SAMN16246548, study PRJNA631951) | gut metagenome | biome: gut microbiome; feature: rumen; material: fiber-attached | host: Bos | place: Iran: Karaj | collected 2018-10 | reverse complement strand
ACAGTTTATTTAGCGAGCAAATCACCTTGTAGAGTAAAAGTATATAGAAATAATACTTATTATATATATAATAAAATTTTTTGCGGACATTTTTAGGCGTCCCTGAGGAAACTGTGCGCTGTGCGCTTTTGGGCATATAGTTTCCTTGCATATTCCATACTGATTTGGTTAACTGTCTCACCTGAAGAAGTTGAGGTTTTCCTAAAGAAGTTGACGTTTAAATATCGTCAACTAGTAAGAAATATTCACACTTCTATATGTATAGTCATCTAAAGCTTTACATATTAGTCGCCTAATTGCTAAGTATACTTAACATATTAATAATCAACAATGTAGACAAACTGTCGATTGATTAAAAAGGTTTAGAATGATTTTTAAGAACAGAAAAAGAGCGGGTGGCTGTTACCATCCGCTCTTTCTTTATCTCTTATTTCAGGAATTTCTCAGCTTCTGATATGGTTTCTATCTTGCCTACATCCATGAGGCGTAAGCCTGGCTGCACATAGCCATATATGGGATGCTGGGCACAAACACTCAGGTAAAAGTCGATAATGCTAAACTTGTCCGGCCACTCGGAGAAGTGGGTAAACAAGGAGGGATTCATGACGTGAATACCTGCAAAGGCATACTTATGGTATTTACGCACATCCAGATGGGGATAAGGGCTCTTTACCTCGCCTGTCTGTACGTTGGTCCAACCTACCAGTCGCATATCATCGTCGAAGAGCAGATAACGGCTGGTCTGACGCTCTGAAACGAGCAGGGACGCTGCCTTGCCTCGCGCAAAGAGCATGAGGCTGCGCAAATCGGCATTACTGAGGATATCTACATTATGGATAAGGAATCCTTCCGTGGCATCCTTGAGAAGGTGTGCTGCATGCTTGATGCCGCCTCCCGTCTCGAGCAGCGCATCGCGCTCATCGCTAAACCATACATTCATACCCATGGGATGCTGCCCTACCCACTCTTCTATCATATCGGCAAAATGATGTACATTGATGACCACATCGCGTATGCCTGAACTCTTCAGCTTATCGAAGGTGTGCTCCAACAGGGGCTTGCCTGCCACAGGTACGAGCGCCTTAGGCATAGTATCTGTGAGGGGCTTGAGTCGGGTGCCTAGGCCTGCCGCAAAGATCATGGCTCTGTAGGCAGGGAAGATGGCGGAGATGCCCTGCTCGCGATGGCAGACATGAACCTCTATTCCATATTTATAATGTATGTGCTCTGCCAGATGCTGGGCACTATAGACGCTGCGATGCTGGCCGCCAGTACAACCGAAGGAGAACATGAGGTTGGTAAAGCCTCGCTGCAGGTATCGCTCTACATGGGCGTCTGCCAACTTATATATGCTCTCGAGGAAGGTGAGTATCTCGCCGTCGTCCTCGAGGAAGCGGATAACAGGCTCATCCAAGCCCGTGAGTTGCTTGTAAGGCTCGTAACGACCCGGATTGTGGGTGCTGCGGCAGTCGAACACGTAGCCGCCGCCATTGCCGCTGGTATCCTCGGGGATTCCTTTCTTGAAGGAGAAGCTGAAGACGCGCACCACCAGAGGACCCTTGCCGTCATACCTACTGAAGGTCGCAGGTCCGTCCTCGGGACGTGACACGTAGGGGTTGTTATCCGTGGTCTTATAGCCGTCGGCACGCTGAACAGGTTTCTTGGGCTCTGGAGCGAACTGTGGCAACTCCACCAGTCGGGTGAGCACCTCACGCAGATAAGGGTAAGGACAGCCGCCATCCTGCAAGAGGTCGCGCAGGTTCTGAATAGCAGGAGGAATACTGTCGATAAAATGCTTCTTACGCTCGAAGTATCCACGGAAGCCGTAGGCTCCCAACACCTGCAGCAGGCGGAACAGTACGCAGAGCTTGAGGTTCTGGCGGAACTGCTTCTCATTGACCTCTATATACTGCTTAAGGCTGGTAATATACGTCTTGATAAGCTCCTCGCGCAGGGACTTGCTGTAGCGAGCCGATGCCTGCCAAAGGAAACTGGCCACATCGTACTGCACGGGGCCGCGACGACCGCCTTGGAAGTCGATAAAGAAGGGATTGCCGTCCTTGTCGAGCATGACATTGCGTGCCTGAAAATCCCTGTACATGAAGGTATCGCCCGGGATGGCAACAATATCCTGTGCCACGAGACGGAATGCTGCTTCCAACTTCAGTTCATGAAAATCAACGCCTGTGGTCTTCAGAAAGCAATACTTGAAGTAGTTGAGGTCGAAGAGCACATTGGTCTCGTCCAGCGACTCCTGAGGATAACATTTCTTGAAATTCAAGCCTCGGGCACCCTTGATCTGAATCTTAGGCAGAAGGGCGATGGTACGATGGAGCAACTCCTTCTCAGTCTGCGTGTATCGTCCGCCAGCGTCGCGTCCGCCCTTGAGGGCATCAAAGAGGGAACGGTCGCCCAAATCCACCTGCAAGTAACGCAGTCCGTCTGCGCTCTGTGCCACCACGGCAGGAACGGGCAACTTGCGTTCTATGAAATGCTGGGCAAGGTAGCAGAAGGTACGGTTCTCGTCCATACTGGTACCTACGACACCTATCAGCGTACTCCCGTCAGAGCCGTGCAAACGGTAATACTTACGATTACTGCCTGCACCTGGGAGCTCGTCGCAAGAGACGACATCCAGCCCTGTATGCTCAGAATATAGCCTTTTCAGTTTTTCCATTATTCCTTTCTATTCCAAATTTTCATTACCCTATTGCGAACAGCCACAATATTTATGGTGCTAACGATCAGGAAGAGGCACAGGCCCAGACAGAGAGCGGGCCACAGGCTGCCGTCCTGCATCTGTGGGAACATCACCCACAGGCGATCCATATAATAACTGCGGACAACGTACAGAATAAGCAGGGAGAGCAAGAGCACTACCCCATTCATGCCTACCGTGAGTATCTGATAAGGCAAAGAGACGCGTACGGGGCTGTAACCAATAAGCAGGAGGTTGCGCAGCTTCTCTGTGTTCTTCTGCACCAACAGATAAATACTGAGCATAAGGATGTAGAACGACAGGATGCTGATGAGCATGCCCACACACATCACTAGGACGGTGACAATGCGCAGGAAGTAAGTGGCCTTGCCTGCATCCAGCTTGTCATCCTCCAACTCCAGATTATGCTCGTTGATGTATTGTACGATAGCATCATCCGTGGGGTTCTTTACCTCTACAATCAGACGGTTGGGCGTCAAGTCTGCCTCAGGAGCGAACTTGGCATTGCTCCACTGGATGAACGACTCGGGCACAAGGATGGTATTCAGACGTGAGCTGAAACCTATTATCTTACCCTTGAGACGCTGTTCCTGCCCGTTGCCACGCAGTACAACGAGCATATCTATCATGCCTACGATACCCTCGGACATCTTGGGCAGAGACTGACTCTGGGCAAAGCCGAAGTTGTAGATGGCCAGATAGGTACGAGGCAGGATGATGGGTATGATCCCATCCTCGGGCGAGAAAGTCCAGTTGCTCAGCTCTGTATCAACAAACCTGTCGGGCACACTCTCGAAGAACATATCAGTACCAAACTGCGCCACGCCATTGACACCCATACTGCACACTACCCTATACTGACTGGCAGTGAAGGCACCCACGCTCTTGCAGAAAGGCTGGCTGCAGATATCGGCCACCTCCTTGTCGCTGAAGCCACAGCTCTCCTCGGAACCCAGCACGCTGACACCAGAAATGCGCTTGCTGACAATGAGGTACTCTGGCTTGAGGAATCCGTCCTCCTGACTGAAGAGCGGCTTGACATCGTTATAGAACTGAAGGCCCAGCAGGACGATGAACATGCCAAAGAGATTGGCAAAGAAGAAACCTGCCAACTGCGCTATGCTGATGTGCTGACGCAGCAATTTCCAAACCAACGACATCATAAGCGGAACGTTTTTGTGTATGGCAGCTCCATGTGCTTGCCTATACTGGTTACTATTACGCCAGCTCCCTGACGCTGTGCTTCTTCCATCATAATCTCTGCCATAATCCTGCTGTTATTGTCGTCCAGATGGCTGATGGGCTCATCTACCATCAGGAAGTCGAAGGGCTGTACCAAGGCGCGTATCATGGCCACACGCTGCTGCTGACCAAAGCTCATACGCCCTATCTTGGCATCCTGCTTGTCGGCTATACCCAGACGCTCGAACCACGCGAGTATCTCCTTGCGGCTCTTGTGATTGGTAAGCCCGTTCTTGATATCGATATTCTCCATCGCCGTAAGCTCAGGGAAGAGTCGGAGCTCCTGAAAGAGCAGACTCAACGTTTGCTTACGTATATTCGTCCAATCAGAAACGCTGTGCTGACGGATATCCTTGCCGTCGAAATAGATATTACCCAGATAATCTTTCCTGTATCCTATGATATAGCTGCAGAGCGAACTCTTTCCTGTTCCAGAGTTGGCCTCCACCAGATACGTCTCCCCCTTCTGGAAGGTGACATCCTGAAGCCAAATCTCGCTCTGCACCTCCCTGCCTTCGAAAACGCAGGGCAAAGTGTTTTGTAATTCAATCTTGTCCATTTACTTCAATAACAGTTTTATGAAGTCTGATATATTGTCTTTAGTTGTGAGTTCTATATCGTAATGTAAATAGTCCTTTGCGCTGACGGTGAGACGGTCTGTCTTGTCCAGAAAATAATAGAATTTCTTGGCGTCGTCACTCATCATATTCTGTACCTCGCGGAAGCGGGTCAACTTGTTTATACTGACTGATGCATAGAAGAGTTTACCCTGAATCTGGGAGTTGTATCGGGTGACGAAATCATCCGAAGCATTACTTTCGCTCAACTTCGTAACACTCTGATTAGTTGATACATATACCTGATTATCTATCACTCCAAAATAGGTGTTCTTTCCATCGCCCTGCAAGACAAAGTTGTTCTTGTCGACAGGCTTAAAGGAATAGCTTTTGTGCAGGAAACCCGTGCTCCAGTCAGAGACATTCTTCAGGAAATCCTGCTTGGTAACCTGTGCCTTGAGCGTATATTCCGAAGGAGCGCTGAGCTCGAGAGACACATCTCCGTCGATAGACTTTATGAGCATATCGGCATCCATACAGAGATTGACACCCATGAGGAACATTCGGACCAGTGCATTCTTGCGCAACTCCACCAGCAGGCTGTCGCCATTGGCATTGAACCCTACCCATACGACGGGGTCTGAAACAGATGACTTCAGACGGTTGGCCTGAATGGGACGGAAGATGCTGTTGTGCTGCGAGAGCAACTGCTGTATCTCCTCTTCCTCGGACTGAATGGACGTGGACAGATGCAGCGCCTTGTCCTCTACCCCAAGCGTGGCATTCAGGAACACCTTATCCATATCAAAGGGATTATTGAGGTACTGCAAGGCCTGTTGCATATACGAGCTGGGAACGACGCTCATCTTGGAACACAGACGGAGAGCGCCATCCTGATCGAGGACAGAAGGAAGAAGGGGGCTCTTGGAAGAACCTTGCTCCATCCACTCTACAATCCTGGGGCGCATATTATGGCTCTCCACCTGAGAGATAGGCCCCAGCGCCAATGCCTTCTTGTCGTCAAAACAGAGAAGCATCTGAGCTGTGTTAGCCCAACGGAATCCTCGCTGCGACTCCACTTCAACCTTCTTCTCCTTAAGAAAGTCTTCCAGATCATCGGCATCTGACAAGGGAAGAACGCCACACATATAGCCCTCACTGGAAAGGAAGCCATACATGGGAGAGAGCACATCTATGCCAGTCTTCTCGTTCTTGTCGGATTGCAGGAAACGGATAATATCCGTGATATTTATGTCCAACTGACTTGCCAGTTGTTTTGCATCAAGCACCATCACTGCCTTGGCATTCTCTGGGATAACACTCTTGCAGACATCCTTACGACCGAAGAGGAAGAAATATCCACCTATAACAACCAGCGCGATAACAACAACAGCCAGGATTAAATACTTTTTCATACGATAAGCGTTATATCTGATTCTTTAATTGCATCATGTGTACTGTCACAAGAGCAGCCGTCTCCGTTCTCAGGCGACTGGTTCCCAAGGATACGCTGCGATATCCGTTTTGCAAAGCCAGCTTCACCTCGTCAACACTGAAATCACCCTCAGGACCTATCAAGACAGTTGTTTCCACACCACGTTGTAAAACATCCATCAAAAATGGCTTAAGTCCTCCCATTTGGGGGAGGGTTTGGGAGAGGGGCTCCTCTATATCCTCCTCGTTATAACAGTGGCAGATAAACTTGTCGCCCCCACGCTCCGCCTTGACAAAGCGCTCAAAGGGAGTCATCTCATTCAGGACAGGCTTCCAAGCCTTATGGCTCTGCTTGACAGCCGAAATGAGTATCTTATCTATACGCTCACACTTGATGACACGACGTTCGCTGAAGCGGCAATCCAAGAAAGAAAGCTCGTCCATACCTATCTCTGTGGCCTTCTCGGCAAACCACTCTGTACGGTCGTTCAACTTGGTGGGTGCCATAGCCAGATGAATATGTCCCTCCCACGCGCGCTCTTGAGGCATCGACTCCAATACCTTATACAGACAACGATGGCCCGTGGCAACCGTTATCTCAGCACGGAAGAAACAGCCGTTGCCATCCATCAGCAACAGTTCATCGCCTACAGACAGCCTAAGCACACGCGTAGCATGCTTCGCCTCGTCCTCTGGCAACTCCCCACTAATCTGAGGGTCGTAAAAGAAGCGGATTTCCTTCATTTGTTGGTTTACTGTTTACCTTTACTGTGGTAATTCTTATTTTTCACTCTTCACTTTTCACTCATCACTTCTTCTCGTGTTTATACCTAAACAGGATGGCAAAGAGGACTGCCACAATAAAGGCGTAGGCTGCAAAGATGTACCAGCAGGTCTGCCAGCCGGCTATAACCTCGCCACCCGTTGCTCCTGCATTCTGGGGCACAAAGACATAATTATTGATGACAGCCTGCGCGATAAGCGTGCCCACGAAGGCACCCAAGCCGTTGGTCATCATCATAAACAAGCCCTGAGCGCTACTGCGGATGCTCTCATCCGTCTCCTGATTGATGAACAGCGAACCAGAGATATTGAAGAAGTCAAAGGCCACGCCATAGACAACCATAGAAAGCAGGAAGAGCCATACGCCACTGCCTGGGTTACCCAATCCGAAGAAGGCAAAACGCAATACCCATCCCATCAAAGCGATAAGTACCACCTTCTTGATACCAAACTTAGAGAGGAAGAAAGGTATGAGCAAGATGCAAAGCGTCTCGCTGACCTGAGAAAGGGATATAAGGATATTGGCATGCTGAACGCCAAAGGTTGACTGATACTCGGCAATACTGCCAAAGCTGGTAATGAAGGGATTGGCATAGCCGTTAGAGATCTGCAAGCAGAAACCCAGCAGCATAGCAAAGACCAAGAAAACAGCTAAGCGGGGCTTGAGGAACAGACGGAAAGCATTCAGACCGAGTGCCTCCACGATTGTCTTCTGCTGACCCTCATCTTTGTTGATTCTCATACGTGGCATCGTCAGGGAGTAAGCTGCCATAACAAGGCTAAGACAACCACTGACCATCCACTGGCCTGGAGTTGACTGCAAGCCGCAAAGGTCAACCACCCACATGGTAACAATGAAACCAACGGTTCCCCATACACGGATAGGCGGGAATGCCTTCACTGTATCATATCCAGCCTTCTCCAACGCCGAATAAGCCACAGAATAGCTCAGGGCGATGGTTGGCATAAAGAAAGCTACAGAGAGCGTATATAGTGTAAACAGCGTAGCAAAATCGGGCACAGGACCAGCCTGATAGCCATAGGCAGATGCAGCAATCATAAACGAGCCAGCCAACACATGGCAGAGACTCAGCACGCGCTGACCCTCCATCCAGCGGTCTGCCAGAATACCCATCAGAGCAGGCATAAAGATGCTGACAATACCCTGAACGGAATAAAACCATCCAATGTGATGGCCATGTCCAGCACCAGCCAGATATGTACCCATAGAGGTTAAATATGCTCCCCAGACGGCAAACTCCAGGAAGTTGAGCAATGTTAGTCTAAATTTAATGTTCATGTTATTTTAGTTTACAGTTTACGGTTTATTGTTTATTGTTTATCGGTTAGCGGCTCAAACGCCCAAGTTCCCCTCGCCCACGGGAGAGGGGTTAGGGGTGAGGCTTTTTTACTCCACGTACAGCACCAGTCCCTTCAGATACTCACCCTCTGGGTGATAGATATTTATAGGATGATCAGCAGGCTGATGGAGCTGATGCAGGATGCGAACCTTACGCTTAGCCATAGCAGCAGCAGTAAAGACAGCCATACGGAACTGATCCTTGTTGACAGCCTGAGAACAACTGAAGGTAAACAGGATACCTCCTGCAGGAATCTTCTCGAAAGCCTTTACGTTTAGTTTGGTATAGCCACGCAAAGCATTCTTCAGGGCATCCTTGTGCTTGGCAAATGCAGGTGGGTCAAGGATTATCAGGTCGTAAGCGCCATCCTTCATCTCATCCAAGAAGCGGAAAGCATCTTCAGCAAAAGATTTGTGACGCTTGTCGCCAGGGAAGTTCAAGTTTATGTTGGCATTCACCAAATCCACAGCCTTGGCACTGCTATCCACAGAGTGTACCAACTCTGCCCCACCCCTCATGGCATAAACGCTGAAGCCGCCAGTATAGCAGAACATGTTCAGCACCTTACGGCCATGAGAATATTTTTCGAGCAAGGAACGGTTCTCGCGCTGATCAACGAAGAAGCCCGTCTTCTGACCTTTCAGCCAGTCGATGTGGAACTTCAGTCCATTCTCTATGGCTACATTGTCATCACTCTCACCAAGGATGAAGCCATTCTCCTGACCCAGGGAAGCCTTAAAGGGAAGTGTCGTCTCGCTCTTGTAGTAGATGGCTTTCAGGTCGTCGCCCATGACAGCTTTCAGCGCCTCGGCTATCTGCATACGGCTTACATGCATACCTACGCTGTGAGCCTGCATGACAGCATTCTCTCCATAGATATCTATGATAAGGCCGGGCAGGTTGTCACCCTCGCCATGAACCAGACGATACATATTATTATATGCTGTTCCAGCTACGCCTATGCTCTTGCGCACGTCAAGGGCCGTAGCAAGTCTTTTCTTCCAGAATTCAACGTCTATCTTCTGACGGTTAAAGGTAAGTACACGTACGGCAATACTTCCTACTTGCCAATGACCCAGTGCCACAAAACGTCCTTCGCTATTCAGCACTTCTACAATATCTCCTTCGGCAGGCTCACCCTCGATATGATGCACAGCACCAGAGAATATCCAGGGGTGAAAACGTTTAAGACTTTCTTCTTTGCCTTTACGGAGTATTAACAGCTTACTCATTTGCTTCTTTTTTTTTACGCTGCGAAATTATATAAAAATCCTGAATTATACACCTATATGCTAATATTAATATTCACAATTGTTACTATTAATACCTGCAATTGCTACTATTAATACTTGAAAAAAGCCGTATTAACAGTACTTTGGTGGAACGATTCATTCAACTTTTGTGGAAGCTTTTTTATCAGATGAGGGAGAGGTACGACGCTTGGATTTGTAATATCTTTTAGGCTTAGTACCCTTTTTCGCCTTTGCCTTTTCAGAGGTTTTCTTTTCCTTGGGTTTATCCTCTTTGGGAGCTGGAGCTGCAGGTTCTGGCTCTGGCACAACCTCCAAGTCAAATCCCTCTTTCTTGAGCCTGAGAAGCTCTTCATACAGCATAATACAAGCCCAAGCATCTGTAGCAGCATACTGCTTCTGTGGCTCAGAAAGTATGTCGGCCTCCCAATTGGAGAGACGTTGTGACTTGCTTATCTTTTGTCCGAAAATATTTGCATATAATTTTTGGAGACTTAAGTCCTTGATGCCGTATTCACGTACCATCTCCTGAAGCTCCACAAATGTGCCTGGGGTGAACGAAGCCCTTCTTTGCAACATTCTGATGTCATCGTGCCAAGAAAGGCCAACCTTGATATTACTATTGTCCGTAAGCAAACGAAGGACACAGTCGGGCATACCTATGTGATTCAACCTGAATAGGAAACAGATATCTCTGCTGCTTACCTGCAGAAGGGCTACGTCATTCAGACGGCCTGCCTTGAAGTTGGGCTTCGTCTCTGTATCAAATCCTATGATATCCTGACTCAACAAGTAATCGACGGCCTTTTCGGCCTCCTGCTCGCTAACGATGGTCTCTATTCTACCCTCAAAAAGAACCTGAGGAAGTTTGGGAATACTCTGTTTATCAAATCTGCTATAAATCTTCTTCATCAGAACCGCTGTTCAGTACATAACGAATCTTGTGCAACTGCTTGAGTGTATCTACAAGATTCTGTCCCCAATATAACTCAAAATTATCCTTCACACTCCAAAGTGCATCGAGCATACATGCCTCTACTCGCTGCTGATAAGCTGAAACAAAGTTCCTGAGCGCCTGATATATATCTGCCAAGCCTTCGCTTACCGTTTTCCACTGGCTTTCCTCGGTCTGCATATCCTGATCATATACAAGGTCCTCGTACTCATCGGCATCTTTCATAATCTCATATATGGCATTACGTACCCAGTTGTAATCTGCTTCCGTAACCTGGTCGTCTGGAAGGAAATCGCCTTCACTCTCAACCTGCGGAAGGAGCTGAGCCTTGAGATAAAGCAAGGGAAGAAGCTTCTGCATGGTTTCTACAAATTCACGTCTGCCCTTACCTTCAAGCTGTTCGAGATAAGCACAATATTCTGCAGAAACTGTGACAAATTCAAGCGTATTATGCGAATATATAGGATTCTCTGTTTTACTCTTCATCTAAACATCCTTTCTTTGGGGGTCCACAAAATTTGTTGCAAAAGTATAAAAAAACCGCCAAATTAAGAAATAATTGAAGAATTTACATTAAATTTGCAGACGTTTTATATAATAAAGACAAAATATGACCGCAAAAGTTAGCGACAACAAACATAAGAACAGAAAAACAAGCAAAGAAGTCAGTCCAATGAAAAAGGCCTTCGGATGGTTTAAAACAAACATAAAGAACCAAGATGATGTTGATACAGAGAAGGTTGCAGAGCATAGCGACAACATGAAATTTGTGTGGGGCTTCATCCTGGCATGTGTCTCACTATGTGTCTTGCTGGCCCTTATCTCACACATCTTCACAGGCGACGAAGACCAGAAGCTGATAAGCAACTCTTATTTGCCTGCCACAAACTGGTTGGGAAAATTTGGTTTCTGGATTGCATACTGGCTAATGGAGAACACATTCGGAATAGCTTCGATATTTATACCCATACTATTGGTGGCCACAGGAATTCGTATCATGGGAACCATCAAGGTGCGTCTGCACAAGTGGTTCCTGAACTGCATGATTCTGATGATATGGATATCGGCCTTTATGTCTTTCCTACAATTGCACTTCGAGACCTTGCAGGACGGATACATCAACTGGGGCGGAATGATAGGTTACAACGAAATCACGCTACTCATCGAGAAAGTAGGAAACGTAGGTGCCTTCATCACTTTGGTTATTACTGCCCTGCTGTACACCTTTTACCTGAGCGGAGAGGCTATAACAGCCGTCAGGAACATTGTCAACAGAACTGCCAAGAACAATCTGGCTGTGCAGGAAGAGGAATTGGCTGAGGATGAGGATAGCGAGGGTCTGGAAAATGATTTGGATGAAGAAGAGGCTCCGCTAACAACAAGCGAGGAAGTGGCGCTGAAGATAGAGAATACCATTCCGTTCGAGGATGAGCCGTCAAAGACTGCGACAACCATAGACTTTGGAACAGCAACAGGCGATGTAGAGATTCCCCTTAAGGTTGGAGAGCAGGCATTACCTCTGGAATTCGCCAATCCTACAGAAGATATGAAGGTAGTGGTGGGCGAAGACCCAGAGAAGGCTGATATAACAAGTGAAGGTACGCTGGAACCCTACGACCCGAAGTTGGACTTGGAGCACTACAAGTACCCCACTCTCGACTTGCTGAAGCATTACGACAATATCCAGTCGAACGTGGATATGGAGGAGCAGCAGGCCAACAAGAACAAGATTATCAAAGTTCTGTCATACTTTGGCGTGGAAATCTCCAGCATCAAGGCTACCATCGGACCAACCATTACGCTGTATGAGATAACACCCGCACCTGGTATCCGAATCAGCAGGATACGCGGATTGGAGGACGATATTGCACTTAGCCTTAGCGCCTTAGGAATCCGTATCATCGCTCCTATACCAGGAAAGGGTACCATAGGTATTGAGGTTCCCAATGCGAAGCCTCAGATGGTTTCCATGGAGAGTGTTATCAACAGCCGCAAGTTCCAAGAGACGGATTATGAGTTGCCTATGGCACTCGGTAAGACCATTACCAACGAAGTCTTTATGGTGGACCTGGCCAAGATGCCTCACCTGCTGGTAGCCGGTGCTACGGGTCAGGGTAAGTCTGTAGGTCTGAATGCCATTATCACATCTCTGT
>JAEEGL012356001.1_pt1 | contig 12454 bp, 7 predicted proteins | sample 9134231 | NCBI WGS metagenome assembly JAEEGL01 (sample SAMN16246548, study PRJNA631951) | gut metagenome | biome: gut microbiome; feature: rumen; material: fiber-attached | host: Bos | place: Iran: Karaj | collected 2018-10 | reverse complement strand
TGTCTGTCGAGAAGATGTATATTAACGGCATGGATATCCTCGAAGGCAACTATGCACCTATTTATAATATGAAGCCCGAAGATGTTGAGCGTTTGGAGATTACCGAAAACCACGTTCCCATGAAGGTGATGAAGGGAGTACAGTATAGCAGCTGTGCCTCCATAAATGTGGTATTGAAACAAGGTGATTCCGAATGGTCAGGCTCTGTCAAAGCAGGCTTGGGCTTTAGTCCTTTGTTGATGAATGCTGATGTAAGTGCCATGAACTTAGGAAATAAGTGGCAGACCACCTTTGTCTTCCAGGCCGACAATACAGGATTGAATTTTGCTGGGGCTTTGAATGGATTTGGTGGTATCGAGGAAGACTGGATGATGGAAAACAATCCCTACACAATTAGTGGCATCGACTTCAGTTTGAAGAACTTCCTGAATGTGACACCCACATTAGCACCTCTGGCTCCTGAACGTGTTCGCTTCAATCGTAGTGCCATAGCCAACCTGGGTAGCACATTGAAGCTCAACGATGACTATCAGCTGAATTTTCAGTTCATCTATCATACTGATCGTCTTACGGCCTCCAGCTACGACGAGACCACCTATTTCCTGAATGACGACGAGACGATGCTGCATGTGATGGGCGAAGAGGCCAAAAGTCATCAGCATGACATCCAGGCGGATGTAACCCTGCTTTCGAATACTGATCACCAATACCTTCGCAACCAACTGAGCTTTGCTACCCAGTGGTTTGATGCCGATAAGGCCATTACTGGTACCTTCAACAACGACCAGCTGGCCAACTCGCAACCACTGTTGCTGAAGAACGATTTCCTCTATAAGCGCCACCTCGGCAAAAGCATCCTGTCTCTGAATGCCAATGCCGGATTGTATCTTCGTCCACAGGAACTGCACGTGGTTCAGGAAGCCGAGACATTCCGTCAGAAGACTAAATCAAGTTCGGCTTACGCAGAGTTGGGTGCCGTTATTGACAGAAAGCTGAACAATCACTTCACCATATCTTTGGAAGGAGGAGCTACAGGTAACCTCCGCAAGCTCGACACACGCCTAACGGGCTACAATCCGCTTCTCATGGAAGACATGACCTCAAATACCAATGTCTTCAACGCTTTCACAGGCTTGTCTTTCACCTATATTACCGACAAGCTGCAGGCCACCATGAAGTTGCCTGTGAGGTATGGATATTACCAGTTGAAAGACAAAGAAACCGACTTGGATATCGACGCTTCCAAGTTCTTTTTCTCTCCATCGCTCTCGGCCAAATATGAGGCATCAGAGAACTTTTCGTTCTCCTTGGAAGCTTCATATAAGTCCAACGAACGCAAGCGAATGCTCTTATATCCAGGTATGGTATTCAGCGATTATCATACCGTCAATATGGGCTATCCTGCATTCAGGGGCTACAACAACACTACTGTGGAGTTGTCAGGTCGATATAGTCACCCTAAATCGTCCGTATTTGTCAACCTGGAGTTGTCATATTGGGGCTCTGACACCTATTTGTCAGAGATAATGAGTGTCGATAATGGCTATATCATTAATGGATATGGAGAAGGAAAGTACCATTCTGATTGGTGGGAAGCCAATGCTGACATCAGTAAGGGCATCGAGTCGTTGAAGGGCAAGATTGGCATCAGTCTTAGGAGTAACCTGTCGAAAGATGTGATGGAGCGAAATGGGGTTGAGATTCCTTATACCAGTACCAACATCACCATCTCTCCTTACATCAATGGACGACTGAATTCTTGGTGGAATGTGGTGTATAAGTTGGAGTATAATACCACCCATATAAAAATGGATGAGTTCGACACCTCCACCAACTCGCATAATTATACACAGACGTTGGAGATGATTTTCTCTCCGTGGAAGAAGCTGAACTTCAGTGTACTGGGTGAGCATTATTACACCGAGTTTTCAGATGATGTTTCCAAACACCTGGTACTGTTCGACTGCAAAGCGGAGTATAACATCAACGACAATTGGCAACTCATCCTTTCTGCCAAGAATATCCTGAATCAGAAGACCTATAACTTTACTTTGGCAGACTCCGAGATGTTTACCAAGTCATATTCTTCCTACAAAATCCGACCTCGCAATATCTTGCTCAGCCTGTATTACAAGTTCTGATTGACTAAAAAAAGGCTGCAATGTTGCAGCCTTTAATTTTAATAATGTAAATCGTTATTTGGCAAGTCTTAATATCTCAGCCTTTACGATTGGCTCAATAACAGCATAGCCCTCGAGGGTTGGGTGCACTCCATCATTAGAATATTTCTTTGGCAATCCTTGGTTCTCGTCCTTCATCAAGTTGAAGAGGTCGATGTAGCTTACACCATTCAGTTTGGCATAACTCTCCAGCATAGCATTAATCTGTAGGATTTGCTGTGTAGAGTCGGTAATCTCTGGTCTCCAACCATATTTATTAGCTGGCAAGATACTCAGGATGATAGGCTTGATGCCATGAGCGATAGCCAGTTCCACCATTGAAATGATATTGCCTGCTACATGCTCTACAGGTACATATTTCTGATTGCGAGCCACGTCATTGGTACCTGCCATGATCACCACCACTTTGGGATGCAAGTTCAGTACGTCAGCACGAAAACGAGCCAGCATCTGAGCAGTTACTTGTCCACCGATGCCACGACCCACGAAATTGTTTTCTGTGAAATATGCCTCGTGCATACGTGCCCAGTTGTCGGTGATTGAGTTGCCCATAAACACGGCAATAGGGTTGCTGACTGACTGATTAGCCTCGGCATAGCGTTCATAGTTCGCCCATGTCTTCAGGTCGTTCATGTCAAAGTTGTTTTGTGCAGAAGCATTAGGCAGATAGACTACCGTCATCATAATGCCCAACAAGGCACACATGATTGTTGAATAGAAATTGTTTTTCATAGTACATTATATTATAGTTTCTTTGGTGTAAAGGTAAGCATTATTTTATTACGATGACACCACAATAGAAAAAATCTTGTCCTAAACTTTGCGGTTAGGATAAAAAACATTACCTTTGCAGCCGAAAATTCAATTTGAGAATTTTATGTTGGAGGTTCCGTAGCTCAGCTGGATAGAGCAACAGCCTTCTAAGCTGTGGGTCCCGCGTTCGAATCGCGGCGGAATCACAAGGATAAGCAAAGGGAAACAAGAAAGCTAGCTTTCAATTGTTTCCCTTTGCTTGTACTTGTTCGATGGCCCGTGGAAGGGCCAGCGATGGATAAAATCACTTTTTGGAGCAGCGAGGGCAGAGCGATGCTTGCATCAGCTATGCCGAGTCGCGACAAAATAGGAAGCAGTCAATCCGGCGGAATCACAATTGGCCCGTGGCAGGGGATGCGTTATAGTCCTATAGCACGGAGCAATTCAGCTGTAGCTGTAGCCAATCCCGCTTTGGCAGCGATGCATTGTTCAGCAGTGTCATTATAAACACGTACAGCCATTAGATAGTCGAGTAACGATGAATCACCCTGCATATAGGCTACACGACGGTTTTCAAGGATGGATGTGGCATCATCCAGCATGGTAGTGGAACACTCCTGCGCTACTTTGGTAGCCGATTGCCATGAAACCAATGCCTGCTGTACTTCGTTGATGATTTGTTGCTTCGCTGCTTCATAAGCCGCTTCAGCCTGTTGTGCAGTGCGTTCAGCAGCTAAACGTTCTCCTTTATTGAGTCTTGAGAACTTCAAAGGAATGGATACGCCTACGGTAAGCCCGTGGTAGGTTGGCGCAGGAGCTATCTCGTTGCGTACCTCCTTATTGTAAGAATAGCCCAGGCTTAGTTCAAATTCAGGGGCACGTGCAGCCTTCACCAAAGCCAGGTTCCTTGCGGAAAGTGTCTTAGACAGTTCTGCAGAGCGCAAGTCAGCACGGTTTTCAAGTGCCAGCTCTACTATCTCCTGAGCAGAACTAGAAGGAAGTGCCAAAACAACATCCTCCTCAGGCACATTACTGAAAGTGGTGCCTCCAGCATAAAGTGAGAGCTTTTGCAAGGCATTGGCATATTCAGCATCAGCGGAAAGATACTCGGCATATAAAGCCTTCGATTCAATACGTGATTGGCGTGCGTCAATGTTACTTCCGTCACCAAGCGCAGCTCTAACACTATCATTATCAGCTACCTGTAGCATACTTTCATAAGAAGAACGCTTAACCTCCATCAGGGCACGAGCCTCTTGTGCATTCACCCAGGCAATAGTAGCATCGGCCTTCAGGTTACGGAACCAGTCATCGATGGCTGCTCGGCTGATTTCTTCCTCGCTACGTGCTACATTGATACGAGCTCGACGCACATTACCCAAGTTAAACAAGTAAGAAAGACCTACTTCTACCGACTGGCCCATTTGCAGAGACCAGTCTTGGTTGTTGCCATATTCTACCGAAAGCGTCGGGTCATTGAACACACGGGCAGCAGCAGTCTGGGCTTCAGCAATACTCACATTATAGCGTTCAGCCAAAAAGGCAGCGTTTTGCCTTTCTACGGCATTCATATAATCCGAATACTCCTGTGCTTTGATGGTCTGGGTAATGAACCCCAGAAAGAGTAGGGCGGACAACAGTTTAGAAATCTTCTTCATCTTTCGTAACGGTTTTTTGCTCTCGTAGGCTTTCCATACGATAATAGAGCGTCGGTAAAATATACAAGGTGATGACAGTTGAGAAAAGTAAACCATAAACGATGACTGTGGCCAATGGACGTTGAACATCCGAGCCGATACCTGTTGCCAAAGAAGCTGGCAGCAAACCGAGAATGGCTACTGTTGCCGTCATCAGCACAGGACGGAGACGATGGGATGCACCACCAATGACGGCGGTACGCAGGTCAGTACCCCTCCCACGCAGATGATTGATATGCGATATCATAATCACTCCGTTCTGGATAGTCAGACCGAAAAGGGCTATAAATCCTACCGCAGAAGATACGTTGAATGTCATCCCTCGTAAGTTGAGTGCCAGCAAACCTCCAAAGAGAGATAGAGGCAACAAAACAATGAGCAAGCCAGCTTGGCGGAAATCGTGGAATGCACCATACAGCAAGATGTACATCACGGCCAGTACGAATGGGATGATGATAGCCAGTCGGGTATAAGCTCGCTGTTGGTTTTCAAACTGACCATCCCACTTGAGTGTATGCTTTGTATGGTCATATTTCACACCATCGCGTATCTTGGCATTCGCTTCATCCAAGAATGTTGAAAGGTCTTTTCCTCGCAAGTTGACGCGTACCGTCAATTGCCTCTTGCCCATCTCTCGGGTAATGAAGCTGGCTCCTAATCGTGTATTTACTTCTGCTACGGCAGAAAGAGGAATGTGTGCTCCTGATGCTGTAGTAAGCGTCAGTGCAGCAATCTTCTCAGGGGTGTCACGCACATCTTCTCTAAAGCGACAGATGACATCATACACACGATTGTCGATGTATATTTTAGAAACAGCGCGTCCACCTATGGCTGTTTCCACAAGCTGAGCAATTTCAGCAATGCTAACACCATAGTATGCTGCCTTCTCACGGTTGGCCGTAATCTGGAGTTGCGGAAGTGGCGGTTCCTGGTCGATAATCACGTCGGTAGCGCCTGGGATGCCTGCGAGAATTTCCTCAACCTCTTCAGCAATTCGACGGCCCTCTATCAGGTCTTCGCCATATATCTTCATAGCCAGGTCGCTATGTGAGCCAGCTATCTGATCCATCACCATATCTATGATTGGTTGCGAGAAACCCACACGGTAGCCTGGCATTTGGGCAATGGTATCAGCCATCTGGGCGATAAGGTCGTCCTTATCCTTACCCCATTTCCACTGAGAGTAAGGCTTCAGTCCGATGCATACTTCAATATGCGACGAGGTGAAAGCCTCGGCACCTTCATCGTCACGTCCCTCCTGTGTCATCACATACGTTACTTCGTCAAACTCCTTCAGCTTTTTACGCAGTTCTTCCGCCATCTTCGTTGATTTCTCCAAAGAGATGCCCGGAGGTGTTTGTACCTGAATCCAGATACCACCTTCATCGAGATTGGGGAGGAAGTCCTTGCCAACAGTGATAATCATTACAATTACCGCTACGGCCACAACAGCAATAAAACCATAGATTCTCTTGGGTGTATCTAACAGCAAATCGGTTTGTATCCTGTAGAACGTGTTCAGACGGGTCACTACCTTGTTGTGATATACCTTCTGCGGTTTGCGGTAGATAGTGTAAGCCAAACCTGGTATCAAGAGCAATGCCACCGACAGAGCACCCACCAAAGCATAACCTACGGTGAATGCCATCGGGGTGAATAGTTTCTTCTCTATGCGCTCAAAAGCAAACAGCGGCATATAAGCCACAATGATGATGAGTGTGGCGAAGAAAATAGGTTTGGCTACTTCCATGATGCGGTTGAGCGTTTCCCTTCCGGTTAGTGGTGCTGTCGGATCTTCCTCTCGTAGTTTCAATATGGTCTCTATCATCACGATAGAGCCATCTACCAGAATACCAAAGTCTATAGCTCCCAAACTAAGCAGGTTGGCAGGTATGCCCGTCAGATGCATCAAGATAAAAGCCACCAGCAGCGAGATAGGAATGGTGGCGGCAACGATAAGCGCGCTCTTCGGACTTCCGAGGAAGATGAGCAGGATGCCAATGACTAACAACATTCCGAAGAGCAAAGTATGCTCAACGGTGCTGAGAGTGGTTCCCACCAGATTCGTGCGGTCCATGAAGGTGCGAATCTCCACACCTTCCGGTAAACCATCGTGGTTCAGTTCATCCACTACTTTGTGCACTTTTTTCAGCACTTCCGAAGGATTCTGGTAGCGCAGCATCTGCACGATGCCTTCCACGCCATCGTCAATAGAAACCTCGTCATCTATATAGCCAAGGATACCCTTTCGCTCCAAGTTACCATAACGCAGTTCACCCAAGTCACGCAAGAAGACCGGAATTCCGTCAACGTTCTTGACTTCAATGTCGCCCATGTCTTCCAAATCATGAATCAAGCCCACGCCACGCACCACATAGCTCATTTCACCCATGCTGATCATACTACCGCCAGCATTGGAGTTATTGTTTTCCAGCGCATCCTCAATATCTGAGAGCGACAAGTCGTATTCTATAAGTCGTTGAGGGTCTATTTCGAGCTGATACTGGGTGGTCAGACCACCATAGTTGCTGACGGCCGCAACGCCTTGAATCTGTTGCAGGGTAGGAATGACCGTCCATTTGTTGATTTCCGTCAGTTCACGAAGCGACTTTCCTTTACCCACCAGTACATAGCGGTATATCTCGCCTGTGGGCGATGTAAGAGGATTAAGTTCTGGCTCTGCACCATAAGGCAAGTCAACACCTTCAATGCACTCGCGCACGCGCTGACGTGCCCAGTAATCTTCCGTTCCGTCTTGGAATACAAGGACGATGATAGAAAGACCGAAAGCGTTTTTACTTCGCATGATGTTAAGCGACGGCAGACCATTGAGTGCTCGTTCCAGTGGTATAGATATCTGCTGCTCCACTTCCTCAGCGGCCAATCCCGGTACTTGTGTCACCACCTGTACAGTTACATCTGCTATGTCAGGGTAGGCATCAATAGACAGTCTTGTCCAGGAATAGATACCGAAGACAGACACAACAAGAAAGATTACGGCAATCAGCCCTCTGCGTTTGAGAACGTATTTAATGAGTCGTTCCATGTTTTTATTCGCTTAAATAAATACCACCGTCAACGATAATGGTTTCTCCGCCTGAGAGACCTGATAAAATGCGGCTCTGTCCCTTCTCGATGTTCTCTGCCACCACCTGAACTTTATTGAATTGTCCAGGGGAGTCCTGAACATACACGAACTTGCTACCTTCTCCTTGGAAAATGGCAGAAGAAGGAACAATCAATGCAGATGTTGCATGGCGCTCAAAAACAGCAGACACAAACATGCCAGGCTTTAGCAGTCGCTCGGTATTGGCACATTCAATTACCACCGGCAGCGTTTGAGTTTTTTCGTCCAGCAATTCACCCAAATAGAAAATCTTTCCATTCACTTGATGTCCTGCTTCAATTTCCACCTGCACCATCTGACCAAGCGTCAGTCCTGAAATTTGTGACGCCTTCACATTAGCAGTGACCCATACGGTAGAGAGGTCTGCTACGGTCATGGGGGCATCGTCTTCCTCGCTGAGATAGCCACCAATCACCAGCTCGTTGCGGACAACACGTCCGGCAATAGGGGAGACCACCCGCAACGGCTCACCGGCATGCACGTTAGTAGGGTCCACATTGAACTGTGCCAAACTGCGTCGAGCTATCTCACAAGCATTCTCAGCATTGCGTGTTTCGGCACAAATCTCCTCCCATTCACGGTCTGAGAGCATACCCCTTTGGTGTAAGGTCTCTTTTCGTCGTTGGTTAGCTGTGGCAAGGTCGGAGGCGCTGCGACTTTCAAGGTATGCTTTCACAGCCTCCATGTAATCGGATGAGTTGACTTCAAAAAGAGCCTGTCCACGACCTACTTGGTCGCCCAACTTGACAAACGAGCGAACCACTCTTCCCCCGAAAGGCAATCCTATATCAGCAAGATACCCCGACTTAGGACCCACCGAGGCAGTAGTTCGAACCTGTATATCCAGTGTTTGAGGCTCTACAGTAGAAACCTTTATCTTTTTCGAGAGTTGCGATTCAGGTAGCACATAAACACCACCTTCATTCGACACAAAGTCTGGTTGGGATGCACCTTCATCAGATTTACTATTCCCGTTACAGCCCAATAGTGCTGATGCAAGTAGTGTTAGCACGACTAGTTTATAATTCATAAAAGACGATTTTTACCTTATTTATTAAATTAGGGCTCAAAAATACAAATAAGTGAAAGAATTGCCAAATGGAGAGCTTTCTTTTCTTTTCTTTTTAACTTTCGTAAAATTCTATTGGCAAACCATCTGGGTCAGCAAAGAAGACAAAGCGCTTGCCAGAGAATGGGTCGATGCGAGGCGCCTCATGCTCAATGCCCATACTATCGAGTTCAGCTAAGTTGGCATCGATGTCATCCACCTCAAAAGCCAAGTGACGCAAGCCAGCTGCTTCTGGATTGGTGACACGTTTTGGAGGATTAGGGAAGGAAAACAGCTCGATAATAAACTCCCCATGCAAGGCAAGATCAGTCTTGTAAGAATCCCGCTCTGCTCTGTAATGCTCGCCCAACACTTCTAAACCCAATACCTGGGTGTAGAACTGGAGACTTCTTTGGTAGTCAGAGCAGAGCACTGCTACATGATGTACTTTGTTAATCTTCATATTGGTAATTGTTATAAAAAAATAAAGCCCTGAACTCCATTGACGTTGTTCAGGGTTTTATTTGCAAACTAATACTCTTTCTTTGATTGGTGGTGTCACCAGGAATCGAACCGGGGACACAAGGATTTTCAGTCCTTTGCTCTACCAACTGAGCTATGACACCATCATCATTTCGCTATCTTTTCAGATAACGGGTGCAAAGGTATGACAATTTTCCGAATCTGCAAAATATTCTTCAGAAAAAAATCAATTTTCTGCTATTTCAAGGGATTCCATCCCTGCGCCTTCAATTCAAACTCCTGTCCGTCGCGTGTAATCAAGGCACACCCCAACTCAGGATTCGTGATATGCCCAATCAAGCGTATGTCACTGATATCTTGAATCTTCTCGTGACAAGACAAAGGCACCGTAAACACTAGTTCATAGTCCTCGCCACCATTCAGCGCACACGTCGTCAGGTTCATGTTAAATTCCTCCGCCATTGCCGCCGTCTGGTAGTCAATGGGCAGATGTTCCTCATAAATCCTGCACCCCTTGTTGCTCTGCTTGCAGATATGCATCAGTTCCGACGACAACCCATCCGAAATGTCCATCATCGCAGTGGGTTGAATACCAGCCTCCGCCAGCTTCTCGATAATATCCTTGCGCGCCTCAGGTTTCAGCTGACGCTCCAAGATATACTCCTTGCCCGCAAAGTCAGGTTGCACATCCTTGTCAGAACCCTTCAGCACCGCCTTCTCGCGTTCCAACAACTGCAAGCCCATATAAGCAGCTCCCAGGTTGCCACTCACACAAATCAAGTCGGTTTCCTGCGCACCATTACGATACACCACCTTATCTTTACCCGCCTCACCGATGCAAGTGATGCTGATGGTCAGACCCGTCAGCGATGACGTAGTGTCGCCCCCTACGATATCCACCTCATAATCCTCGCAAGCTAGACGAATGCCCGCATACAACTGCTCCATGTCCTCCACAGAGAAACGCTTGGACACACCCAATGAAACAGTAATCTGCTTCGGCGTACCGTTCATGGCATAGATATCACTGAAGTTCACCACTGCAGCCTTGTAGCCCAAGTGCTTCAGAGGCGTATAAACCAAATCAAAGTGCACACCCTCCAACAGTAAGTCGGTAGTCACCAGCACCTGCTTGTTAGTAGGATAGGAGAGTACCGCCGCATCATCCCCAATACCCTTCTGGGTCGAAGCATGCATAGGTTGAATCCCTTTGGTAAGATGGTCAATCAGTCCGAACTCCCCCAATGTTGCTATTTCTGTTCTCATAATCAAACTTTTATGAGCGGTTAATCATTTCACGCATCAAGGCACACATCTGAGGCTCCACCAATGCAGCCGCTTTCTGCACCTCCTCATGACTAGCCTCTACCGCATAATCACCCACACCCATATCAGTGATGGCCGAGATGCCGAAAATCTTCAATCCACAATGCACAGCCACAATCACCTCAGGAACGGTAGACATACCCACGGCATCGGCACCCCATATCCTATACATATTATATTCCGAAGGCGTCTCGAAAGTAGGACCCTGAGTAGCCAGGTACACCCCATGCTGCACCCTGATGCCCAGCTCTTCAGCAATGTCATCCGCCAAGAGAATCAGCCCTCTGTCATACACATGCGTCATGCCAGGGAATCGAGGGCCATAAGGCACGTTAGGACCCCACAGCGGATTGCCACACATAAAGTTGATGTGGTCGGTCAGAATCATCAAGTCGCCCACCTTGAAGTGAGGGTTACAACCACCGCTAGCGTTTGATACGAACAGCGTCTTTACACCCAGTTCATGGAATACCCTGATAGGGAACGTCACCTGTTGCAGCGAGTATCCCTCGTAGAAGTGGAATCTGCCCTGCATGGCAATCACCTCCTTTTCGCCCAACTTGCCAATGATTAGTTTACCCTTGTGGCCCTCCACGGTTGATACCGGGAAGTTGGGGATATCATGATACATGATTTCCTTCTTGTCAGTAATCTCCTGAGCGAGACCACCTAAGCCAGTACCAAGAATAATGGCTGTTTCCGGACACTGTTTAATTCTCCCTCTCAGGAACTCAGCTGTTTGTTGAATCTTCCTTAGCATATCACTTATAGTTTTAATTATTGTTATTGCAAAGATAATCATTTTGCCTATCTTATGAAAAAGATAGTGCAAATAATTTTATACCCATCCTTGGAGTTGTAAAATCCAAATTAATGCTATCTTCTTGTTTTTTGCAATTATAGTTTTTATATTTGTAACAGATTCTAACTAAAGGTAGTATACTACAAAGGTCTTAGAAATACAATGAGAGATAAGAAGAATATTTTGCTTTTGTCCATCTGGACAATGATTCTGATGTGTTGTTACTCCTGTGGAGGAAATAGTAGCAAGCCCATCAGCGGAGACAATTACTATGTGTGTGCCTACGTTTGGCCATCCTGTCATGACGACTCGCTCGGACGCAAATACCTGTGGCCGCAAGGAGAAGGGGAGTGGGAAGTCATCAAGCAGGGCAATCCTCGCTTCCCTGGTCATTATCAGCCTAAGCAGCCGCTCTGGGGATACGGGCTCGACGACGACCCTAAGGTAGTGGAGAAATGGATAGACACAGCCCTGAAGTATGGTGTCAATACCTTCGTTTACGACTGGTACTGGTTTATGGACTATCCTTATCTGGAAGGAGCTCTCGACGATGGTTTCCTCGGTGCCAAAAACAATGGTAAAATGAACTTCTACATCATGTGGGCCAATCATGAAGTGAAGAAAAACTACTGGAACTATCACCTTCACGGTGATGACACTTCGATTCTTTTCGACCCTAAGGTGAATATGGATCAGTTCAAGACGGTTGTGGCAAGAGTTATCAAACAGTATTTCAAGAAGAAGAACTATGTGAAGATCGACGGCTGTCCTGTTTTTGGCATCTTTGACATGGATCAGTTCGTCCAAAGTTTTGGTACGATAGACGAAGCTGCCAAGGCGATGGAATACTTCCGTGCTGAAGTGAAGAAAGCAGGTTTTAAGGGACTCCACATCCAGCAGAACAACGGCGGCGGCAGTTTCTTGGCAGAAGACTTTATCATAGCCCAGCAGGAACGTATCGACAAACTCGGCATCAACAGCCACGCATTCTATAACATGGGTGGTTTCACCCCAGATTACCTTACCTATGGCGCCAAC
>JAEEGL016919128.1_pt1 | contig 12455 bp, 8 predicted proteins | sample 9134231 | NCBI WGS metagenome assembly JAEEGL01 (sample SAMN16246548, study PRJNA631951) | gut metagenome | biome: gut microbiome; feature: rumen; material: fiber-attached | host: Bos | place: Iran: Karaj | collected 2018-10 | reverse complement strand
GTAACGGCGTTTATCGGCTGCGGAAACATGGGAGGAGCCCTTGCCCGGGCGGCTGCGAAAAAAATGCCTGCTCAGGATATCCTGCTGTGCAACCGCAGTCCCGGGAAAGCGGAAAAACTGGCGGAAGAACTCGGCGCGAAAGCGGTAAATGCCAGGGAGGCGGCCGGGAAAGCGGACATTTTGTTCCTCGGCGTTAAACCGCAGCAGTTTGATGCGCTTTTAGATGAGATCGGCGGCGTTCTTAAGGAAAGGAGTGTGCAGCCGTTAATCGTTTCCATGATGGCCGGAAAACCGATATCACTTCTTAACGAAGTGCTTGGAAACGCGCCAGTGATCCGCATCATGCCGAACATCCCTGTTTCGGTCGGAGCAGGCGTGACGCTGCTGTGTGCGGGAGAAAATGTCACTGAACCGCAGACCGCGCAGATAAGAACCCTCCTGGAACCGGCAGGAGAAGTTGTTGAACTGGATGAGCATCTCTTCGATGCGGCCGGCGGCGTGACCGGCTGCGGGCCGGCTTTTATCGCGATGTTGGCCGAAGCTCTGGCGGACGGAGCGGTTGCCTGCGGTCTGCCCCGTGCGAAGGCGCTGGAACTCGCGGAAATCACTCTGCGCGGGACTGCGGAATATCTGCTGAAAACGGGAGAACATCCGGGAGCCCTGAAGGACAAGGTCTGTTCCCCTGCCGGAAGCACGATCCAGGGCGTGAGAAAACTGGAAGAATATGCTTTCCGCTCGGCGGTCGCCGAAGCGGTCATTGCCACATACGAGAAGGAATTCTGAGATGGTTATTCGATGGGCGGTGCCGGAGGACGCCGACAGGATCGTAGAACTGATCCAAAAACGGATAAGCTGGATGAATGCAAAAGGCGTCAGGCATCACTGGAACGATGTGGACTATCTTACGATCTTTCCGCCGAAGTATTTCAGCGATAACTTAAGCTCTTTTCTCATTGCGGAAGAAGACGGGAATCTGGCCGGAGCTCTGGCTGCCTATGAAAGAGATGAAAACTGGCCTGATGCAAAAGAACCGGCTTTCTATATTCATCATTTGGTCGCGGATGAGGCCTTTCCGGGCACCGGCCGCCTTCTTCTCGATGCAGCCGAAGAGGAGGCTCTGAGGCGGGGGATCCGCTTCATCCGGGGGGATTCGAGTCTGCACAATCAGCCTTTAAGCGCCTATTACGAAGCACGCGGCTGCCGGGCAAAGGGACTTGTCTTTGAAGGAAACTATATCGGAATCCTTCGGGAAAAACGCCTTGATGGCGATAATCCGGACTATGCCGACTGCGGCTTTCTGGAAACGGACACTCTTACGGACGGCGTGATCTTATTGCGGCTGGACAAAAAGGCACCGGCCGATCCTGAACGCGGCTATGTTCCGGCCTACCATTTTACGATCCTTAGTAAAGACGGTGCCGAGGCGGGCACCTGTGATTTAAGGATCGGCCACACCGAAGGTCTTTATTACGGCGGTCATATAGGCTATGAGGTAAAAAAAGAGTTTCGGGGACGTCATTTTGCGGCCCGGGCCTGCCGCCTGCTTTTCGGCATGGCCCGCCGGCATAAAATGGGCTATGTCATCATTACCTGCAGGCCGGATAATATCGCTTCGGCAAAGACGGCTCAGGCGGCAGGCTGCCGCTTTGTAGAGCGGGCCAAACTGCCTGAGAACAATGAAATGAGACTTACAAAAGGAACAGAAGAAGTGGATATCTATGCCGTTTCTCTTGGGGCGGAAAGATAAACGCAGACAAATGCAGAAAGAAAAAAATTCTGTTCCATCTTGCAGAGAAATACCGGATAATGGTATAGTAACAGTAACTATGGCGACTGCCCTGCGGCAGTCGGAGTTTTAGTATTGCAGAAGGGTTTTCGCGATGGACTTCAGCTTACAAAAAGCCAATCCCTGGAAGCGCATTTCAGCTTTCCTTTTCGATGCGATCTGCCTGAGTATTCTCGCAGTCGGTTTCGGAACGCTGATTTCCCTTCTGACCGGCTACTCCGGGAAAACAGAAAAAATGAATGCGGCTTTTTCCCGCTATGAACAGGAATACGGCGTTACCTTCTCGATCACAGAGGAGACATACGAACAGTATTCCGAAGAGGAAAAAGCGAAATACGACGCTGCCTATGCTGCTCTGACGGCGGATAAGGAGGCCATGATCCTGTATCAGCAGGTGGTTAATCTGATGCTGATCATGGTGACCTTCTCGCTCCTGGCAGCTTTTTTAATACTGGAATTTATCGTTCCCTTAAAAATGGGACACGGAAGGTCTTTCGGAAAGAAGATCTTCGGGCTGGCCGTGACGGATACCGATTCCGTAAAACTGAAGTCGGCCGCTCTCTTTGTACGGTCGATCCTGGGCAAGTATACGATCGAGACCATGATCCCCGCCTATGTGATCATGATGCTGTTTTTAAATACCGCAGGTCTGTTCGGAACGATCCTGCTTCTGGCACTTTTAGTGATCCAGATCGTCATGTATTTTTCCACCCAGACCCGTTCCCTGCTCCACGATAAACTGGCTTCCAGCGTCGTGGTGGATTATGCTTCCCAGATGATTTTCGAAACGCGGGAAGACATGATAGAGGCCAAGAGCAAGGCCGCAGCCGAGAAAGCGGCGCATCAGGAATGGTGAGCCATCAGAATATACATATACATTTCATGAAAAGGAAAGAAATGCCATGAAAGTCGTTCTTGAAAACCTGACGAAGATCTTCCCCAACCGCACCAAAGGGGGAGACGATGTGGTAGCCGTCAACAGTTTCAGCTTTGAAATTCCCGACGGCAAGTTAGTGGGTCTTTTAGGCCCTTCCGGCTGCGGAAAAAGCACTACGCTGTATATGATCTGCGGCCTGCAGAAACCGAGCAGCGGCAAAATCTTTTTCGGCGAGGACGATGTAACGGATCTGCCTCCGGAGCACCGCGGCGTAGGTCTGGTTTTCCAGAACTATGCGCTGTATCCTCATATGACGGTCAAGCAGAATATCCTGTACCCGCTTCAGAACCTAAAGGGAGAAGATAAGCTGACCAAGGAGGAGATGTTAAAGCGCACCGTAGAGGTTGCCAGGCTGGTGCAGATCGACAACCTTCTGGACCGCAAGCCTTCGGAACTTTCCGGCGGCCAGCAGCAGCGTGTTGCGATCGCCCGCGCTCTGGTAAAGATGCCCCGGGTGCTGCTTCTTGATGAGCCGCTTTCCAACCTGGATGCCCGCCTTCGTCTGCAGACCCGTGAGGAGATCCGGCGGATCCAGCAGGAGACCGGCATCACCACCATTTTCGTTACCCACGATCAGGAAGAAGCCATGAGTATTTCCGACATGATCGTCGTGATGAAAAAAGGTATGATTCAGCAGATCGGCAAGCCGCAGAACGTGTATGACGATCCGGCCAATCTCTTTGTCGCGAAATTCCTCGGCACGCCGCCTATCAACGTCTTTGAAGGCGAGATCCGCGGCAGCATGCTCTTTATCGGCGAAGATCCGGTCCTTGCGATCCGGGGCGTGGAAGACAGGAAGGTGTTTGTCGGCATCCGGCCCGAAGGCTTTATTCTGGATGAACGGGGACCGCTGCACTGCCATATCAACGGCGTCGAAGTCATGGGACGTGATGTCAGCGTGGTTTCCACCAATGAAGCTTCGATGAATCCGGTGATCCGCTCCATTATCAGTGCGGAAAGCAAAGTGGATGAGGATGCCGAAATGATCCGCTACAGCATCAAGCCCCATAAACTGTTCCTTTTCGATCACGAGACGGAAGAGCGCATTCCTTTTGAGGTATAAGCCATGGTTGAGAGCAAAAAACAATGGAAGGCCTGGCTGTATTTAGCGCCTGCACTGGTGCTGCTGGCGATTTTCACGGTCTGGCCGATCATCAATACCGTGCGCATGGCCTTCCTCGAAAACTATAAAGGCCTGGAAGCAGCCGGCGGTGCCACCTTCAAATTCGGCATCGGCAACTTTACCAAAGTGCTGCAGTATCAGCGCTTTCTGGACTGCTTAAAGACAACGAGCATCCTCTGCGTCGCGACGGTTCCGCTTTCGACGCTGCTGGCGCTGCTGATCTCCGTGGCCCTCAATTCGATTAAACCGATGCAGAAAATGCTGCAGACCATTTTCTTCCTGCCGTACGTAACCAACTCCATCGCCATCGGCATGGTGTTCGCCGCGATGTTCAATATCGTCGGCAGCTTCCACGGAACGGAGCATGAACTGATCGCCACAGCAGGCATTATCAACAATGTGATCGAATTCTTCGGCGGCACGGCAGTGAACTGGATCAACTCCGGTTCGACCTATGCAGCCAATATCACGGTCATGATCATCTATATCGTCTGGAACGCGCTGCCCTTTAAGATCCTTATTCTGCTGGGCGGTCTCCAGAGTATCAATAAGCAGTACTATGACGCAGCAAAGGTAGACGGCAGCACCCGCAGCCGTATCCTGTGGCGCATTACCGTGCCGCTGCTTTCTCCCATGCTGGCTTATGTTATCATTACCGGCTTCATTGGCGGATTCAAAGAATATACAAGTATCGTCGGTATTTTCGGCGCTACCATGGGGCCGCCCGATGATTCGCTCCGACTGAATACGATGGTAGGTTTCATCTACGAAGCCCTTTCTTCGAACTCTCAGGGACGGGCCAGCGCGGCTGCGCTGATCCTCTTCGGTATTATTCTTGTGGTGACCCTGATCAATCTGGCGGTCAGCAAGAAGAACACGCATTATTAAGGAGGACGCCATGGCTTCGAATACTGTTACCATGAAAGAGAAGAACATGCAGTCCGTCAAGACCGCCAGCCGCATCGGACAGATCCTGGCGATGGTCCTGACCTACGCCTTCCTGATCGTCATGGCGATTATTGTGCTGTTCCCGTTCTACTGGATGATCAACTCCTCCTTGAAATCACTGGAGGAATACCGTCTGAGCGTACCGACTTTCTGGCCGAGGACGATCCTGTTCAGCAACTACGCAGAGGCCTTCTCGGCGGCCAATCTGGGCAGACTGTTTATCAACACCATGATCGTCGGCATCGTTTCCACGATCCTGTCCCTTGTGATCACGGTCATTACGGCGTTTGCCTTTGCAAGGCTTGAATTCAAAGGAAAGAATATCCTCTTCGCGGGCCTGCTGGCAACGATGATGATCCCCGGCGAGCTTTTTACGATCACCAACTATTCCACGGTCACGACCTTTGGCTGGATGAATACCTATACCGTTTTGATCGTTCCGTTTTTGGTCAGCGTGTTCTACATCTATCTGCTTCGTCAGAACTTCATGCAGATCCCGAACGAACTGTATCTGGCGGCCAAGGTGGACGGCACCAGCGATATCAAATATCTGTGGAAAGTCATGATCCCGCTGTCCCTGCCGACCCTTATCTCCATCACGATCCTCAAGATGATGGGTGCCTGGAACTCCTACATCTGGCCCCGTCTGGTCGCAAACGACGATGCACACAAGCTGATCACCAACGGTCTGCGCAGTGCCTTCACCGATACGACCGGTGATGTGAACTACCCGGTTCAGATGGCGGCTGTCGCACTGGTTTCGGCCCCGCTTTTCCTGGTCTTTGTCTTCCTGCGGAAGTACATCATGAAGGGTGTCAGCCGGTCAGGTATTAAGGGATAAAGCGTTCCTTCCCACGCACAGAGCGGAGGAAGGCAAGAACGCATAAAGAAACTAATTATATAAAGGGAGAACAAACATGAAAAAACTTTTAGCCATGCTCCTGGCAGTTGTTCTGGTCCTGGGTCTTACGGCCTGCGGCGGCGGAAATACCGCCTCTACGGCCGCGCCGTCCGGAACCGCTGATCAGGGCCAAACCACCCCCACCGGCAAAGGGAATTTCACCGTTCCCGAGAACGGATATGACGGAAGCGATGTCACCATCACCTTCTATCATACCATGGGATCCAATCTGCACGACGTGCTGGTCCTTTACATCGAGGAGTTCAACAAGCTTTATCCGAACATCACCGTTAAGGAAGAGCAGGTCGGCGGCTATGATGACGTGAGAGACCAGATCAGTACGCAGATCACGGTCGGCAACCAGCCGAACATCGCCTACTGCTATCCGGATCACGTCGCGCTCTACAACCTGGCGAAGGCGGTCGCCACGCTGGACGATCTCATCGATTCCAAGATCGAGGTCACCCGTGCCGACGGCAGCAAGGAGATCCTGGGTCTGACCGACGAACAGAAGGCCGATTTCATTGAAGGCTACTACAATGAAGGCCGCCAGTTCGGCGACGGGCTCATGTACACCATGCCCTTCTCCAAATCCACGGAAGTTCTGTACTACAACAAGACCTTCTTCGATGCCAACAATCTGACCCCTCCGACTACCTGGGACGATATGGAGGCACTTTGCCGGAAGATCAAAGAGATCGATCCCAAGTCCATCCCGCTCGGATATGACTCGGAAGCCAACTGGTTCATCACCATGTGCGAGCAGCAGGAATCTCCGTACACCAGCGCCACCGAGCCGCATTTCCTTTTTGACAACGATGCCAACAAGGCTTTTGTCAAGAAGTTCCGCGAATGGTATCAGGCCGGCCTTCTGACGACGCAGACGATCTACGGCAACTACACCTCGGGCCTTTTTGTTTCCGACGGTGAGACCCGCAGCTACATGTCCATCGGTTCCTCGGCCGGTGCTACCCACCAGCGTCCCGCCGAAGTGGACGGCAAGTATCCGTTCGAAGTCGGCATCACGACGATCCCGCAGGTAAATCCTTCTAAGCCGAAGGTCATTTCTCAGGGACCGAGCGTCTGCATCTTCCGCAAGTCCAATCCGCAGGAAGTGGTCGCGTCCTGGCTCTTCGTGAAGTACCTGACCACCAGTCTGGAATTCCAGGCGGAATTCTCCATCGCCTCCGGTTATGTGCCGGTTTTAAAGTCCGTTGCGACGATCCCGGCTTATGCAGATTTCCTGGCGAAGGCTGACGGCGGCAAATACGTTTCCGCTCTGAGCGCGAAAGTCTGCCTGCGGCAGGTCGATGCGTACTATACCTCTCCGGCGTTCAACGGATCCTCCCGGGCCCGTTCCGAAGTCGGTGCGCTGCTGGCCAAGTGCCTGTCCTCCAAGGATGCTGACGCGGATGCGCTGATCAACAAAGCCTTTAAGACAGCCGTCGATGAGTGCGAATACGGTCAGTAAACATAAGATTGCGATGAAGGAAGTGTTATGAAAGGTTCCATGCGATTATCCGCCCTGATGCTTGCCCTGTTTCTTCTGATAAGCCTTGCGGCCTGTCAGAAGGAGCCGGCTCCTTCGTCTAAATACGCGGAAACGACCACCGAAAAAGCGGCTGAAGCTTCTGTGACCGAACCGGCCTTTGTATACACGGACTATGTAGGAGAACTGAAGCTGGATGAGCATTCCTCCACCTTAAAGCAGAAGGTGACGGTCAAGACCTATGTGGACGGCGACACCACTCATTTCCACGTGCCGGAATCCATAGCCGAAAACGGTGTGCTGAAGGCCAGGTTCCTGGCTGTCAATACGCCTGAGAGCACGGGAAAAGTGGAAGAGTGGGGCAAGGCTGCCTCCAAATTCACGCGTGAGAAGCTGTCCACTGCAACGGAGATCATGATCGAATCCGATGATGAACACTGGAATCCGGATTCCACGGGCGGACGTTTTCTGGTATGGGTCTGGTACAAAACCGATGCATCGGCAGACTGGCGCAACCTGAATGTGGAGCTTTTGCAGAACGGTCTTGCGATCGCTTCCAATTCGGCCAATAACCGCTACGGAAGCATCTGCACCGCTGCTATCGCGCAGGCGAAGGCCATGAAGCTTTCGATCTATTACGGCGAGAAGGATCCTGATTTCTTCTACGGTGACGCGCTGGAGATAACGCTTAAGGAACTGCGCTTAAATGTGGCGGATTTCAACGGTTCCAAGGTCGCGTTTGAAGGGGTCGTTACGCGGAATTTGAACGGCACGATCTATGTGGAGGATCTAGACCCCGATACCGGGTTGTATTTCGGCATTTCCGTCTATCTTGGCTACGGCCTCTCCGGCGAGGGACTGGATATCCTGAGCGTAGGCAACCGCTCGCGTATCGTGGGAACGGTCTCTTACTATGAGGCAGGCGGGACATATCAGGTGTCGGGTCTGACCTACCGAGCCATGCGGCCGGACGATCCCGGCAATGTCCAGAAGATCAGTGACGGTCATAAACCGGCTTACGTTCCGACCGATGCCGCGACCTTTGCCGGTAAGTTTACGATCACGGCGGAAGACGGTTCTTCCAACGAATATGATTACGCGGAACTGGTGATGAATACCAGCATTTCCATGCGGGATCTTAAGGTCCTGTCTTTCGAGACGACGAACAAGGAGGACAGCTCATCCAACGGAGCCATCACCCTGTACTGTCAGGCCGATGACGGGACCCGCATCCAGCTTCGGACCGCCGTTTTGCACCATGAAGACGGATCGCTCGTAAAAGGCGACGAGTTCGTTGGCCATACGGTCGAAGTCACGGGGATCGTGGACTGCTTCAGCACTTCCTACCAGATCAAGATCCTGACTTTAAATGATATCAGTATTCAGAACTGATTACAAAAAGGAGATAAAACCTATGAAAAAGTTACTTTCGCTGGCTGCTGTTATGGCTATGGTATTAAGCCTGCTGGCCGGCTGCAATGGCACTGTGACGCCGTCTACGTCCCAGGTACCTCAGACTTCTACGGAAGCTCCTGCAACGACTCCCGCCGAGGATGACCTGACAAGCGCCAAGGATTATGTTTTTGCGATGTACAACAGCAAGGCTGTGGCAACGCCGTCTGACTATCAGGTCACGTCTGTTGTTGCCATTGCCGGTGTGAAATTCGATGTAGACTGGTCTGTAGAGATCACGGCCGGTCCCAAGGATTCCGTTAAGGTCGGTACTCCTGCGAACAATCAGGTGACGATCGACGTGGATGAAAAGACGCCCGAAGCCGTCAGCTACAACCTGATCGCGACCGTTAAGGATGCATCCGGCAAGACGGCCAGCGTATCCTTCCCGCACACGATCCCCGCTTACAAGGAATTCACCTTTGATGAGTACGTAGCGGCCAAGGAAAACGATACCGTTGTCGTTAAAGGCGTAATCACCGGCACCATGTCCAAGACCCGCGGCAATTCCGCGAATTGCCTGTATCTGCAGGATAATGACGGCGGCTACTATGTTTATCAGATGGCCGACGATCCCGATGCCACAGGCTTAAAGCCCGGCGTGGAAGTCCGTGTGACCGGTACCCGTTCCACCTATTCCGGCACCTACGAGATCACGAATGCCACTGTGGAAGTGCTGAATGCAGGCCCGGTAGCCTTTGAAGCCCTGGATGTGACTGAGCTTTACGAGAAGGCAGAAAGCCTGAAAGATGCCGATCTCACCAAACGTCAGGCCAAGCTCGTGACCGTTAAGGGCGTGGAAGTGACCGGCCAGGATACTGCCAGCGGTTACTACAAGTTCAAACTGGGCAATCTGGAAAGCTATGTCCGCATTTCCGGTTCTGTCTGCCCGCTTACCAAGGATGATCAGGCTGCTCTTGTTGCCGCCCACAGCGAACATCTGGGCTGGATCGCCAATGTAACGGGTGTGCTCTGCGTCTATGACGGGGCGTTCTATCTGACCCCCATCACCGCGGATGCCTTCGAGTATATCGGCCTTCCCGAGAAGACCGATGCCGAAAAGGCAGCCTATGAAGCTGATCTTATCGAACTTGCTGCCAAGATCACCGAAGATACCGTTCTGACGGTCAACCTCCAGGGCGCGACCTACGATACCGTTAAACTGGAATGGTCCGCCGACAATGACTGCGTAGCCGTGGACGGCGACAAACTGGTTATCACCTGCCCTGAAGAAGATACTGTAGTTACCGTGAAGGCTGTTCTGACCTGCGGTGCCGAGACTCTTGAGAAGGAAATTCAGATCCTGGTAGAAGCGGCCGCGACCGACCTTTTTGTGGCCGAGATCGTGGACGAACCGACTGCCGGCGAAGCCTACAAGCTGGTGCTGTTCCAGAACGCGATCGGAAAGACCCTGTACTTTAACGGTGAAGCCAGCGGTGACCGTTACCTTGGCACCACCGAGAAGGCCGATAAGGCGGTCGACGTATTCCTGGAAGAAGCCGAAGGCGGCTTTAAGCTGTACTTCATGAACGGCGAAGAGAAGACCTATATCGAGATCGGCGAGAACGCGGACGGCAAGACCGCCGCTCAGCTTAAGACCGAGACTGAAGTGGTCGGCACCTGGAATGCGGAAGCCAAGACCCTGTTCACCAAGGTCGGCGAGAAGGAATACTATCTGGGCACCTATAAGACCTACGATACCTTCAGCGTCTCTGCGACCACCTACATTACCGGCGACAATGCGGCAAAGGTAGACGATTCGCAGTTCCCGGCCCGTCTGTGCACGGTTTCTCCGGCTGCATACAAGAACACGGTCGTTGAAGAACCCGAAGCTGACAAAGCCTACAAGCTGGTCCTGTTCCAGAATGCGATCGGAAAGACCTTATACTTCAACGGCGAAGCCAGCGGTGACCGTTACCTTGGCACCACCGAGAAGGCTGATAAGGCAGCAGACGTCTATCTGGAAGCGGTGGAAGGCGGCTTTAAGCTGTACTTCATGAACGGCGAAGAGAAGACCTACATCGAGATCGGCGAGAATGCCGACGGCAAGACCGCTGCACAGCTTAAGACCGAGACTGAAGTGGTCGGCACCTGGAATGCGGAAGCCAAGACCCTGTTCACCAAGGTCGGCGAGAAGGAATACTATCTGGGCACTTACAAGACCTACGATACCTTCAGCGTCTCTGCGACCACCTACATTACCGGCGAAAATGCGGCGAAGGTAGACGATTCGCAGTTCCCCGCCCGTCTGGTGGAAGTCGAACTGGTTCCGCTCTTTATCGGCTTGGTAATCGAGCCGGAAGAGGAAATACCCTATAAACTGGTTCTGGAACAGAATGCAGTCGGCAAGACTTTCTATTTCGACGGCGAAGCCAGCGGTGAACGTTACTTAAGCTCTACCGAAAAGCTTTCCAAAGCGGTGGATGTATACGCAGAAAAAGTGGAAGGCGGCTGGAAGCTGTATTTCTTCCGCGGTGAAGAAAAACTGTATATCCAGATCGGTGAAAATGCAGAAGGCAAGACTGCGGCGATGATCGTTTCCGAGACGGATCTGGTTGCCGAATTCATGGAAGACGTGTATACTTTCAAGACCAAGGTCGGCGAGAAGGAATACTACCTGGGGACCTATAAAGAGTATACGACTTTCAGTGTTTCTTCGATCAGCTATATCACAGGCGACAAAGCGGACACGGTAGATGTCACGCAGTTCCCCGCCCGTCTGTTTTCCGTCATGGAAGAATCTGACTGAAACAAATAATAACGGTGCTTTCGCACCGCACCCAATGGAAAGAGGCGCCTTCGGGTGCCTCTTTTCCTGTTTATACAGTCTGTGCAATCATTTTTTTATTTTCTATTGTATATGACAGGGGGCTTCTGATAGAATACTTATAATAGATTATATTTTCGCACGGATAACTGATTCAAGACATACGGTAAGTAAGGAGAACCGCTATGGAAGCCAAACAGCAGGAATACTTTGTTGCAATAGTAGAAGAGAAAAGTATCTCGAAAGCTGCCAAGAGGCTGTATATTTCGCAACCGACCTTAAGTCAGTTCCTTTCCAAACTGGAAAAATCGCTGAATACCAAACTGATCGTAAGAAACAATAACGGTATGATCTCGCTCACGAAGGCCGGAGAGCTGTATTACGAGTGCGCGCGGCAGATCCTGGATATATGCGGCGAATTTGACCGGCGTCTCTCGGAAATGGACCATAATTCCGAAGATCAGCTTGTCATCGGCAATAATATAGGAAAAGCGGATATTCTGAGCGGTGTGGTTGAAAAACTTCTTCCCCGATACCCGCATCTGCATCTGGATTTCCGTCACGGAAATGCCTATAAGCTGGTAGAAATGGTTATGAACGGCGAAGTAGACATGGCTTCTTCCGCTTATGTAAAAAAGAATCCGAAACTGGAGTATATCGATTATCCGCCAATGGAAGAGCTGCTGGTCATGCATGAAAGCCATCCGATGGCTCAGCTCGGTAAAGTTGATTTCAGGGGAGAGCTTCCCCGGATCAGTCTGAAGGATATGGAAGATGAATCCTTTGTTCTTTTACGCAAAACAACGATCATGCGGGATGTTCTGGATCTGTACTGCGAGGAACAGGATATTCACCTGAAAGCGGCTGTGGAGGTTTATGACAGCGGATTTGCGAGGGCGGCAGTAAAAGCAAGGCTGGGGATCAGTCTGTATGTTGCCGAGACACTGAATACACCTCAGGACGAGGATCTGCGTTATCTTGCCCTGGATCCGCCGCTTTATTATCATACCGCACTGTATTTTAAAAAGACGATTTATCAGAGCAATCTTTTT
>JAEEGL016547412.1_pt1 | contig 12455 bp, 13 predicted proteins | sample 9134231 | NCBI WGS metagenome assembly JAEEGL01 (sample SAMN16246548, study PRJNA631951) | gut metagenome | biome: gut microbiome; feature: rumen; material: fiber-attached | host: Bos | place: Iran: Karaj | collected 2018-10 | reverse complement strand
GGTTTAATATTAAACATATCCCTTGCTTCTTTAGGTATTACTATTTGACCTTTTTCACCTACTTTAGCAATACCAACATATCGTTCTTTCATATACACCTCCAAGTATAACCAATTATACTTTTCATACTTATTATATACCCATAGATAAATATTTACAACTTATATTATCTCTTTTTATATAGTATTATTTCAGCATCACTACCATTTTCTCCATATTCGCATACTAACATAAAATTCATGTTAGCAAGTAAGCCAAAACAGCTTTTATTTTCATTGTCATTAAAAATGCATTCAACTTGATTACCAAGATATGCCTCATTATCATTTAGTAGTTTTACATTCTTTCCATTTGGTAATTTATATTCTAAATTCACATATGATCCATGTAATGTATATAATTCTTTTATTTCAGGCATACCTTCAATTTCTAAAGAATTAAATTCTTTTATTATTTCTTTCTTGAATGATTCGAAATTATCCATTCCTCCAATTTCAATATAATCTGCTATCCAGCATTTCTTTCCAAACGGACATCCATTTTTACATCCATGACATTCTTTATTATATAATTCACATTCTTCACAATTCGCACCGCATACTGATTTCATATTATACCTCCATATATTTAATACAATATTATTATAGTTAATTCAAGTCTTGAAAACATTGGTCTTTTGTGCATATAAAAACTCTGCACTGCAGAGTTTTTAATTATATATTAGTATATGCATCCTGTAATTTCCTTTCAAGTTTTATGTTACTTTTATATTCCCTTGCAACATCAAATGCTGCTTTTAAAAAATCTATTGGTACAGGAAAATCTTTAAATTCAGTTGCACACTCATATTCATCAGTTTTTAAAATATGTTTAGCATGTATAAATGTTCCAGTATTTTGTGCTTCTAAAATTATTCTAACATACTCACATTCATCATCCACATGATAGCCATCAATATCATAATTGCAAAACATGTATAAACTATTTAAATAATCTTTATATTCATTTAATTTTGGATTAAGGCTAATACAATTAAAATCTTTCTCAAATAAGTTATGTCTTACATCAAATAATAATTTCTTATATCTTTTTTTAGTATCATCATTACTTAGTAAGTACTCTCTTGTTCTTTCTTCGCCCTTATCATAACCAGGTATTTCGCCTTTAAATTGTTCAACTGTTAAGTCAATTAATTTATCATCTATCATATTATAATAATGACTTCCAGAAGATGCCATACACCTCATAATTTTTCCACCGAAGATATCATTTACTATTAATGCTGTTATTGCACATTGTCCTAACGAAGGATTTTCTTCACTCCATTCTTCTCTTAATCCTGGTGAACATGTATCTTTGCACCATGATGAATATAATAATTCTTTTAATAAATCTATTCCCATAAACCCTCCTATAAATATTATAACATAGTTAAAGTAGAGTTTTCATCTACTTTTACTAATTAATTTATTAATGCTTCTTTAAATCTTCACAAGTATCTATAATTATATTCTTTAATGTTTCTTTATTATCTACATCATTAACAAAATACATTGATTTAGCTCCATCATATGGGATTACTTCTTTCATATTGTATTTTTTATTACTCTCTACTTTTTTAACAAGTAATCTATCATCATATATGCCACCAAATAATATACCATTATAGTATAGTAAATATTCACCCATCATAGACCTACAAGATATATTATCTAATAAATATAATTGTTCTAAAATAAATTCTTTATATTCTTTTGTAGTAGCCATTTTATCAACTCCTGTTAAACATAATATCCGCTATTTATTTCTTATCATGTTTTGCACAAAATTCTTCTGTATGGCCTTTATAACCATATTTATTTGATATTGGATCTTTAAATAGAAAGTTTTTTGCTGGCATTAATGTATGTATCATATATCCACCAAATAATAGGAAAACTCCAGCACATGATAAATAATTAACAAAATAAGGAACGGTATCAATTCTTAATAGTAAATAGAATAAATATTGACTAATTGTTATTATTACATAGAAACTAATAATATCAATTACCAAGCTGTCCTTTTTAATAAGAGCTTTAATACCATAATATAGCATTGGCATAAGAATAATAATTGCAAATAAACTAACAAATTTAGCAAAGAAATAATTTGCATTAGTTCCATATATATAGCCATCCAAAAGACCCCATAATAATGTAGGAGTTAAAGCAATTTTAATATGTTCCCATACACTTTCATTAACAGCTGCAAATAAGCCAACAATCTTATTATGATGACTAATGTCATATAAGAAATGAGATAATGTTCCAATTATCGAAATAACAATTACACTAAATATTAAAAATTTCATAAATTATTCTCCAATCTTAATAATATTATTATATATAAAATATTATGTTAAATAAATAAAATCCATATTATTTTTGAAATTAAATGACATCCAAAGTGAGCTATCATAGAATACTGTATTCCATATTTTCTGTATAACCATCCAAAAGCTGCTCCAAAAGTTCCATTCATTATCAAACATCTAATTAATAATAGCGGTGTAATTTCACCAAAAGCAGTAATTGTTGAAGGTAAATGCCCTAAAGCAAATAAAAGTGCCGAAGCAATATTTGCTATTACATATACTTTAATTGGTAATTCTTTTTCCTTTTTATAAAATAATTTATACAAGATAAATGAAATTAAAGACATAAGGAATAATCTCATCATTACCTCTTCAACTACTCCTCCATATAGTAAAGCAGTAATAATATAATCATAAGTTGGCTTTTCATCAAAACTATGTTTTATTATTTCATTAAAGTGACCAAAGATTAATAAATCACAAAATATTAAAGCAAGTCCTCCTACTAAAGCAATTATAAAAGTAATTAATAATTTATGCTTTTCGAAATCAACCTTTTTCCACAAACCAACTTTATTAGATAGGATAACACCAAATACTCCACATATAATTACATATAAAATTGGTTGAATCATACTAATAATAATGACCATTTCTTTTGAACCAACTTGTTTAATAGCTGTTTCCATTAATTCGTCTGAAACCGATTGTACAGTATATATTACAGCAAAATAACTTGCAATTATTCCAACAACTATTATAAATAATAAAAATTTCCAATTATCTTTAATATATTTCATAATATTCATTCCTTTCATTATATTTTTATTATATCATATATCAATTATTATTGATAAAATGGCTTTATAACTTAAAAATATATTCAAAAAGCCATTTATTCCTTTACTTTTATATATATTAATATTATAATCAAATAGTATGAAAAAATTTAGGGAGAATTTTATTTATTATTTTATGGTTATATTCCCTATTGTTGATATATTATCATCTTTCAACAATAGATATGATTTATTACCATTTTCGCCAGGAATAATAGTTCGTGGTTTTGTTTTACTATGCGCTATTATTAATATTTTTACAAATAAAGCTATAGATGTAGAAAAAAGAAATAAATATCTTAAATACTTTATACTGTTTATATCGTTTTCAGCCATGTTTCTTATAGCTAGACTTATTGATGGATTTACTATAAGAGATGTACTGTTAGAAGTGGTTGCTTTTTCAAAATTCTGGTATTTCCCTATATTAATAATTTTTATGGACTCATTTAAGTTCGATAATGAAAAACTAGCGACATCATTAAAAATAAGCACCGTACTATATACAGCAGGCATTATTATTCCAATGTTAACTGATACATCATTTGATTCTTATATTTCTGATTACGATGGAATAGTTGGTTGGTTCTATTCAGCTAATGAAATTGGAAGTTTACTTGCTATAAATTCAATTCTATTATACTTACATTTAAAGATTAATAATGATAAAAAATATATATATTTAATATTAATTAATAACTTTTGCTTATCATTAATTGGAACAAAAGTATCACTATTCTCAACATTAATTATTAATGTACTAGTACTTATATTATTTATTACTATGAAAGGTATTAAATCAAAAGAAGCAAAATATGCAAGTATTATATTAGGTGTTACGCTTATATTCTTATTATTCAATAATACATCTTACGATATTTTAGATAGATTAAATATACATATACCTTTTTTACGTAGAAAAGGTCCTCGTCATGAAGTAAGATTATTAAGTGGAAGAGATGAAATGGTTAAACAAGCATATGCTAAATATAAAAAGGCAGGTGTACTTAACCAATTATTCGGTATTGGAATTCTAGATGATAATATATTTAGAACAGTTGAAATGGATATGTTTGATATATTATTTGGATATGGAATTATAGGTTTTATTATTTATTTTATACCTCTATTATATTATGTAATAGCTGTATTCAAAAAAACTATAAAACTAACATTACACAATATTATTTGTTTTATTGGTGTTGGGCTTCTATTATCAATTGCATTCTTAGCAGGACATACAATATCTGCTCCGGCAGTAAGTTTAAATATTGCATTGACTTTAGGACTAGTAAAAAAACAATTTAGTAAGTAATCTAAATTGTTTTTTATTTTATAATTTATCTTTATATCTTTCTATGATAGCATCAACGATTCTTTCACTAGCGTGTCCATCTCCATATGGATTTTTAGCTTTTGCCATCTTTTTATATTCTTTTTCATCTGTTAATAATTTCATTGTTTCTTCATATATTATTTTTTCATTAGTTCCAACTAGTTTTAAAGTCCCAGCCTCTATTCCTTCTGGTCTTTCCGTTGTATCTCTTAATACTAATACAGGTTTTCCTAATGAAGGAGCTTCTTCTTGTATTCCACCACTATCAGTTAAAATTAAATATGATTTGTCCATAAAATTATGGAAATCAAATACATCTAATGGTTCAATTAATTTTATTTTTTTTGAACCCTCAAATACTTCATTAGCTATTTCTCTTACTTTTGGATTTAAATGTATTGGATAAATAACTTTAATATTTGCAGTATTATCAACTATATTTTTAACTGCTGTAAAAATATTTCTCATATTATCCCCCAAGTTTTCTCTTCTATGAGCAGTTAATAATATTAATCTATCATTATTATCTAGCCAGTCTAAAGCTTCATGCTTATAATTGTGTGTTATTGTAGTAGACATTGCATCAATTGCAGTATTTCCAGTTACATATATTTTATCTTCTTCTACATTTTCTTTTAATAAATTTCCCTTACTAACTTCAGTAGGTGCAAAATACATATCAGTCATACAATCTACCATTTGTCTGTTCATTTCTTCTGGATATGGTGAATATTTATTATCGGTTCTAAGACCTGCTTCTACATGACCAATATCTTTTTGTTGATAAAATGCTGCTAAAGCACCTGCAAAAGATGTAGTAGTATCTCCATGAACTAAAACAATATCTGGATCTACTTCTTTTATAACATATTCAAGTCCCTCAAGTACTCTTGAAGTTATTTCAGATAATGTTTGACCTTGCTTCATTATATTAAGATCAAAATCTGGTTTTATATTAAACACTTCTAATACTTGATCAAGCATTTCCCTATGTTGTGCAGTAACACATACTACGCTTTTTATTCCATCCCTTTTTTCTAATTCCTTAACAAGAGGAGCCATTTTAATTGCCTCTGGTCTTGTTCCAAATATACTAAGTACTTTTATCATATTACCTCCAATACTATTATGATCTTTTTAACATACCTATTAATTTCTTTGTTATATCTCTAAAATCCTTTGAGAAAACACTAAATAATATAAATAATATTACAAATATTATTATACCAAAAATTACTGCTATTAAAAGCCAGCTTAATAAATTACTTATACTAAAATATCCTATCAATTTATTACCGATATAGGCAATAAATATAGATAATATAAATACCATAAATAACTTTATAAAATATTGTATTGAACTAGTCTTTAAATATTTATTATATATGAAATAAGGCATATACCATAACGTAGTTGTTAACATTGAAATAGTTGTTGCTATTAATATTCCAGTAATGCCATATTTTAATACAAGTACAAATGATAATACTAAATTTACTATAGCCTCTAATAATACTATTAACTTTGTTTCTTTAAATAAACCTCTACCATTTCTGTAAATATAAAATGGTTTCCTAGAAACAACTATGAAGAAATTTAATACAAAGAATATTAACGCCATATTACCTATTACATATTTCTTAGATAACCAAACTTCTGAAACAAATGGAGATGCTAATAAATATACCATTATGCTTAGGAAAGAAGCTATAAATAAGAACAAGCCATTTAATTCTTCAAATATTTTTCTAGTATTTCCTTCATCATCTGAATATATTGAATTTCCCATACTTGGTGTTATTGCACTCACAAACATATCTATAAAATCAGTTAAATATTTTGTAACATAATTATATGATGAATAAATAGCAACTAAAAGTGGAGATAAGAATGCAGAGGTAATAATTATATCAGTATTATAATGTATTGCTTCTGAAACCCTATGCCATAACATATTAGTTATACCTTTTAAACTAACTTCTTTTGTAGGTTTGTTTTTTAAATATGGATATTCTTTATATATTCTCTTATTTGTGATTCCATACGATAAGAATTTACATCCAATTTCTCCAATTAGTATTATGATATAATCAAAACCTAAATATAAAAGTATTATATCAACTAAGTATTCTACTACTTTCATTGAATAAAATCTAAAATTAATTAAATAAGCTTTTTGATCTGCTTCAATAACACATTTTGGAGCAGTATATAAATAATCTATTATATTTTTAAATACAAATAGCAAGAATACAATCTGCATATATATTAAAGATAAACTATTATTAGTTAATATCTTTAATAAGAATGAAGCTACAATTCCAATTGCAAAAACAATTAAAGCTACTTTTTTTAGAAGTTTTTTAGATGAATGGAATATATTAATTATTTCTTTCTTATTTTTATCTGCAAAACACTTATAATATAGTTGAATTATATATGCTCCAGCTCCTGCTTCAGCAAGAGAAAGATATATAAAAATTTGATAGAAAAGAGAATTAAGTGCATATATTTCATCACCTAAATATTTAATAAAATAATCAATACGAAAGAATCCTAATATTAACAGTATTATATAAGGAATTACACTTGTTATAAAGTTTTTGATACTCTTTTCTTTCCTCATATCTATATTTTATCAAAAATACAACAAAAAAAGAATAGATTTTTATATATCTACTCTTATAAAATCACTTATTATACTTTTTAATATTCAAAATAAACTTAACATTATTATTATAAAATCTCTTTAATCTTTTTGGCTCACATATAATTCTATATAACCACTCTAAATTTAGTTTTATGAATATTTTAGGAGCACGTTTTTTAACAGTACTAATTACATCAAAAGAACCTCCAACTCCAATAAATACACCTTTTTTAAATTTAGATAAATGTTTATAAATTAACTTTTCTTGACTAGGTATTCCAAGAGCAACCATAACAATATCTGGTTTTAATTTAGCAATTTTATCAAATACCTTATCTTTATCTTTTACATAACCATTTTCTGTACCAACTAAATCAATACCACTATATTTTTGAGATATTACTTTTTTCATACCATCTATAACATTTTGTGCACTTCCAAATAAGAAAACTTTCTTTTTATGATTAGATGCATATTCTAATAAATGAGTACATATATCTATACCAGCAATTCTCTCCTTAATATTAATTTTTAACATTTTAGCAGCTTTAACTACTGCAATACCATCTGGTACTATTAGGTTTTCTTTATCATTTAACATATTAAGAATATCTTTATCAGTATTTGAATACATTAAAGTCTCAGGATTTGCTGTTATTATAAATGTTTTTTTATTTTCTTCAATTCTTGAATCTAATAATTTCAAAAACTTTTCATTACCATACTTGTATATTTTATCAATTAATTCTTTCATTATATTACCTACTTTTCATAATTAATTACTTATTAGATACAAATTTAGCATAAAGATTAGCCCCTCTTGGTGTTTTTATTCTAAGTTTTAGAAATTTAATAATATTTCTTTTAAATGGTTTTGTTCCCTCCATCCAAGTACCAGTAAATATATGAATCACCTTAGATTTACTTGAAGGGTTACATAATATTTCTTTTGGATATACTTTGATATCATCTTTTAATACTTGCTCTTTATTTCCAATTTTACATCCAAAATCATTAATTAGAATATTAGCAACTATTTTAGTATTAACTTCTTTTAATTGATTCTTTTTATCAAATCTAAATTCTGCATCTTTATAATAATCTAGAATTTTTTTAAGTAATGGGTGACCTTTTACTGCCCCAAAACACGCTGTAAACGGAAATTCATCTGTTTCATAACCTACAAATGCTTTATTATTAAGCAAATCATCAATATTATCAACAACAAGATTATCAGTATCTAAATATACACCGCCTTCAGTATATAATGCATATGCCCTAATATAATCACTTACATAAGCCCATTTCTTAGCTTCATATGCTGCTTTGCAAAAAGGATGAGAATTTATATCAAAGTTACTTTCATTCCATTCTTTAATTTCATAATCTTTTAAATATTTTTTCCAGCTCTTCATACATCTTTGAATATCTTTAGGATAAGGATTTCCACCTACCCAAACAAAATGTATTTTTTTTGGTATTTTATTTTTCATAAACGTTCTCCTTTTATACTTACCTTAACATGAGGATAGATTGACATAAATTTAGTAATGTCTATCACTTTATCATAGTATTCTTTAGGAACCTCAATTTCATTAAATCCTTTATTCATCTCTTTTAAAATATATTTATATGTTTCACTTAACTTATTATTTATCATTTCCTTATTAAATCTTCTCATATCGGCACCCTTATATATAAATTCATCTTTGCCAATTTTATTAATTACTATTTTTCTTTCCTTATAATTTTTATAAAAATTAACAATTGCCTCTAAATATATATACTTATCATATTCATTATTGTATCTTTTTTCAACAATAAACTTAATTATATTATATTTATTATTACTCTCTTTTTTAAAATATAATGGACGATATATACTAACTAAACCTAATTTATTAAATACCCTAAATATTAAGTATTGTAATTTATAAAATGGTATAGAATAATATTTTAATATTCTAGAAGCACATCTAAGTTCACCATTAATAACATTTAATTTTCCAACTTCATTATTAATATAGTTACCTGCAAATACTCTATATTTTATAAAGTAATAATCTAAAGTTTTAACATTTAATATACTTGTTTCTTCGTTATAGTTTAACCAAAAAGGAGTATTCCATGTTAAATAGTTATTTAATACTTTACTTTTGTAAATATCAGTTCTGAAAAATGCAACATCGCAATAAAGTTGTCTACCCAACCATAATAATTGAAGAGGGATCATATATTTTTTGTTCTTGTAATGCATAAATTTTTGAACCCCTGTTTTATTTGAAGATTCATCAATAATATCATTTCCACTTGGTAAATATGCATCATAAGAATTATCTTGTTCAATAGCTTTTTTAACATTACTTAAAATATTATCATCAAAAAGCATATCATCTGAATGAAGAACAAAAACATAATCACCAGTTATCTTATCAATAACACTTTTAATTGCATTTAATTGATCACTATTTTCTTTATAATAATACTTAATTCTTTTTTCTTTATTCTTTTTAATAAACTTTTCTATAATATTAATAGTATCATCTGTAGAACCGTCAATTGATATTAAAAGTTCCCAATTATTATATGATTGACGAATAACACTTTCTAAAGTTTCAGTGATACTATTTCCATCATTATAAGTTGGCATAATAATAGTGAATTTCATACAGATCTCCTTATATATAGAATACCATATTAAAAAGACTATTTCTAGTCTATTTTAATATCCAAGCGTTACCTAAATATCTTTCTCCATCATATCCAAATCCACCAGGATCACTGACAAGTTTATTGTTTACAACCATTACTGAAGAACCACCACCATCTAAATTGGCAGCATTATATACATCATATTGATATAAGAAATCAGCAAGTTGTACCATTGAAAGTCCACTTGAACCTTTACCTCTTCCATCAGATACAGCAAATATAACTATTCCATCTTTTCTTTGAGCAATAGCAGTTCTTGGAGCATAACCCCAACCACCATCACCTTTCATTCCAGCTTTTTCACCATTCATTATTAAGAATGGGCCAAAACTCATGGCTTCTTTCATACCTTTTTTAATAGCAGTTGCTGCATTATCTTGAGTAAGAACTAAAACATTATCCTCGTTGAATCCTATTAACTGTGTAGTATCTGCAGAACCAGAAACAATTTTACCATCTGATATTACTACTCCAGTTGGTGTTATAGCACGTGTCGCTTTATTTCTAGTAAAGCCAGAGGCATTAACTGCAGCTATAGCCCCATAATCTTTTGCTATATTTGTCATATATTGACCACCTCTAGCATTATTTTTAGATAGTACCATTGATATTCTAGATGGATCATATATAACTAATACGTGTATTTTATTATTCTTATATTTAGTTTCAAACACTTTATATAAATCATTACCCTCATCACGTTTTAATATTTGCTCTTCAAATTCATTTTTATAACTATCTGGTACAGTTGCATTTTTATTAAATTTTATTTTAGAAGTATCAGTTGTACTTTTAAAATCTGTTACGACATTTTGTTGCATAACTTCATTTATTGTATCAGTATCATAAAAAATATATGCTAAATATTGATGTGTTCTAGTAGTCATTGCTGTAGTTATTAATGTTTCTCTAAAAAATTTAATAGGTCCATATGTCAAAAAGAAACATACTAACACAATGAAATCTAAAATTACTATAGCAATCATTAATTTATCTTTCTTTCTCTTCATAATTACTCCATTTCATATGGTTTATCTTTAGAACCATCACCATCTATTACTTTGATATTGCTATCTAAATATACAACTGGTCTTATATTTTGACTTTTAACACTATAATCGGCATTGATTTGTCCATCAGTACTAACTGAATATATGACATAAGCACTAGAATCTGAAGGAGTCAATGTCATTACGCTATTATAATCACGTAATGATATATCATTCATATTAAGAAGACCAACTTTAGCAGTTATTTTATTATCATATATTGATTTATAATCAAAATCATTATTTGATGTATATACACCAACATACCAAGTACCTTCAACTATCTTATCTTTATCTTCGATACTTTCATAATATTCATTATTTAGATACTTATATATAACTGACTCTGCAAAAACATTTTTGTATTTTGTTTCAAAAACTCTCTTTTCATCTAAAACACCGTCAAGAACTATTTTAGTACCAATGCTATCTTGATCAATTATTTTCCAAACTTGATTATTAAATGAAACACGTTCATTTAATCCTTTACTTCCTAAAGTATCAGGTACTTTTTCCCCAATTATGTATGGATCTTCTATTGTACCAGATCCACCATTATAAGGAACTTCGTTTGAAATAGTTATTATTGGTAATATTTCATAATTATGAATTACTTTAGTTTTCTTAACTTCTCCATCAGCATTTATATAATATTGGGCTTTTTCAAGAGTATTACTTAACCAAAACTCAGTTTCTGCACCAATATATCCATCTATGCCACCTGCTATATAATAATCATTTATTGAAGGAATTCCAACTAAAAACTCTTTAACATCATCACAAGTAATATTCTCTAAGTCAGATACTTCATCAGTACACACTTCAGTTTTAACTAAATATGCATCTGGATTAGATAAATTTCTATATATAATACTTTCTTCATCATTCAAATATTTACTTATTGGTGATTCACTAAAAGAAGCAGAATTAGCTAAATTAGATGCGGTATTTGTTGCTACTAATCTAATTCTTCCGTCACTTTCAATTTTCTCTACACGCCAAAGCATTCCAGAATACTTAACATAATTATTTGATTTCTCATAATTATATACAAACCCATCATCTAATTTCGATAAATCACCATTAATATATGAGTTATTAATTATTTTATTAGATAAAAGTATAACTTCAACATCTTCCCAACTTGAATTAGTAGAATATATTTTATAATAGTGTACTAATCTATATCCATAGTAGCCCATACACCCTAATATAAATAATATACTAAGTATTTTAAATATTGTTTTACCTATCTTTTTGGCACTCTTTTTTTCCATATTAAAACTCCTACTATAAAAGTATAACATTTTATTACTATATTCTCAATAAATAATATATAAAAATTATTAATTAGCTTGATCTACCATATTCTTAAAACTTGAAAATCCTGTATTTCTATAAACTCTAAATCTTCTAATAGCAAGTTTATTGTAATCATCATACATTTTCTGAACACCATTTTCAATAATTAAACCATAGTCATAATATTTTGATGCAGCTTCTAACACCTTGT
>JAEEGL016158298.1_pt1 | contig 12455 bp, 11 predicted proteins | sample 9134231 | NCBI WGS metagenome assembly JAEEGL01 (sample SAMN16246548, study PRJNA631951) | gut metagenome | biome: gut microbiome; feature: rumen; material: fiber-attached | host: Bos | place: Iran: Karaj | collected 2018-10 | reverse complement strand
CGGTCAGAAGACATAGGATAGTGAAAGGAGGATGTCATTGGGGAGCAAGAATGTCTTCTCGCCCACCTCCTCCGTCATTCCGCATACCGGACAGGAATAGGTTTTATAACGCTGATAGCCAGCCCAAAGGCCTGCACCGACCGACACATTGAAGTGGGGGTGCAACATATAGGAGAAACCGGCGGAGAGACCCGCCCCGTATCTGTCTCCCTCGTCCGTCTCCGCCGAGCGGATCCCTCCCCGGTTATACTCCTGATATTGTATCTTTCCTCCCAGCCACCAGCCGGAAAACACGTGCCAGGGCCAGAACCGGACACCGGCCGCCACAAGCCGCTGCCGGGCCGACAGCGGTTCCTCGTCGGCATTGAACAGGTACGGGTTGTATTTGGCGCCGGCAACCAGGGTGATCCTGCGCCCTACCGCCATATCCCCTTCCACGTTCAGCGTCCCGAAATCGGCATAGTCGGCCAGGTTGGTTCCCACGGAAAACCGCTGGGCAGAGCACACGGCGCCTGCAAGCAGCGCCGCCGCAAGCAAGAGCAGGCGTTTCATCGGCTGTATCGGTTGAAGACCTGGGTAATCATGGACTCCCGTTCGGGATAAAGGTTGAGCAGGGCATCCAGCAGGTCATCCCGGGAAGACACCGTGGACTTCAGGGCGCGGAAAATGCCTGAACAGGTTACGCCCCGCTCATACAAGTACCTGAAAATCTGAGGATAGAACCAGAAGGATGTTCCGAAGGTAGGAAGGTCTCCGCCATACCGGTCCTTGAACAGGACGCTTTCCATGAAATATCCCCACATCTCCCCGACTTCGCAGTATCCCGCATCCGCACGGGTTCCGGATCCGTATGCCTCCCTTCCTTCCTTCACGAACGACATCAGGATGTAGGTGATATACTTCCCCCACCAGGCGTTGCCCACCTGCATGTAATGGCTGGCATGGGACAACTCGTGCATCACGGAGGAATAGATGTCGATGAATGAGCCGTCTCCGGCCGCCGCGCCGATGGTGATGTCGGGCAGGAACCGTTTCAACAACGAGGCATATCCACCCAGATACTTCTGTACCAGTTCATTATCCTCGATGAAAGCCCCGTGGTGGAGCATTGCGGCGCTGCTGCAGTCCAGCTTTTTGAAGATCCAGATCCGGAGGTCCTGCGGCGGGGCCTTCAGGTCCAGGTCGGACGGTTCGCAGCGGGCATAATAGTCGTATGCCGCATTGTTCACGGCCGCCCGGCGGAACAGCGCCCCGTCGGAAGACGCGTCGATATGCATGTCCAGCCCTGCCGCCGGGCCCACGCCCAGGGTTGATACCGAAGCCGGGACCAGGACCAGGTTCATGCCGATGGAAAAACCGGCTACATTCTTGAATACCAGGCGGTAACGCGGAGTGGACGAGAACTTCTTGGACAACTGGTAGTATCCGTCCCGGTCGGTATATCCCGTCGCAAACTTCACAAAACTGTTGCAGCAGACCATCACACCGGCCAGGCCGTACGGCTTTCCGCCGAAAGCTTCCGGGTCCTCCACCGTGATGCGACCCGCCGGGAACACGGGTTCCTCACCGGCCCTGGTGCCTGGATACAGGTCTTCATTCCCCGTCAGCCGGTACGCTTCCGCTTCCACGGCATCCCAGTCCAACCCGCTTTCCGCCCGCGTTGCCGGGTCATTCTCGGAAATATAGCATTCGTCCAGCAACTCGTAGCGGATGCCGGCGGGGAACTTGAAATCTCTCGGCACTACGGCATACTGCCAGGTAATCGCATCATCGTCCAGCTCCGGATCGTGATAATAATCCCCTTCCCGTACGATCCGGTAGTCCATCGGATGGTCCGTCATCCGGACGCCCAATTCCACAAGAGAGGCATAATCCGCCTCCGAGACCGGCAGGAAGCGGACATACAGGTCGGTCGTGGAAATGACGATTTCCCCCGCCCGCGTCGGATAGAGGCTCGCCACGGCCTCCCGCATGTTCTCCACGGTATAAGGGTCCTCCAGTTTCTCGCCCAGCTCGATCATTCCGTGGGCTACGGCCGGCTGCGCGGTCCGCCGGTCGTCAGGACCGGCCGTCTCTTCTTGCTGACAAGCCACCAGCAGTGTCAGCGGCAATAACAGGTTCCAGCATCTTCGCATAGCACAGATCTATTTCTCGGGAGCAAAGGTGCGAAGCGGAGCCGTGTTAAAAAAAGATTAAACGTTTATCTTCAAAAAAGGCCTCTCACGTGCCTCCAAGGCCATCTTCTATCCGGACACAGGACAGGAAAAAGTCCCTTTTGAAGCACTTTTTCCGCATTCTCCTTCCCCGGGAGGCCACGGGCGGCGTTGAAAGCGCATTTTTCGGAAAAAACCGGAAAACGGATAACAAAAGGGGCCGCCGTCATGGCAGCCCCTTCAGGTTCGGAACCCTCCGGCAGGCAAGACTAGAAGAACGTCACCGTCTTCTTCTCGATCGCGGACAGGAGCTGGTTCGCCAGACGGCTCACGCCGAAACGGAACAGGTCCTTGTTCAGCCAATCCTTGCCCAGCAGGGTGCTGACGATGGAATAGTAGCACACCGCATCCATGGCGGAGGAAATGCCGCCGGCGGCCTTGAAGCCCACCTTGCGGCCGGTCTGCTCATAGAACCTCCGGATGCACTGGCACATCACGTATGCGGCCATCGGCGTGGCATTCACCTCCACCTTGCCGGTGGATGTCTTGATGAAATCGGCCCCGTTCTCCATCGCGAGGAAGGAAGCGTCGGCAATCAGCTCGTGGGTGACCAGCAGGCCGGTCTCCAGGATCACCTTCAGGACGACGGGACGGCCCAGTTCGGCGGAGACCCTGTCGATGCACGCACGGCTCTCGCGGATCTCGGCACCGGCCGTCTCATAGTCCCCCGCAAGGAAGGAGTTGAGAGCCAGGACGATGTCGATTTCGTCGGCCCCGGCACGAACGGCCATCTCGATCTCGTGGAGTTTCACTTCCAGGAAACTCTGGGAGGTCGGGAAGCAGCCGGCGACAGTGGTCACGTGAAGCTTCGGATTCTTGCGGCGGTCACGGACGACGGACGCAAAGTTGGGATAGACGCACACCGAAGCCGGCAGCGGAAATCCCGGATGGCCGGCGGCGAAGGCGTTGACCTTCTCCACCAGCTTGGTGACGGAAGCAACCGTGTCCTTGGTGCTGAGGGTGGTCAGGTCCATCATGGAGAAGCAGTCCTTGAGGACATCGTTCGAAACCACCTGCTCCAGATTGGACGCGATCAGTTCCAGATGACGGGCAATCGCCTCCTTGTCAGGGGCATAGCCATACTTGGTGAAAAGTTCCATAAGTGTTATCCTTTGATTTGTAGTTCGAATCCTTCGTCGATGAGAGGCTGCACCAGGGCGCGCATCTCTTCCACCGTATATTTTCCCAGGCCCTTCAGGGGCGTTTCCCGGTCGATCGTATAGACCATCACCTCCCGGGGGCGCAACTGGCGGACGATTTCCATCCAGTCCTCCACCCAGTCCCCCGTCTCAAAGCCGTCCCCTTTCAGGAACATCGTCTGGAGGACGAATTCCCCTTCGAACCGCTGCAGGCTGCGGACAACGTCCGCCACGTGATAGGTCCCAACGGGCCTGTTCACGAGCGCAACCGCTTCATCCGTAGGAGCATCCAGCTTGAGGATGGGATTGTCTACCTTCCGGAGCGCCTGGAAGACATCCTCCCGGAATGCCCGCGTCGCATTGGACAGGACCGAGACCTTTGCTTTCGGATAGAACCGGTCCCGCAGCGCCAGGGTCAGGTCCACGATCTCCGGGAATTCCGGATTCAAGGTGGGTTCCCCATCGCCGCTGAAGGTGATGGAGTCGATGGGAATACCCGAGGCATGGCAGGTTTCCAGCTTGTCCGCCAGGACTTTCCGGACATCCTCCGCCGTCGGGAGCACGCGGTCCCCCCGGCCGTCTTCGTTCCAGCCGCACTCGCAGTAGATGCAGTCGAAGTTGCACAACTTCCCCTTCTGGGGCAGCAGGTTGATGCCCAGGGATGAGCCGAGCCGCCGCGAAAAGATGGGCCCGAACACCGTCGTTTCCCTCATCATAGGCGTATGGATTTGCTGGAGGCGGTCAGGTGGCCGTCCTCCAGATGGTCAATCAGTACCAGCCCCGGACGTTTGCCCGGCTCCAGGGTGCCGAATTCCGGCTTCCGCAGGAATTCCGCCCCGTTCCGGCAGGCCCAGGTCAAAAGTTCTCCCAGCGGCACTTCGGGGAAGTTCCGCTGGAGGCAATACAGTTCATCCACGATGTTCAAATCATCGTTGGACGAAAGGGAATCCGTGCCTACGCAAACCTTCAGGCCATTCCGACGCATCAGGTAAATCGGAGGCAAAGCATTGTGTATAAACAGGTTCGACAACGGACAAACTGCCACGAACGGATGATTCATCACGGCCTTCACCGCGTCGATGCCCTCCTGGTCCATACAGCACTCGTGGACCAGCAGGATGTTCTCGCCGAAAGGAGCGGGGTGCCCCTGGAGGAGCCGGTCGATGAAATACAGCAGGGAGGATTTCCCCGTCACGGGCGGAACACTCATCCCGGCCTTCACGCGATTCTCCCACATCTTTCCGGAGCCGCTCTTGAGCATCTCCTCCTCTTCTTCCGTTTCCTCGCTATGGAAAGACAGGAATCCGGACTTGAGGCCCTCCGCACTCACGGCTGTCAGGAGTTCAGGGCTCATCGTATAGCAGGCGTGCGGCGTAGGGGCGGCGTCGATGCCGAACTCGTCCGCAACGGCCTTCAGCTTCCGCACCCCCTCCATCACGGCATCGCAATCCTCCGGTTCGGTGCCGAAGACCTCCAGGAAGGTACGGGTGTACATCGGGTGACGGGCCTTCACGGCGAAGGAATCGTCGCAGTTGGAGATGTCGGCCATGGCCACGACACCCTGGCTCCAGAGGCTGTCCATCGCCTCTGTGAGGTCCCGGACCTTCTCCTCCAGGGATTTGTTGTCGCGAAGCTCATTGATCTGGTCGATGAATCCGGCCATCCCGGTCCCCTTCCGGAACTGTCCCTTCATATACGAGAGTTCCACGTGGCAGTGGGCATTGACAAAGCCGGGGACAATGGCACCCTCGCAGAAAACCGCTTCCCGGGCAGGTTCTTCGCAAATCCCTGTCCGGACGATGGTTCCATCGTCTTCGAACTCCACGAACCCGTTTACGAGCGGCTCCGGTGAAGTGAGCGGGAACACATATTTCGCGGCGACCCTATTCATGCTTCAGGGTATCTGGATCCTGTTTCAGGGTATCGGCCGGGACGGGAACCATCAGCGTATCCTCCCGGGTGGGAACCAGCCGGAACCAGGCAGCGGACGTCGAATCGCGCGCCACCCGGGCAAGGCCCATGAACAGGGAATCCGTGCTGAACGGAGCCAGCATGGAATCCAAGGCAGGACGTCTCATTCCCAGGAACTTCGCTTCCCAGTCCAGGTGGTCGATCTCCCTTTCCAGCAGGTTCGCCTCACGCTCCAGACGCTGTACCACGGTCTGCAAAGTCTTGGCGAACCGCTCCGGATCCCTGAGGTTGTTCTTAACGGTAAACAGGTAATCGTCCGTATTGTATCCGTACTTGTTGAAGATGGCCTCGTACACCAGCATCGTGTCGGCCTGACTCCGGAGTCCGGAGGTATGGAGCACCCGCTGGTCGGCCATGAACATCTCCACGTAGATGTCCTCCAGCTCATCCTTCGGAATCAGCTTGGGACCCCGGCAGGACATCAAAACGGCCAGGAGCAGGACGATATGAAGGTATTTCCGCATTACCGGAGCACGGCGCCGAATTCGCCCTGGAAACCGGAGAGGATCCGCTCCATCGCCTTCTCCACCTCCGCATCCGTGAGCGTGCGCTCCGGATCCTGAAGGACGAAATTAAGGGCATACTGCTTCTTTCCCGCCGGGATGTTGTCGCCGCGGTACACGTCGAACAGCGTAACGCTCTTGAGGAGTTTCTTCGCAGAGCGGAAAGCGGACTTGCGGAGGTCGGCATAGGCGACGCCTTCGTCCAGCAGGACGGCAAGGTCGCGGCGGACCTCCGGGAACTTGGGCAGCTCGGTGAAGGAGAACTTGTCCCGCTTCACGAGCTTGAACAGTACCGGCCAAACGATTTCTGCGGCAAACACCGGCTGCTTGATGCCGAAGCGCTTGGCGAGGACAGGGTTCACGGTGCCGAGCGTAGCAAGCACCTGCGGCTCCTTGCCGGGCAGGCTGTACACGATGCCCTCGGCATAGATGTCGGACGGGGCGGCGGACGTCATCAGGACGGTCGGGTCGATGCGGAAGCGGCGCAGCAGCAGGTCCACATAGCCCTTCAGCTGGAAGAAGTCGCTCTTTGCGGCCGGGGTACGCCAGGCCTTCGCAGGCGTTCCGGTAATGAAGAGAGCGAAGTTCTGATGCTCCTCATATCCCTCCAGTTTCGTGCCATCCTTCTCCGGAAGGCGCTGATAGACAGAGCCGTACTCGAAGGTCTTCATGGCGGAGACCTGCCGGTTGATGTTGTAGGCGATGACCTCCAGGCCGTTCAGGACGAGGGTCTGTCGCATCACGTTCAGGTCCTGGCTCAGCGGATTCACGATATGGACGCAGTGGTCCGCCGGGAAGGTGGTGAGCTTCGTATAGTATTCCTCCTTGGTGAGGGAGTTGTTCATCGTTTCGGTGAAGCCATTGGCCGCCAGGAAGTTGGAGATGCCGTTGCGGATAGCTTCCGGCTCCGGGGACGGCGTGGCGTTCACGCTCATCCGGAGGTTCTGGGGAAACTCGATGTTGTCGTAGCCGTAAATGCGAAGGATTTCCTCCACCACGTCACACTCGCGGTACACGTCCACCATATAGGTCGGAGCGGCCACCAGGGCGCCGTTCGGGCGCTTCTCCACGAACTCGTAGTTCAGGCCCTTCACGATCTTCTCGATGATATCATGACCGATCTTCTTTCCGATGAAAGCTTCGATGCGGTCGTAGTCCAGGTCGATCCGCTTGCGCACGATGGGCTGCGGATACACCTCCTGCACCTTTCCGACGACCCGGCCGCCGGCCAGCTCGAGGATGAGCAGGGCGGCCCGCTTGGCAGCGTACAGGGCGCACTCCGGATCCGCGCCGCGCTCGAAGCGGAACGAGGCGTCGGTGGAAAGCTGCTGACGCTTGGCGGTCTTGCGGACCGAGGCGGGATCGAAATAGGCGCCCTCGATGAAGACGTTCACCGTGGCATCCGTCACGCCGGAATCCTCGCCGCCGAACACGCCGGCGATGCACATCGGACCTTCCGCGTTGCAGATGACCATATCGGTGGCGTCCAGCTTGCGGGTGAGGCCGTCCAGGGTGACGATGGGCTCATCCTGGGCCGCGCGGCGCACGATGACCTTTCCGCCACGGATCTTGTCGGCGTCGAAGGTATGAAGCGGCTGCCCGGTTTCGAATAGAATAAAGTTGGAGATGTCCACCACGTTGTTGATGGGACGCAGGCCGATCGAGAGGAGCTTCTTCTGCAGCCACTCCGGGGACGGGGCCACTTTCACGCCCTTCACGGTGATACCGCAATAACGCGGAGCTCCCTCCGTATCAAGCACCTCCACGGGGATGGCCTCGCCTTCTCCCTCCCGGAAAGCCTCCACGGACGGGAGGTGCAGGGCGCACGGCAGGTCGCGGGACTTGAGGTAACCGTACAGGTCGCGGGCCACACCGATGTGAGAGGCTGCATCGATGCGGTTGGCCGTGATTTCGTACTCGATGACGGACTCTTCCTTCAGGTGCAGATACTCCTTGGCGGGCGTACCGACGACAGCCTCCGCCGGAAGGACCATGATGCCCTCGTGGGACGCGCCGATGCCCAGCTCGTCCTCCGCGCAGATCATGCCGAAGGACTCCACGCCGCGGATCTTGGACTTCTTGATCTTGAAGTCGCCCGGCAGCACGGTGCCGATGCGGGCGAAGAGCACCTTCTGTCCGGCAGCTACGTTGGGTGCGCCGCAGACCACGGTCACGGGCTCGGGCGAACCGTCGTTGACGGTGGTGATATGCAGATGGTCGGAATCCGGATGCGCGACGCAGGTGAGCACTTCGGCCACCACCACGCCGGCGAGCCCGCCGGGGATCTCCTCCTCCATCTCCACGCTGTCCACCTCGATACCGATCGAGGTCATCGCCACGGCCACCTGTTCGGCAGTCAGATCACACTCCAGATACTCCTTGAGCCAATTGTACGAAACTTTCATAATATGTTAACTATCAATATCTTCCTTTCTAAACAGGGATTCCACGTATTCTTTCTTGTCGAACACCTTCAGGTCGTCGATGCCTTCGCCGATTCCCAGGAACTTGATCGGGAACTTGAACTGGTCCACGATGCCCACGACCACGCCGCCCTTGGCGCTGCCGTCCAGTTTCGTGACGGCCAGGGCGGTGACGTCGGTCGCCTTGGAGAACTCCTTGGCCTGGACGAAGGCGTTCTGGCCCGTAGAGCCGTCCAGCACCAGCAGGACCTCGTGCGGCCCGTCCGGGACCACCCGGCGGATTACGTTGCGGATCTTGGTAAGTTCGTTCATCAGGTCGATGCGGTTGTGCAGCCGTCCGGCCGTGTCGATGAGGACTACGTCGGCCTCCTTCGCGACGGCGGACTTCACCGTGTCGAAGGCTACGGACGCCGGATCGGCGCCCATCGCCTGCTTGACGATGTCCACCCCGGCCCTTTCGGCCCAGATGGTGAGCTGTTCCACGGCCGCGGCACGGAAGGTGTCGGCTGCGCCGATCACTACCTTTTTGCCCTGGGCGGTCAGCATGGACGCAAGCTTGCCGATCGTGGTGGTCTTCCCCACACCGTTCACACCCACGACGAGCATGACATACGGCTTCTTCGAGAAATCAAAGGGCTCGGCAGGGGCTTCTTCCCCATTGACATTGAGGAGCTTCCCTATCTCGTCCCGGATCAGGTCCACGAGTTCGTCCATGGACACGTACCTGTCCTTCTCCACCCGGTCCTCCAGGTTCTCGATCACCTTGAGGGTGGTATCCACGCCCATATCAGAGGACAGCAGCGCCTCTTCGAGCGCATCCAGCACGTCGTCGTCCACCTTGGATTTGCCCACGATGGCCCGCCCCAGTTTCTGGAAGAAGTTCAGATTGGTCTTCTTGACCCCCTTGTCGAAAATGCCCATATCCGCGTCTTTTCTTTAACTTACAAAGATAAGCATTTCTTTCGAGAATCGCACGCCGGCATTACCTCTGATGAGTCAATGTGAAAAAGGCAGGCTCACCTTCCGTCCCTGAATAATGGACGGCACATATGCGGACTTCATAGGTCTGGCCACTGATGACAGGCTCTAGGTCGACGGGACTCTCCCAAATCGCTTCCACATAAGCGTCAGGGGCATCTGTCCACGAGGTTTCTCCTTCCTTCCGGTAGCACGTCTTGAAATAAAGCGCATCCCTTACCGGTTGCATCCAGAGGGTCAGGGTGGATTCATAACTGCTGGCGTGGTTCATCTGTGGTGGATTCAGCACGTCGTCCGCATGTTCCCAGGCTACAAGTTCGATCCTGACGTTCCTCAGGAGAGACGTCTGATAGTTATGGATGCGGAAACCGATCCGATGATTTCCCCGGACATTGTGGAGGATGACTTCGTGGTCGACCCAACCATCTTTGACGGTTTCCTGGACAGAGGACGCAGCATGGGCCATCGCGAAGGGATACCCGTATTCCGTCAAATCGAAAGTTTTTGCATCGTCGACCACAAAGACCATCGCCCCTTCGGGTTCATTGAACTCCGTCAGTGCGCCAGCCGTCTGGAAAGAGACGCGAATGGTTGCGAAACGGTCTCCCAGGCAGCTCAGACGAGGCGTGGCCAGCCGGGCGAAATTGTGATAGGAATCGGCAAGATCCACACAACCGCAGCGGAAGGAAAGGTCCTTGTGTCCGGGGACGTCAACGGCAAGCCAATTTTTCAGGCGGGTCTTCTCCTGATAACGGGGCAACGGGAAGGAAAACTGGGTTTCCGCAACCTGAATGAAGCCTTCAGGGTCCGTTCCTTCGGCCGGCTCGAGCGTTGGATAACGGTCCATGTCCTCCGGAACATATCCCGCGGACCAATGCATCGGATCCGTCCCCCAGACGAACTCGGAAAAGTTCTCACCCAGAATGACATCACCAGGCTTAGGATCCAGGCCTTCCGGAGAAACGATGGGGAAAGAATCAGTGTCAAAACGAAATACGTCGGAAACAACTTGACCATCAACGGTTTGAGCGCGGAAATAGTAAGACGTTCCAGATGCCAGTCCCGAAAAAAGGAACGAAGGGAAATGGAAGCTTCCGCTTCCGGCCCACCCCATCCCCAGCGCATCCCAAGTCCAGGCAACCACCTGGTCCCGACAGTCACTGTCTCGATAAAGGCCGATACGCCAACGTTCGGAATTGTCCTTGTTGCGATTGGAAAAACCTGTCAAGGACCATTCTACGGTCAAAGACGAAGAAGAACTATGGGCAACACGGGCGGAAACCGACGTCTCCCCTGCAACGTGATCGACTTCGGGAATCGAGCCATAATCAACAGCCTCCCAGTTTTCCCTCTGGCAGGCACATAAGGCTAGCACACAGCAGGCAAGGATCAAGTTCTTCATCGTCCTTCAATTTGTTTAAATTGATTCCAAGGGGATTTCGCACGATATGCGTTCTCGGAGCCTTTGGGAACGACCAGCGTCCAATTGCTGACTCCCGTCGGGCAGGAAAGAGGCAGGAACTCGACGGAAGGCGGGGTCTCAGCCGGGAAGAACAGTACGCCGTAAGACAAGGTCGAGACGAAGGGCACTTTCCCCATCCTGGCCGGGACCTTGCTCAGGATGAACTGAAAGACATGGCCTTGCAAAGCATGCTCTCCCAACTCTTCAACCGATTCAGGAATATAGAGAGAAGGAGCTTGTACGTCTGGTGGAAAAGACGGGCGGCCGCCGATTCCGGTAAATGCATAATCCCCGATGACCCGCAGGCGATTCCCAGAGAAAGACAGATCCAGCCATTGGACCTGATTAAAGGCGTATTCCCGGATTTCCTCCACATTCTTGGGGATGCAAATGGAATGCAGTCCGGAGTGTTCGAAAGCATGGGCCTCGATCACCCGGAGTTTCGCGTCCCAGGCCAGGTTCAGATTCAGGAATGGGATGTCAGCAAATGCGTACTGGCCAATCCGCTCTACCGAGTTCGGGATGCTGACATTGTATGAAGTCATGGAGCCGCCGATACCTGTCAGGGGAAGGCCCATGAACGCCCGGTCTCCGATGGATGTAATCCCTTCCGCTACACTGATCATCGTCTGGACAGCCAACTGCTTCCACGGAGGCTCATTCCCGGGTGCATAATCGTCCATCGGACCGGTCCCGAAAATACTCAGATAATCATTGTCGTCGACCTTCCACACGGCGTTATTGCCACAACGGCCATGCCGGAGCCTCAGCTCACGGATATGGTCGATGGTCGCTTGTTGCAAGGAAACGGCCTTAAATGTCCGCGGGGTCGCGCCGTCGACCTCCAATACGTCCTTATCCCTGCGATATAGAAGCAGGGAGGATTCCGGCAGTGTCACGGACACTGCATCATCCGGAAGAACTTGATACAAAAAAGGATAGGTTCTTCTGCCAATAAAAGGAACGGGAGAGGACGTGGACTCCTGAATCCGGAAAACCTCCATGATACCGAACCCCTCATCAATGAAATAGAGACAACTGGAATCCGTGACTTCGACCGTCACCGAATATCTATTCTCCACCGTCGTGGTAGAATGCACCCAAGCTCTGGCCCTTAGGGATTCCGGTTTCTCCCATTCCTTTTCCTTGTTACAAGAAAAGGTCAGCAAGGCAAACATCATGAGGCAGAGGAAACCAGCCCGATTTGAGAATGTACTCATATGATACATAAAAAGTGCAACTCACTTCAATGCGTAAAGTTAAACATTTGTTTACAATACTCCTACGACAGCCAAGTGATCATAGCAGTTATTAATGGTCAATGCCAACCTTGATTATCGACCGAAACCGAGACTAGGGCTCACCATAGGTGAATGGGAACCTTGTATTCGGGAATAAATCAGGGTTGGGAGAAACTCACGACCGTGGGACAAAGCCCGGAGGGGGCATCGCAAAACAAAAAGAAGATGACCGCAAGTCAAATTGACTTTTGGTCACCCTCTTCAGTCTCAGGGGATGAAGGGAGGTATTACTTCGCGTTGAAGAACTCCTTCTCCTTACCTTCCTCGACGAGCTGCTCCACGAAAACGTAGGCGCCGGTCTTGGGGCTCTTCTCCATGCGGATGACCTTGACCATGTGCTTGGCACCGGCCTTGGCGTCGAAGGTTTCAACTTCTTTCTTTGCCATAGCTTAATCTCCTTTCACTTACGTGATTTCACGATGGAGGGTCACTTTCTTGAGGTACGGGTTGTACTTCATGCGCTCG
>JAEEGL014849386.1_pt1 | contig 12455 bp, 15 predicted proteins | sample 9134231 | NCBI WGS metagenome assembly JAEEGL01 (sample SAMN16246548, study PRJNA631951) | gut metagenome | biome: gut microbiome; feature: rumen; material: fiber-attached | host: Bos | place: Iran: Karaj | collected 2018-10 | reverse complement strand
CCGGCATACCAGTTCATCGTTTACGACGTGGAGTACGACAACCAGCAGGACGTCGAGTACAAGGGCACCATGTATCGCGTGTATCGTACGTACCGGCGGAGCAAGGACAAGATCGAGCTCTACGTTGAAAAGCGTACCGGCGTAAACGGTGGTGATCTCAGTGGCAACAACAGTTAACAACTTCGCCAAAGACCTGCAGGCTCTTCTGGAACAGTACGGAGACGAAGTCTACAACGCACTGGGCCCCGTGGCCGAAGATGTTGCAGGCGAGGCAAAGAAAAAGGTCAAGGCAGCATCACCGCGCCGGTCTGGAAAGTACAAGAGCGGCTGGAGAACGCAGACAGACAAGAGCGGGAGATCCGTGGCGGTAACCGTGTACAACGGTAACAAACCAGGTCTCCCGCATTTGCTTGAGTACGGCCACGCCCTCCGGGGCGGAGGCCGCTCTACCGCCTATGAGCACATAGCGCCTGTTGAAGAATGGGCGGCTGAAGAAGTGGTGACAAGATTGGAGCGTGAGATTCAATGACACTTGATAAAGTTTATACCGACGTGGTCGTGCCGTGTGCCACAGCTGTGGGCGGAACGTCCGCATACTACCAGTGGCCTGTCGGATCCGCGCCCAATCCGCCGTATGTGCTCTACTACTATCCGGGCTCGGATGATCTCTATGCCGACGGCAGGAACTACGCAAAGTTCGCACCTGTGAACATTGAGCTTTACACAGACCACAAAGACTTCGCGGCAGAAGCCGCACTGGAGGCAGTTCTGGCAAACGCCGGTCTGTCCTACCAGAAAACAGAATCGACTCTGGATGAGGAAAACATGTTCCTTGTCCTTTACGAAACGGAGGTTTTAATCAATGGCTAACACTGTTAAGTACGGCCTCAAGAATGTCTACTATGCCGTGGCCACTCTTGGAACCAGCGGAGCTTACACCTACACTGCTCCTGTGGCATGGCCCGGCGCTGTGAACCTGTCTCTCGATGCCGAGGGCGATGTCACCAAGTTCCGGGCTGACAACGTGGACTACTGGGTCGGTCAGAGCAACAACGGCTATTCCGGCTCTCTGGAGTCCGCCCTTGTGCCCGATTCCTTCAAGAAGGACATTCTCGGCTACTTCGAGGACGCTGGCGGAATGCTCGTCGAGGACGCAGCTGCGACTGCTAAGCCGTTCGCTCTGCTGTTCCAGTTCGAGGGCGATGACAAGGCCACCCGCCATGTCATGTATCGCTGCACCGCAAGCCGTCCGTCCGTCTCCGGACAGACCACGGATGCGTCCATCGAGCCTCAGACCGAGACCGTGGACATCACGGCTTCCAGCATCCCCGTGATCGGCAAAGATGTTGTGAAGGCTTCCGCACTGGAAAGCTCCACCAACTACAGCAGCTGGTTCACGGCCGTGCAGCTGCCGACGGCCACAACCTAAAAGGAGGCCAAGACATGAAGGGGACAGTGACAGTAGGGGATCGTGAGATTCCCATGGTGGCCAATGGGGCCACAAACATCTACTACAAGCAGTTAACCAAACAGGATCTCGTGGCGTGGTTCACTAAGAACCAGAAGAAGACAGAGGCATCTGACGGCATTGACATGCTCATGCCTCTGGCCTTCGTAATGGCGATGCAGGCTGAGGGCAAGAAGTCTTTCAGCGCCGACGAGTATGTGGACTGGCTTGCCCAGTTCGAGCCGTTGGAGCTTGAAATGGCGCTTGACAAGGTGATGGATATCTATACCAGCAACCGGATCAGCACATCAACGCCAAAAAAAAACAACGCCCGGTAGATCGTGACTACAACACTGCCCTCTATTGTCTCCGGGCGGTTCAGATCGGATTGCGCATGGACGATCTGGATCGCCTGGACGAGGGGTTTGTGCAGGACATGATCATAGAATACGCAAACGATGACGTAGACTATCCGTACCTGGCAACACAGGCGGATTTTGATAGATTCTAAGGAGGTGGCGCAATGGCAGGCGGCGGAAGAATCAAGGGTATCACCATTGAGATCGGCGGTAATACCACGAAGCTTGAGTCCGCGCTGAAGGGCGTCAACAGTACAATAAGCCAGACACAGACCAAGCTGAAGGATGTTGACAAGCTCCTCAAGCTTGATCCTACCAACACCGATCTGCTGAAACAGAAGCAGGGATATCTGAAAGACGCAATACAGGCCACCAAGGACAAGCTGGATCAGGAGAAAACCGCTCTTGAACAGCTGAAGAACGCAGACAGCTCCGGGGAGACGATCCAGCAGCAGCAGGATCTGGAACGCGAGATCGCAGCGACGGAGCAGGCACTGCAGAATCTGGAAGACGAGTACAAGGACTTCGGCAGCGTAGCAAAGCAGCAGATAAAGGCTGCGGCGGACAAGATGGGCGAAGTCGGCGACAAGATCACTGGCATCGGCACCACACTGTCCACACATGTATCCGCACCGATCACAGCTGTCGGAGCGGGTGCTGTGGCTGCGTTCAACGAAGTTGACGGCGCTCTGGACACCATGATCGCAAAAACCGGCGCGACCGGAGACGAAGCCGAGTCGCTGGGCGGCATCATGGAGAATATCGCCACCACGATCCCGACAGACTTCGACACAGCTGCGCAAGCAGTCGGCGAAGTCAGCACGCGTTTTAATCTGACAGGCGATGCTCTTGAGGATTTGTCTACACAGTTCGTGCAGTTCGCTAAGCTGAACAACACAGACGTATCAACAAGCGTTGACACCGTCCAGAACGCTCTGAGCTCCTTCAACATGGGAGCAGGGGACGCAGGTACAGTCCTTGATGTACTGAACCGCACAGCGCAGAATACCGGCGCGAAGGTTGACACAATGGCCTCCTCGCTGGTGAACAATTCCACAGCCCTCCAGCAGATGGGCATGGACATCTACCAGTCGGTGGACTTCCTCGGACAGTTGGAGACAGCCGGTGCTGACTCTGAAGCTGTTATCTCCGGCATGAAGCGTGCGCTGAAGGAAGCAACCGATGCCGGCGTGCCGTTTGACCAGGCACTCGCGGATCTGGAAGACACCATCACCAACGGGACGGACGATATGGACGGCCTGTCTGCCGCGTATGACATGTTCGGCAAGTCCGGCGCTTCTGTATACACGGCGGTAAAGAACGGTCAGATCAGCTTCAAGGATCTCGCAGACTCGCAGGACATCCTGGCAGATTCTACGGGGAACGTAAAAGATACATATGACGAGACTGTGGATCCAATCGACAGCATGACCACGGCCATGAACAGCTTGAAGCTTGCCGGTTCGGATCTCGGAAGCACGATAGGCGAAGTCCTGGCGCCGATCATTGAGGGACTGTCCACGAAGATCCAGGCGCTGAGAGACTGGTTCAGTGGATTGTCTTCCGGCCAGCAGGATCTGATCGTAAAGATCGGCATGGTGGTTGCTGTGATAGGCCCGCTCCTCGTGGTACTGGGCACGATCATCAGTTCGATCAGTGCGATAGCCGGAGCCATGACGGTGCTTATGGGCCCTGTAGGCATCGTGATAGCGATCATAGCGGCACTGGTTGCTGTAGGTGTCCTGCTGTATCAGAACTGGGACACCATTAAAGAAAAGGCCGGAGAGCTGAAGGACATGATCGCAGAGAAATTCGATGCGGTCAAAGAGAAATTCAATGAGGTCAAAGACAAGGTCATTGAGATCAAGGACGCATTCGTTGAAAAATTCGATGCGATAAAGGACAAGGTGTCTGGTGTGTTCAATGCCGTGAAGGATACCATCGGCAATGTCATGGGCGCGGCAAAAGACACTGTGCAGGAGAAACTGGACAACATCAAAAGCGCATACGAAGAGAACGGCGGCGGCGTGGCGGGCGTTGTGTCCGCTGGCATGGAAGCCGTCAAAGGCTACTACACTTCCGGCTACACGTTCATTGACAATCTGACAGGCGGCAAGCTGAGCGACATCAAAGACACCATCAGCAACAAAATGAGCGACGCCAAGCAGGCCGTACAGGACAAACTGGAGTCTGTGAAGTCTGCGTTCTCCGATAAGCTTGGCAACGCACTCACCACGGCGCAGGATAAGTTTGAAAGCATCAAGACGGCGGTAAGCGATAAGATGACCGGTGCGCTTGATACTGTGAGAGATAAGTTCGACTCAATTAAGAACGCGATCAGAGACAAGCTGAATTCCGCCAAGACTACTGTCTCTAACATCATCAATGGGATCAAGAATCTGTTCAATTTCCAGTGGAGTCTTCCGAAGTTAAAGCTGCCACACTTCAGCTGGAGCTGGCAGGACATCGGCGGAATCGTTTCACTGCCGAGCATTTCCGTCAGTTGGTACAAGAAGGCCATGGACAAGGCATACATGCTGAACGGCGCCAGCATCTTCGGCACGATGGGCGGGAAGCTCCTCGGCGGTGGAGAGGCAGGGCAGGAGATGGTCATCGGCAAAGAGACGATGCTCTCCATGATCCGTGATGCTGTCGGAGGCGGCGGTACAGACATCAACGTGGTGGTCAACGCAAGCCCAGGCATGGACGAAAGGGCACTCGCCGACCTCGTCGCCCAGAGGATCGCGGCACAGGTGAACAGAAGGAGGGCGGTGTTCGCATGAACAACTATCTGACGTTTGGCGGGATCCAGTCCGACCTGTATGGCGTGTGGATCTCCGGCACGGGAACATACAACGCTCCGGGGCGGGATCTGGAGTACATCCAGATCCCAGGCAGGAGTGGAGACTTGATCGTGGATAACGGTAGGTACAACAACATCGAGGTGGTGTATCCGGCCTTCATCACTGCCGATTTCGCCACACTCTTCGATACCTTCCGAGCTGCAATGCTCTCCAAGAAGGGCTATCAGATCTTGACAGACACATATCATCCTGATGAGTTCCGCCTGGCTGCGCTTGATGGCGGTCTTGAAGCTGATACGGGAGCGTACAACCAGATCGGAAGTTTCGACATCACGTTCAACTGCCAGCCGCAGAGATGGCTTTATTCCGGTCTTGTGGTTACCACATTGTCATCGAGCGGGAGCATTTCAAACCCGACAAACTACGCTTCAAAGCCTAATATCCGGGTATACGGCTACGGATCCATCGGCATTGGCTCTGAGACGATCACAGTGGCCGCAAACGGCCTCCAGTACATCGACATCGACTGTCAGACTATGGATGCATTCTGCGGGGCTGTGAACGCAAACAGCTATGTCACGATGACTTCTGACGACTTCCCGGTGCTGAATCCGGGAAGCAATAACATCTCCCTGTCTGGTCACATCTCCAACATCCAGATAACACCGAGGTGGTACACGATATGATTCCGAAACTATTCGCATCAGACGCAACCACATTCACGAGCAACGGCCTGGGACGGCTTCCGGATGCTGTAGAGTGTACAGTCACGGAAGAGCGGAACGGCCCATACGAGCTATATATGCGCTACCCGATCACCGGGAAGCATTATGAGGATATAGCGATATCGCGGATCATCTATGCTGTCCCGGCTGACGGAAAGACCGGGCAGCCCTTCCGGATCTACCGCATCGAGAAGCCGTTAAACGGTATCGTCTCAATCTACGCTGAGCATATCAGCTACCAGCTGAACAATATACCGGTGATGCCGTTCACGGCTACCAGCTGCGCTCAGGCGCTCACGGGCTTAGTTGACCATTCGGCACAGTACAATCCGTTTACTGTCTGGACGGACAAAACCGTGACAGGAAACTTCAACCTGCAGGAACCGAAATCATTCCGATCTCTGCTTGGAGGCGTACAGGGCTCCATCCTGGACGTGTATGGCAAAGGCGAATATGAGTTTGACGGTTACACCGTGAAGCTCCACGTGAACCGCGGCATAGATTCTGGCGTAGTTCTCAGATACGGCAAGAACATCACGGACTTGAAGCAGGACGAAAACATTGAGACCACGATCACTGGTATTTGCCCGTTCTGGAAAGATATGACCACCGGCGTGACGGTGACTCTTCCGGAGTACGCTGTCTGGAGCCCGACGGCTGACAACTATCCGTATAAACGCACGGCTGTGGTTGACTTCTCCCAGGACTTCCAGGAAGTGCCCACGGTGGAGCAGCTGCGTGCCAGGGCGAACCAGTACATTACTGACAACGACATCGGGATCCCGAAGGTCTCACTGGATGTGGAGTTTGTCCCGCTCTGGCAGATGGGCGGCGTTTCTACTGGCAACCCAACCAGAACGCTGATGCTTCCGGCAACGGTGGACGGTGACACACTTCTCAATCTTGGCGGAACCATCAGCAACAACACCTTGACCCTATCTGATGCTTACTGGGATGTGACCTTCGAGGACTACAAAGTCCTTGAACGCCTGCATCTGTGCGACACGCTTACCATTCGGTATGACAAGCTTGGCGTGGATGCCACTGCGAAGATCGTCAAGACTGTCTACAACGTGCTGACGGACAGATATGACTCTCTGGAGGTCGGAGACGCACGGACGAACCTTGCGTCACAGATTGCCGGGGTTGACGCATCTCTTGAGAACATCAGAGCACAAGCGGAAAGAAGCCTTACAGCTCTGGAGGCCTATGTTGACCACCAGACAGAGCTGATCACCGGCGGCCTTGGCGGATTCGTGGTGATGAACCTCAACGCAAACGGACAGCCGGAAGAGATCCTCATCATGGACACGAACGACATGTCCACAGCGGTCAACGTGATCCGGATGAACAAGAACGGCATAGGCTTTTCCAACACAGGGTACAATGGCCCGTTTAATTCAGCCTGGACGATCGATGGCGTGTTCAACGCTGACTTCATCGGAGCGGGAAGCCTGGATGCGAACATCATCCGAACCGGCCTTCCGACAGACTCGCAGGGAAACAACTCGTGGAATCTGACGACTGGCGACATGGTGATTTCCGCGAAAAGGATCAGAAGAGAGATCAAGACGCAGTACGTGTGGACTGTTAAGCACGCGACCACCGGATGGAGCGGCGTGACACTGACATGGGCAAACGCAGACGCGGCTTCGACTACGTTCTTAAACAACAACTCAACAAACGCGAACAGCTACGAGTGCATCGCAAATTATGACAGCTGTTTAAACCATTCGACAGGAACATCAAACGCTGAATACTACCGTTCTGTCGCAGTAAAGCTGAACAAGACGGATGTTGTTTCCGCAGGCGCTCCAACGAGCGGCTATATGATGGTGGAGCAGTTCTGCCATCCGAATCTATCTGGGTATACGTATTCGTATACGCTCGGATTCTACGACCTGTCATCGTCGAGCCTTGTCACGCCGGACTGGTCACTCGCTATGAACCCCGCCACGAATTACATCAACCTTGGCAAGACAGCAACCGGAGGCAGTAACATAAAAATCTCCGACGGCTATATTTCCGCTGAGGGCTATGACAACTCCGGCACGAAACTGACCGGCATAACACTCAACAATTACAGCTTCAAGGTATATGGTTCAAGCGCATCGAGCGACCTGTTTTCTGTTAGCCTAACAGGCGCATCCGTGAATGGCCGTGCGCTGGCCTTCGCTTCGTCTTCCTCCAAGCGGTATAAACATGACATAGATCTGCTCCGTGATGAGCTGGATCCACACAAGCTTCTGGAGCTCCAGGCAAAGCAGTTCGTCTTCAACGACGACCACGAACCGCAGTACCTGGACATGAAGGGCAAGACAATTCCTGGCTTCATCGCGGAAGATGTTGAAGAGATCTATCCTGCGGCTGTCATCCACAATCCGGATACCGGAGAAGTAGAGTCCTGGGACGAGCGCCGGATCATTCCCGGCATGCTGGCTCTTATACAGGAACAGCAGAAGCGCATAGATGACCTGGAAGCAAGGCTCGCACGCCTTGAGAAGCTACTGATTACAAATGAGGTGATACAGAATGGCAAATGACGTTTCCTATTTCAAAGTACCCGGTGACGCGACCACGTACTCCTTCAATGATGCTGATGCTGAGAACAAGATCGGAACGCTGGAGACCACTGTCGCAGACCAGGCTGACAGCATAGCGGCGAACGTGACAAACATACAGACGAACCGGACGGCGATCGGAACACTGTCCAGCTTGACCACAGAGGCACAGGGCAACCTTGTGGCGGCCGTCAACGAGGTAGACTCGCACGCTGACACGAACGCCGGCGCGATCAGTACGATAAACACCGCCATCGGATCCACGGCACTACCTACAACCGCCCAGACTCTGACAGGAGCAATAGCGGAACATGAGAGCGACATTACTACGCTAAATAGTAAAATAGGTCTCAACGCTCACAACGAAAAAAACCTTGGCACGTCATACGGTATGGTTAACTTTTCCGGGTTGACTTATAACAACAATACCGACGCTTTCGCCAAAACGACGGACGGTGGAGCGCGGTGCAAAAAAGCCGGGGTTGCAAATGTACATGCAATGGTGAGGATGTATAGTCTGACCACGGGGGATACGGTTGGCATCAATGTGTCGATTTATCGAAGCGGGTCATGGCCCTACGAATCGTATGCCTCAACGGTTTACAGCGGGGCTATTGCAACCGCTGTTCTTATGCAGACGGTATCCGTACAGGCAAACGATATATTATACATCTGCGCCGCAAACCTTACTGCATCAAGGGGAAAGGTATCCAGTGGTGGCACAATGTGGGCTGAGTATGTGTAAATGACCATTTAGCTATCAAATCTTGGAGGTGATGAAAATGCTCAGTGCAATATTGTCATTTGCCGGAGCAGTTATAGTTGGAGTCTTGTCATTATGCGGTGTGGTCTACACAGGCCACAAGACCGCAGAAGCGCAGGACACGAAGACCGAAGTCGCTCTCGCAGAGATGAGAGCCGACATACAAAGCCTCCGAGATGAGACCCGGAGACACAACGGCGTGATCGAGCGCGTCTACAAGCTGGAGACCGAAGTCGCCAGAATCGGAGACGAAGACAAGCGTCAGAACCGCAGACTGGATGAACTGGAGAGGAGGAATGTCGGATAATGTGGAGCGTAACCGGAACTACGATCAGAATGGTGGAAGGGGAGTACGGTGTGGATCTCCCGCTCACTGTCAGCGGAACCACGCTGACAGCCAATGATGAGCTGCGTCTGTCAATCAAGCAAGGCGGCGAGACCGTGCTGGAGAAGACCTATGCTGATATCGTGGACAATACCATCAACGTGAGACTGACGGAAGCTGAATCAGAGACGCTGCCTGCAGGAAAGTATCTGTATTCCCTGGCATGGTTCCAGGACGGCGTGTTCCTGTGCTATCTGATCAAGAAGGCACAGTTTGAGGTGGTGAGCGCGGCATGACCGTAGACTTCAACCCCGCGTCAATCACTGTCGGGATCGGAGCTGATTCCGCAAGCGTCTCGCCAGGTGCGCTGGTTGTCCGGGATGTGGTTGAGCGGGATCCCTACACAGGGGACTACACCGTCACGCCCGGAGATGAAGCTATCGTGCTGAACACCAGGCACCTTAGAATGACTGATAACGTAACAATCAACCCCGTTCCGCCGTCCTATGGACGCATAGGCTGGAACGGGGCATATTTAAGTGTTTACTGAGGAGGATCACAATGGCTAAGAACGTAGTAATCAATGGCAGCTCTTACAATGCCGTCCCGTATGTACAGATCCCGCTGAGCGGCGGAGGCGGAAACGCTGTGTTCTATGAGACCAGTGACGCAACTGCAAGCGCCGCCCATGTGCTGACCGGCTATACCGCATATGGCGCTTCCGGCAAAGTCAGCGGACAGGCCACCATGCCCACCATCACGCAGGACGGTTCCACGAAGGTGCTGACCATCTCGTAGGAGGTGGAGACATGGCTCAAGATTTAATCATAGCGGGGAACACCTATTCCAGTGTGCCGAGTGTTGTGTTCCCCACAGCAAACGGAACGGCAGAGTTCTACGACATGTCCGGAGAATTGGCCTGGATGGGACTCGAAGCAGAACACGTTGGGCAGCTGTACAATGCGAGTTATACGCTTGCCGACACGGATTTTGCCTCGTGGACTCCGTCTACAACAGCAAAGGCGATCATCGCATCAACGAGCCTCAGTACGTTCTCAGCAAACATGGCTGAATACGAATACTGGTTAAGATGGCGGTTTGACTACGAATCCGTTCTAAACGAAGGTGCAACCCTAAAGATACAGGTTGATAAGGAGTTTGGATCGCTCTGGCAGAATCTGCACAGAAGACCATATGGACTTGCCAACTTTGAAACACTTACGGACAGCTACAACTACTGTACATCTGCATTCACTGGTGCAACATATACGGTCTATTGGAACTCCTCTGGCACACACACATGGACAAGCGGAATCAGTTATGGATTTTACGGTGTGCTGACGGCAGCGACATTCTCCAGCACAACGAACACGACCGTCAACGTGACACCGAAAACACCTGTTATCAACGCTAGATGTTCCACCACCTACGTGAGTACGGCAAGGGCAAAAGAAATCGACAAGGACAAATCAACCATCGTGGTAACGGGTGACTTGTACCGAGTTAAGAGAGGAACGTCTCCGGTCAGACGCTTTTACAGGTCGGCGTTGGAAATGTATAGTGACCCTCTGGAGGTGAATACTAATGGATAGAAATTTTTGGATCGCGTTACTGAAGCGTAGCGCGTGGACGTTTTGCGAATCGGCACTGGCACTAATTCCGGTTGGCATTGGGATTGAGGAAGTCAGTTGGTTGCACGTTCTAAGCGTGAGCGCGCTGGCTGCGGTCATTTCCGCACTGAAAAGCATCGTTGCCGGTATGCCAGAAGTGGAGGCGCGCTAATGGGGTACTCACCAAGCGACGTGATTGCGGTCGCAAAATACTACGTTGGGTATCTGGAGAAACGATCTGATAGTCAGTTGGAGAATTTTTCTGCCAACGTCGGATACAACAACTACAATATTTTCGCAAAATATTTCGATGAAAAGTGGACTGATTTCTACAACAACAAAAAACAGGCACAACCATATTGCGATATTTTCCACGACTTCTGCCATGTTGTTGCGTCCTTGAAAAATGGCGGAACAGTAGATGATGCGCGTGAAGCATTATGTCAACCGAAAAAGTCAGCCGGAGCCGGTTGTTACTATTCGGCACAGTATTATCGTTCCGCTGGCAGACTGGATAAAACACCGCGTGTCGGAGATCAGATATTCTTTTTGGACAGTTCCAATGAGGAATACCATACCGGAATCGTTTATGCGGTGGATTCAACTACTGTCTACACCATCGAAGCGAATACGTCCACGTCCGGTGCGTCCGGTATAGTCGATAACGGTGGTGGCGTTGCTTTAAGGAGTTATAACCGGTCAGCCTATTCCAACAAGATGGAATTCGGTCATCCCAAATACACAGCGTCCAACTCCGAAAAACAGGGGAGTGATTCAATGAAAGAATTTGGAATTGACATATCCGCATGGCAAGGATCGTTTGACATTGCCAAAGCAGTTAAGAACGAGGGTGTCAAGTTTGTAGTTCTGAAAGCTGGAGGGGCAGATGATGGATACTACAAAGACAGTCAGTTTGAATCCAACTATTCCAAGGCTAAATCTGCCGGAATCCATGTCGGCGCGTATTTCTTCAGCAAGGCACTCAATACAAGCATGGCGAAACAGGAAGCGAAATTCTTTTATGAGAATTGCCTCCAAGGTAAACAGTTCGATTTGCCCGTGTATCTGGATGTGGAAAACAAGACGCAGCTTGGTATCGGCAAGGCCACCTTGACATCCGTTATAAAGACGTGGTGTGAAGCCATGAAATCCTATGGATTCCTGCCCGGTATCTATTCGTCCCTGTCTTATTTCAGTTCCTACATGAACGATTCGGAACTGTCCGGTTATGAGCATTGGGTCGCTCAGTGGTCAACGTCCTGCCAGTATTCCGGCTGCGGTATGTGGCAGTTCGGCGGAGAAACGAACTATATCCGTTCCAACAAGATCAATGGGCAAACAGTAGACCAAGATTATTTGCTCAAAGACTATCCGACATACATTAAATCCAATGGACTCAACGGATACCCCTCCCAACAGTACACAGAGGGATGGCAAAAGGACGCTAACGGATGGTGGTATCGGTATAAAGACGGAAGCTACCCGAAAAGTTGCTGGAAAAAAATAGACGGTGCGTGGTATTATTTCAATGGGGAGGGATACGCAGTGGCCAATCAGTGGATAACATATGACAACAACGCCTATTACCTTGGCAGCGATTGCAAAATGGTCACGAACCGTACCGTCAAAATTGATGGTTCCGGTAAACTGGTTCCGGCTGGTGCGTTCTACAACAAACTTGGGGACGTCACAAGCAAAGAGTTTCGGTCCGTTCTCGACCTGCTTGTGCAGAAAGGCGCGTTAAAGGGTGAAGGTGGAACAGGGGACGATATGGTTATTAACCTGTCGGAAGAAGCGGTAAGAATGTTTGTAATCCAGCACAGGTTGGGGGTGTTCTAAATGATCGACACAGCAGACATTG
>JAEEGL014210458.1_pt1 | contig 12455 bp, 12 predicted proteins | sample 9134231 | NCBI WGS metagenome assembly JAEEGL01 (sample SAMN16246548, study PRJNA631951) | gut metagenome | biome: gut microbiome; feature: rumen; material: fiber-attached | host: Bos | place: Iran: Karaj | collected 2018-10 | reverse complement strand
CCCATCAGCAAGGACTTGATCACTGGCGCCGACTACATGAAGGAAGGCGACATCGTTGAGGTTGTCAGCGACGCTTCGACCGAGACCGTCCTCTTTGCCGAGATGCCCATCAAGACCCAGTTGAAGATTACTTACACCGAGCCCGGAGTGAAAGGCGATACCGCCACCAATACCCTCAAGCCCGCCACCGTCGAGACCGGCGCCACCGTTCGCGTGCCCCTGTTCATCGACACCGACGAGATCATCGAGGTGGACACCCGCGACGGCAGCTATCAGGGTCGCGTGAGGTAATCACAAACCTGCATAACTACACCACGAGGGACGCTTTACAGCGCCCCTCGCTTTTTTTATCATACAACTAGTTTTTAAGTTACATCTTCTTGAGGATCCAGGGGAGGGGTTCGAGGATTTTGATGCAGACGCGCTTGTCCAGGTCGCGGAGCATGGCTGCGGCATCACCACTGTTGTCGAAGCCCTGAGCGACGACGAAGTATTGCTTGTCTTTGCCGCCGAAGAGGACGTAACTTCCCGTCAGGCCGCACTCCTCACGCAGGCGGTCGCGGTAACTCTTGGCGTTGATGCGCTGTGTGAAAGTGGCGACAATGACGTTGAAGTCGTGTGCGACATCGGTCGAGTCGATGGCCACATTGGCGTTCACATAGACCATCCTGACGCTGTCGCCGTTGATGACGTGGGTGTAGCGCTGCCGCTCCGCTTCAATCTTGGCGTAGGTCTCAGCGCCGATTCCTGTCTGCCGACGTTCCATTGCCTTCTCATAGGCCTCGCGGTAATTCTCCTCACTGCTGTGGCAGGACGTCATCACCATTGACGCCAGCACAAATGCCACTATAATATATAATGTCGATTTCATCATAGACTCTATTCCGTCACAAATTCACTAATCTCTAATCACTAATCAAGCGATGCGCCAAAGAGCGTATCGCTTATTTCGCTAATTCGATAACCTGGGCATGGGTGATATTGCCGTTGTCCAGGGTGAGGGTCACCAGCGTACGCACGACCTGCCAGCCTTGCACACCGGCGGCGCCGGGATTGACAACAAGGCACCCTAAGGCACGGTCAGGCATCACCTTAAGGATGTGGCTATGCCCGCAAACGAACAGCTTGGGTTGTGACAACTCTAAGCGCTGACGGATGCCGGGCGCATACTTGCCAGGATAGCCGCCGATGTGGGTCATCACCACCTTGACACCCTCGACCTCAAAGATTTCCATCTCCTTGAAGCGGCGGCGCAGGCTTGCCCCATCCACATTACCGCATACGGCACGAAAGACAGGTGCGATGGCCTCCAAGCGGTCGGCTAGCTCGTCACTACCAATGTCGCCGGCATGCCACACCTCGTCGCAGTCGGCGAAGTGCTGTGCGTAGCGGTCGTCCCACCACGCATGGGTGTCGCTGATGATGCCTATCTTTTTCATGAGCAGGCTTTAGGAATTGATGCTACCACGGTTACAGGGCGAATTCCATCAGTCGGGCCAGATATTTACCGATGATGTCAAATTCCAGGTTGACGACGGTGCCAACCTCGATGCAGTGGAAGTTGGTGATCTCGCGGGTGTAAGGGATGATAGCGACCTGGAAGCAGTCACGTTCGCTGTTGCACACCGTGAGCGACACGCCGTTAACAGTCACACTGCCCTTCTCGACCGTAACATAACCCTTGCGGGCCATCTCGGGAGCCACTTCATACTTGAAGGTGAAGTAGTGGCTGCCGTCCACCTCCTTGATGACGGTGCACACGGCCGTCTGATCAACGTGCCCCTGCACGATGTGGCCATCAAGGCGTCCCTCTATGAGCATGGAGCGCTCCACGTTCACCTCATCACCCACCTTGAGAAGGCCCAGGTTGCTGCGGTCAAGCGTCTCCTGAATGGCGGTGACGGTATAGGTGCCGTCGCCAGGCAGTTCCACGACAGTGAGGCACACACCATTGTGCGACACGCTTTGGTCGATTTTCAACTCATCGGTGAAACTGCATTTCAACGTGATGTGCAGGTTACCACCGTCCTTGCGCAATGCGACGACGCGCGCCGCTTCTTCTACGATTCCTGAGAACATATTGATGTCTTTTTTTATTATCTTAATAAATAATGTGTCTATTTAATACTACTCATTAAACGTGAACGGCTGTGCTTTATTGCCCGTCACCAAAGCAAATCCCCGCCTCCTGAACACCAGGGGCGGGGAGCAAGCTGTTTAGAAGTTAAACTTTATACTTAAAGTCTGGCGGGTTCGCCCTACGATAAGCCAATGTCAAGGTCTTAGGACTTGCCGAACTGCTCGAAGAACAGGGTGTAGGAAGTCTTGTCAACCAACTCCTCGGGACCAAAGAACTGGATGGGACCGGGATAGATGTAGCACGTCTCCAGCGCCCACTGCTCGCGGTTCTCGACAAAGTGCCTGAAGGGAGCACCCTCAAGGTCAACCAGGGCCTTGCGGATAACGGGCTTTTCCTTGCCGGCACGACGCTCGATGTTCATCATCATGGTGATGGGTACACCACAGGCAACCCAATCCTGAGCCTTGCGTCCCAGATGGGTGATGGCCGACATGTAGCCGGTAGCGCCTACAAAGATGAGGTGCGAAGCGTTGTAACCCAGCGAGTAGCAGTAGTCGGCATCAAAGTTAGAGGGGAACGAGCAACGGCCTTCATAGCCGAAGAAGTGGTGCTGCGTCTTGAACTTGATATGATCGATTTCGCCGGCCTCGGCACGCATTTCAAGGACATGGCCCACCATGCGGCTGAGCAGACGCTCGGACTCGATCTGCGATACCATCACGTTGCCGTGCTCGTCGCGGTCGAGGGTGAGCTGGCGTGCAACGTCGTCGGGCAGCGAGTCGTAGATAATCCTGTTTTCCTCGGAGAGGTGCTCGCGCACGAAGTTGTTCTGATCCATCTCGCGCAGGCTGGAAATCTCGGGATAATTGGTGAGCATCTCGTTGAGCTCAGCGATGAGTTTCTTCATCGCGGGAACGAACTCGACGATACCCTCGGGAACGAGGACAGTACCGAAGTCCATACCCATGTCGTGACGCTTAACAACGATAGTGGCAATCTCCTCGGCAATATCGTGCAGGGTCATGTTGCGGGCCTCGACCTCCTCACTGATGATGCAGTAGTTGGGGCGGGTCTGCAGGGCACACTCCAGGGCGATGTGTGACGCCGAGCGTCCCATCAGCTTCATGAAGTGCCAGTATTTCTTGGCTGAGTTACAGTCACGAGCCACATTACCAATCAGTTCGCTATACACCTTGGTTGCGGTGTCAAAGCCGAATGAAGTCTCGATGTGTTCGTTCTTGAGGTCGCCGTCGATGGTCTTGGGAACACCGATGACCTGAATGCCTGAATCGTGGGCCTTATAGTACTCGGCCAGGATAGCAGCATTGGTGTTACTGTCGTCACCACCAATGATGACCACAGCGGTGATCTTGAGCTCGCGCAGGATATCAAGACCTGCCTCAAACTGCTCGGGCTTTTCGAGCTTGGTACGGCCTGAACCGATGAGGTCGAAGCCACCAGTGTTGCGGTACTGCTCGATGAGGTCGCCAGTGATCTCAATATAGCGATGTTTCACCAGACCATTGGGTCCACCCAGGAATCCATACAGACGGCAATACTTGTTCAGCGCCTTGATACCGTCATAGAGGCCGCAGATGACGTTGTGGCCACCAGGAGCCTGACCGCCACTAAGGATAACGCCCACGTTGAAGGGCTTCTCGGGCGGCATTGCGGAGTCGTCGCGTTCAAATGTCAATTGAGGCATGCCATAGGTGCAGGGGAACAGGGCCTTGATAGCCTCTTGATCGGCCACCGACTGCGTGGGTTCTCCTTCGACCGCACGCACGGGGCATCTAAGCGTAACGGGCAGTTTGGGCCTATAGGTTAACCTCATCTGCTCCAGGTAACTCTTATTGTCAGTCATATTATTTGGAATATTTGGTTTGTATAAACAGTTAAACAATCTCTTTTACGCCCACAAAAGTACTGCAAATTTATCACGCCCGCATTAAAAATACCTAACAAATTTTCAATATATCCAGCCCTATTTAGAATTTTTGACACTTTTGGCGCTAAAAATGACGATTTTTCGGCATTCTAGTTCTCAAGATACCATTTGTAGAGGGCGGGAACACCATCCTCAAGCTCCATGGTGTGGTGCCATCCCAGGGAATGTAATTTGCTTACGTCAGTGAGTTTGCGCAGGGTACCGTCGGGCTTGCTGGAGTCCCATTCGATGTTGCCATGGTAGCCCACGGTAGCTTTGACGAGTTCAGCCAGTTGGCGGATGGTGACCTCCTTACCGCTGCCGATGTTGATGTGGCAGTTGCGCACTTCTTCCCCCGAACCGCGCACGTCCTTGAAATCGATGTGCTCCAGGCAATAGACGCTGGCGTCGGCCATGTCTTCGCTCCACAGGAATTCACGGATGGGCGCCCCTGTGCCCCACAGGCGCAGGCGGTCGCTCAAGATACCGTATTTCTCTAGCAATGAAGTGATCTGTTCATCGCTGGCCTTGCCGTCAATGCCTTCGACGGGGCGGCGGTCCAAGTCGGCTCGTATGCCGGCCATATTGCCCTCATTGAGCATCTTGGCCAGGTGCATCTTGCGCACCATCGCGGGCATGACGTGGCTGGTTTCCAGGTTGAAGTTGTCGCGGGGCCCGTACAGGTTGGTAGGCATCACGGCGATGAAGTTGGTGCCGTATTGCAAGTTAAAGCTCTCACACATCTTCAGTCCTGCGATTTTGGCGATCGCGTAGGGCTCGTTGGTATATTCCAGTGGAGAAGTCAACAGGGCATTCTCACCGATGGGTTGGGGTGCCTCACGGGGGTAGATGCAGGTGCTGCCCAGGAAGAGCAGTTTCTTCACGCCGTGTCGCCAACTCTCGCCGATGACGTTCTGCTGGATGGCAAGATTCTGGAAGATGAAATCGGCACGGTATTTCAGGTTGGCCATGATACCTCCCACATGAGCGGCCGCCAGCACGACATACTCGGGCCGCTCCTCGTCAAAGAAGCGTTTCACCGCCACACTGTCCATCAGGTCAAGTTCGCTATGGGTGCGCCCGATGAGGTTGGTGTAACCCTTGCGCTGCAGGGAATTCCAAATGGCGCTGCCCACGAGTCCGCGGTGCCCCGCCACATAGATTTTAGCGTCTTTTTCCATCGCAAAAACTGAATTTACTGGAGATGGTAAATTTTCTTGATATGCTGCAGGTCGTATTCCATCATGATGCGCACTAGATCGTCGAATGAGGTCTTGCGCGGGTTCCAGCCCAGCTTTTCCTTGGCCTTGGTGGGGTTACCCAGCAGTTGGTCCACCTCGGCGGGACGGAAATACTTTGGATCCACCTCGACCAGCACTTTGCCGGTCGCCTTGTCGATGCCCTTCTCCTCGATGCCCTCACCTTGCCACTCCAGCTCGATGCCTGCATAGTGGAACGCCAGGGTGCAGAATTCTCTCACGGAGTGGTACTCGCCAGTAGCAATGACGAAGTCGTCGGGTTCGTCTTGTTGCAGGATGAGCCACATGCACTCCACGTAGTCGCGGGCATAGCCCCAGTCACGCAGGGCATTGAGGTTGCCCAGGTACAGTTTGTCCTGCAGGCCATGGACGATGCGTGCGGCAGCGACGGTGATTTTGCGCGTGACAAAGGTCTCACCGCGGCGCTCGCTCTCGTGGTTGAACAGGATGCCGTTAGCGCAGAACATGCCATAGCTCTCGCGGTAGTTTTTCATGATCCAGAACGAGTACAGCTTGGCGCAACCGTAGGGGCTGCGGGGATAGAATGGAGTGGTCTCGCTTTGGGGCACTTCCTGAACTTTGCCGTAGAGTTCGCTGGTGCTGGCCTGATAGATGCGGGTTGTGTTCTCGCGGCCAGCGATGCGCACGGCCTCGATGAGGCGCAAGGTGCCCACAGCATCGGTTTCGGCCGTATATTCCGGCACGTCAAACGACACCTTCACGTGGCTCTGTGCAGCAAGGTTGTAAATCTCATCGGGCTGGATTTTCTCGATGATGCGGATAAGCGAACTGCTGTCGGTCATGTCACCGTAGTGCAGGTTAATGAGGCGACGCTGCTTCATGTCACGCACCCACTCGTCGAGATACAGGTGCTCGATGCGGCCCGTATTGAAACTGCTGCTGCGGCGAATGATGCCGTGAACCTCATAGCCCTTGTCCAGCAGGAACTCCGCCAGATAAGAGCCGTCTTGACCGGTTATGCCTGTAATGAGGGCGACTTTCTGTTTGTTCTCGTTCATTGTTCTGTTCAGTTTTTAGACCTTAGTTGATAGTCCATAGTTGGCAGCCGCCTCCTGAAGCCTAATACCTAAAGCCTAATGCCTTATTATAATGCGTTGTCTAGTTGATTCGGATCAGGGTCGGTGATTTTCTCGATCATCGACATGTGGACGTATGTTGTGGCGACGGCCACGACGCCAGGGACGTTGATGAGCACGCGGCGATCACCTTTCAAGCGCACAAAGACGCCCTCGGCTCCAGCAAACATGCCGCCGATGATGCGCACCCTTTCCCCCTCGGCAAAATCGCCTGGATTGGGATTCAGGTAAATCAGCTTTTCATCATAGGTGCCTGCCACCTTGATGAAATTTTCCATCTCATGGTCGGGCACGGTGATGGGCTTGCGGGAACCGATGGTACCACGATCCATGATGTAGCGGATGGGCAGGTCGGTCGTCATCTTGTACTCCTTCATCTTGCTGGGCTCGATGTGGATGAAGATGAGGTTGTGGACGCTGGGAACCAGACGCTTGACCATCTGACCGTGGCGCTCCTCGCGGCGGTACTGCATGGGCACAAAATTCTGAATGCCGCGGGAGTCAAGGTCTGCTTTTACCTTGAGTTCGCGGTTATAGGTCACGCGGATGGCAAACCACACCTTTTCCTCGCGACCTTTTTTAATGACTGTCCTTACTTCCACGAGTGCAAAGTTACTCTTTTTTTTGCTTATAAGTACCATCTGGCGCTTTTCCTCGTTATAATATTATACAAATCACCTATTATCATGGCAAAAGAAATCAAGAAATGGACTACGCTTGAGAGCCGCTACATCATACAGCGACCTTGGCTCACCGCGCGTGTCGATAAGGTACAGCTGCCCGACGGGCGCATCAACCCCGAGCATTATGTGCTGGAGTACCCCGAGTGGGTCAACATCATCGCCATCACGGGTGGGGGAGAGTTCGTCATGGTGCGCCAGTACCGCCACGCGATGGACGTGGTACTGGATGAACTGTGCGCCGGTGTGGTCGAGCAGGGTGAGACGCCCTTGCAGGCCGCACAACGAGAACTGCTGGAAGAAACGGGTTATGGCGGCGGCCAGTGGCGTGAAATCATGACGGTAGGGCAGAATCCAAGCATCTGCGACAACATCACCCACTGCTTCCTGGCCGAGGGGGTGGAACGCGTCAGCGACCAGCACCTCGATGCCAGTGAAGACATCGCGGTGTTGTTACTCTCACGCGACGAGGTCGAGGCGATGCTGCGCGAGAACCGCCAGCTGCAGGCCCTCATGGCAGCCCCACTGTGGCGCTACCTCGCCGAACATCCCAAGCAATAAAGCGGTTATAGTTCAAAACCTAGCCTCAACGTACCTGCCAGCGCATTTTTGGCCTCGGGGTTACCCATTGGGTTGAGGATCCATTGCAAGTCGGGCGAGACAAAGAAGTGCTTACCCAGTTGGTAGAAGTAGTTCAATTCGATGGCTGTTTCCCATTTGTGCCCGTCAAGATGTGCTGTCGCTAATCCTGCACTCAAAGCGTCCATACCACTCTTGCTGAATAAGGAGGTCAATGAGCAACCCCCAGTGATGCTGGCTATGGCCGCATCGGTGGCTTTTGGAGCATAACCACCAGTAATAAAAGTGTTTACGGCACGATTACCCTGTAGGTGGAATGATTTCTCACAAGCGGCATAAAATCCATTGTTATCATTATTAGTGCGGTAGTAGGCGCCTGCCTTGAGGACCAGCGTTTGGATGGGCTTGAGCTGGGCTTCGGTAACGATTACGTAGCCATTGTCGTTCAACTTGTGCTTGAGGTTGAAGTCGTTGTCGTCGCCCAAGTCGATGGCGTGGCCGAAAAATCCGGTCTGCCACGAGACTGCATTGCTGATTTGCCATTGAGCTATCAGGCCCAACCCGTTAGAGGGCATGGTAGGGAGGTCGCCACTCGACATGAGCACCGCATTCCCGCCAAAGGCCGTATTCTGCAGGTTATCGGTAGCGTCAAAAACCGAGAAACTGTCATCGCCGGCCTGTAAACCTGCCTTAATCGTGACCTTGTCGATGGTGTGGCTGTACCATGCGTTGAGGACAAAGAAGTGGTTTGCCGATTCGATATTGTCCATTTCCTGCCAGTCGCCCACCAGTGTTGCCGTCGGTCTGCCGCCGTGAGTGGAGCCTAGGGTAAAGTTGAAGCGGCCATTTTTCCAGGGGTTGATTTCAACACCCGCCTCGGCATAACCTTGATAGACGGTGCCGGTCTTGATGCCGCCATGAGTGTTGACCACCAGGTCGGCGGTATATTTGAGGATGGGAACAAAAGTCTTAGTGGTGTCTTGAGCGTGTGCTGAAATCCCTCCTATAGTGATCATGATCGTGAGGATGGCAGAAATGAATGTGCTTTTTGTAATCATATTGTGTAATGAATAATCTGCTATTATACTAATTCGTCTGATTTGACGTTGCAAAATTATACCTACTTCTTGTGATGTGCAATCCCTTAATCAGGCGAAAAACGCCAAAATCATCATCATTTTTAGGTACAAACAGCGAATGCAACGCCTATTGATGTTGCATTCGCATGAGATAAATTGTGATTACAGGGATGTGTGAGAACCGCAAAAACGCATAGTGGCTCGTGTTATCTCACGACCCGGGTGAACTCTGGAGCCTTACCTTTCTCGACAATCACATAGACCTTGATCTCGCTGGCAGGCGGCATATCGGGCTTGTCCTCTCGAGGCATGTCCTTGGCAGTAAACAGGTATTCGGTGCCATCGGTAATGGCGCGTGAGGCGACTGCGGTCGCCTTGGCGTTGAGCATGGGATAGCCATCGACTGCGGCGTCAAAGATGGCTGTCTCATCGGCGTTCACGGGATGCTGCTCGGGGAAGGGCTCAGGCTTCTCAAATTTGCCATCGCAGAAATGGCCGGCAGCCAAAAATTCTCCAACCTCCTTGGGCATGGCGTCCATGCGTGCGGCACGCACGCCATAGCCTGGCAGAATCTCTGTATTTGGCAACTTTTCAACCAGGTCTTGACCACTCGACTCAAGTCCCCCGCTGCCGAAAGTGCAGAACGGCACAATCTTCTTGCCGCTCAAGTCAATCTTATCGAGCAGGGAGGCAATGGGGGGAGCGTAAGTGCCGAACCAGATGGGATAGCCAAGGAAGATGATGTCATAATCGCCGATATCCGATTTCAAGGGATTGATTTCGGGAGTGATGCCTTTCTCGCGGTCAGCTTTGCAACGGTCAATCGTTGCCTGGAACGCAGTGTCATAGGGCTCTACAAGAGTAATCTCCTCAATATCAATTTCAAGACGTGTGGCAATTTCCTGTGCCACGGCCTTGGTATTTGACGTTTGGGAGTAATACAATACCAGCATTTTGGGTTTCGGATCGGTATTGGCACGCTGCGTTTTATTCGGATTGCAGGCCACAGCGATCGTCAAGGCTACGGCAGCAAACATCAATAATCTCATTATTCTCATATTGTCACAATTTATAAAGTTGGTTATTCATTTGTACCAAGCGTAGTGATTGCCATTGTTATTCTGGATTTGTCCAGAACTTCTTGGCATCGGTGGTGACGACTTCATCGTCCGATCTTCCGAACGGAGTGAAGCCTTCGGGCACGATATTGACATAACGGCCGGGTTCGAAATCCTTGTCGGCACGGTCCTCCTGGAAGTAATGGATTGTTTCCCATGATGAGAACCAATAAGTGTTTTTGGCCATGTAGCAATAGTAGTAATCGTGCTTGGTCGTAGCATCCTTGAAGCCTGGATACATCAGCATCTGCTCACCAGCGGCATACTTGTCACGCATTTCCAGCAGGTTGAGCGGTGTGCCGTTCTGGTCGGTGCAATAATGCCCGCCCATGTCCGAGTCGATGAATGCCCACTTGCCCAGTTCAGGAAGCCACACCTCGTTCACCACATGACAGTCGCTATCATTCTTGTCCTGCGGCATGCAGGTCACAAAACGCGCTGTCAATCCGGCAGCCTGCATCAGCTCATAATTGAGGATGGCATGCATGCGGCAGTTGAAGCCGGAATCCTCTTCCTTAGTGAACTTCCACAGGTCGATGGCGTTTCTATGCTCAGGCAGATTTCTGGAGTCTGCATGAGGGATGCTGGTAGCGACAAACCTGGATATGGCAAGCGCTTTTTCCCACGTCGAAGCATCAGGGCGATAAAGCGAATCCAACTTGAAGTAATCCCTTATCTCCCGAGTACGAGCCGAGTCTTGAACTATGGCGAAGTGATACTGAACAGTATCGGCCTTGAATGGGGACTGTTTGAGCAAATCAATAAATTCCGCTTCTTTGGTAATGACCTCGTTCTCTCCTATGCTGATGTAATACTTCTCGGAGCTGGCCAGATACCAATAGGCACATACAGCCAACACGCCGATGAGGGCAAAGAGGCCAACCAAAATACGGAAAAGATACTTCAGGAATTTCATACTTAATAATAGTTTTGTAAAAATCAGTTGCAGAATTACAGCAGGCGGCCGTGGTCGTTGTAGCTGTAGTAGCGGTTGCCACGGCAAACGATGATGTGGTCCACCAGCTGAATGTCCATCACCTTGCAGGCCTGATGGACGCGTTCGGTCAGCCGATCATCCTGTTGGCTGGGATTAGGGTTGTCGCTGGGGTGGTTATGGGCGAGGATGATACCTGAAGACAGGCGTTCGATGGCAGGGCGCAGAATCATCTTGATGTCGGCAACTGTCATGGTGGTGCCTCCGCTACTGATGCGCACGCACTCCTCCACCTGCTTGGCGTGGTTGAGCAGAACGACCATGATTTCCTCGTGGTCAAGGTGCTCCATACGGGTGCGCAGGTAGTTGTAGGCATCCTCGCTGCTCATAATCTTGAAGCGCTCTTCAAACTCTTCCTGCTGATAGCGGCGAGCCAGTTCCAGGGCAGCAAGGATTTCGATTGCTTTGACCTCGCCGATGCCGTGGTAGTTCTTCACCAGGTTGTTGATACCCTTGCGCGCGATGAGGTAGAGTTTGCCGTCATTGTCCCGCAGGATGCGCTGGCACAAGTCAACCACCGACTCGCCAGGTGTGCCCACCCGCAACAGGATCGCAAGCAATTCGGCTGTGGACAAGCTGCCGAAGCCATGCTTCTTGGCCTTCTCGCGCGGACGATCCTCCTCAGGTACCGTTTCCTTGATACTGCGGCTACCGACCATGCTTGGCTTGATATTCTCGTTTTCTTCCATCCCAAATCCTTAATCTCTAATCCCTAATCTCTAATCAGTAAAAATCGCAAAAGCGATTTTTACTTCCCCTTCCTTATCTTCACTTCCTCGTCGATATCGCGGCCATGGTGTAGAAGAATTTTCCACACATAGGCCTTGATGAAGCCCCAGCCATAGCTGCACAGTTGAGTGAAACTCGTGGCTACGGCCAGGCAGGCGATTTTCAGGTTGCGCGTCTCGATCAGGGCTGTCACCCACAGCATCGCGGCATAGAGCAGGATGGGCACGATGAACCACCACTTCCACAGCGAGAGCAACAACAGCAGCACGCAGCCGATGAGGAATACAGCGGGCAGGCAGTGCACCAGCTTGAGGCTGTCAGGGTAGAGCAGCTTCAGCGTGATGCGTGACATGCCGAAGACGTAGGTCTGACGCGCGAACTTGGCGATGCTCGTGCGGCGCTTGTGGTAAACAAAGGCTGGACGAATCAGACGGATGTCATAGCCCGCCTGCCGCACGCGCGTGCTCATGTCGATGTCCTCGCTGAACATCTCGCGGAAACCGCCCACCTTTTCATATACCCCACGTGAATAACCCATATTGAAAGAGCGGGGCACAAACTTCTCCATCTGCACCTTCCCGCCGCGGATGCCGCCCGTGGTCAGCAGCGACGTCATCGAGAAGGATATGGCCTTCTGCACATCCGTGAAGTCGTCGCTTGCCGCATCTGGACCGCCAAAGCACGGCACGTAGTTGTTGGCAAGTTCGTCGCCCAACGTCTTGAAATAGTTAGGAGGGATGACACAGTCACTGTCAAAGAAAACGAAATATTGCCCTGTTGCATGCTCCAGGCCGTAGTTGCGGGCGATGGAACGGCCTTCGTTAGCTTTATAGAAGTAGCGCAGGTCCAGTTCGCTGGCATAACGCAATGCGATGTCCTGGCACGGCTCGGTGGAGCCGTCCTCTACCAGTAT
>JAEEGL012543739.1_pt1 | contig 12455 bp, 13 predicted proteins | sample 9134231 | NCBI WGS metagenome assembly JAEEGL01 (sample SAMN16246548, study PRJNA631951) | gut metagenome | biome: gut microbiome; feature: rumen; material: fiber-attached | host: Bos | place: Iran: Karaj | collected 2018-10 | reverse complement strand
CCCGGAGAAGCAGATGTGCACCTGTTTCTCGCTGAAACCGAGGTCCGAGTAGAGGAAATCATCCACCAGGGAGATCATCTCCTTGCGGATCTGCACCATCATCTGGGAGTAGGTCATCTCCTCTGCCCCGGCCAAGTGGTCGGCGTCGAGGTCGAAGATGAGCTCAGCCCCCATCCATTCCTTCTCCTCCATCAGCGGGCGGGCGGGATGGCGGTAGTACGCAGTGGAATAGTAACTGTGTGCTGGCACTTTGGAGATCATGAACGTCTTCAGGTCGTCCGGACTGCCGAAGGCGATGTGTCTCTGCATGGTCTTGCCGAAGGGGATGAAACCGTACTCCTTCTTTGTGAAACGGTCGGGCATATCCGGTTTGAAACCGCGGTAGTACCTTCTGAACAGCTTGAAAAGGAAACGGCTGTTCGCATCGAGTTCCACCTCCGAATACGGTTTCTGCTGTGGGAGATTGCCCGTCTGCTCCATCGGCTCCATCTATCGAATACGATTTTATAAACTGTTGTGGGTTCGTATTCATGGATTCCCTTCCCGTATACGATAACCACATACACATGAGTCCCCGCGGACGCAACGTGGATGCCCTCCTGGAATACAAGGCTGCGGGAGGCACGGGTCTCACCCTTGTCACCCTGCCTTATCCCGAAGTGGGGATTCGCGAAGGGAGGGATTTTGCCGAATCATACAAGATCACTTTCGATCTGGCGGACAAGGCGAGGGCAGTCACGGGAATGGAGATCAACGTGGCGGTGGGTCCGTATCCCGTGCTCCTCATAGGCCTGGCCGAACAGTACGGTCTCGAGGCTGCGGAGCGGATCCTCATCCAGGGTATGGAAGATGCCGGCAAGGCAGTCGAAGAGGGGAAGGCCGTGGCAATCGGGGAGATCGGAAGGCCGCATTTCGAATGTTCCCAGGAGATATGGGACGCATCCAACAGGATACTGAAACGGGGTATGGAGATCGCGAAGGAGAACAACGTACCGGTGATAATCCACTGCGAATCAACCGAGGACACCGACCGCAGTCTGGCGGAGATCGCCAGGAAGGCCGGTCTGGACCCCGGACTGGTGATCAAGCATTCGTCCCCTCCGTACGTCACCGAGGAGGAGACCCACGGGGTGATGCCGTCCATGCCAGCGTCCAAGAGCAACATCAAGGAGGCCTTGGCCAAGGGGACCGACCGTTTCATGCTGGAGACGGATTATATAGACGATCCCGCAAAGCCTTCGGCCATAATGGCGGTGACCACCGTACCCAACAAAATCAAATGGATGCTGGCATCGGGAAACGCGGACGAAGAGAGGATCTGCCGCATATGCAAGGATTACCCTGATAGGATGTACCATCGCTGAGGTTAACTAGGTGGAGGGAGATGAACGCACATGGACGAAGCCAAGATTACCGTGATCTACGATGAGGGCGCAACCGAAGGCACGACCCTCATAGGTGCAGTAGGCTTCTCGCTCCTTGTGGAGGTGGACGGAGAGCGTACTCTCTTCGGCACCGGACGCAGGGAACGCTATCTTTCGAACAACCTGTACGTCGTCGGCGTGGACGCCGGGGACATCAATCGTGTGGTGATCTCCCACGGGCATATCGACCACTGGGGGGCACTGCCTGCGATCACACGTGCCAGAGAGGATAAAATCGAGCTCTATGCACCAGTCTCCGCATGGGGGGAGAAGAAACTTCTCGGGTCCACCGGTATGAGTTTCAAGGGGGATGTCTTGGAGAAGATCGAGCGCCGCGACATCACCGAATGGGTGCCGCTCAGCGAGCACCTCTTCATCAGCAAACCCCTCAGATTCCACGATTCCGAAGAGGAAGAGGTTTTCCTTGTCCTGAAATCCAAGAACGGGCCGGTTCTGATGTCGGGATGCTGCCATTGCGGTCTCGACAACGCCTTCGAGGCAGTCCGGGACAGGTTCGGGGCCTACCCCGTGGCGCTCATCGGGGGCCTCCATCTGGGCGGAAAGAAGGACAAACTCGCCGACCTCTATGCCGAATATCTCCAGACTTCAGGGTGCAGGCAGCTGTACCTCAACCATTGCACCGGGCCCGTCGGAATCGGGCGCCTCAGAGCGACTCTGGGCCTCAACGGTGTGAATGATTTCTACGCGGGGCAGTCACTGTCATTCAAGGTGTTCTGATTTATACCTGTACAACATCGAGGTGGTACTATGATGCTGATGTGGCAGTTCAGGACACTCGGTGCGTTCATTATCCTGACCCTGTTCCTGATGGGTATAGGGTTCCTGATCGGATGGATATTCGGATACGGATACGCAGGCTTAACGGCAATGCTGGTCGTGTCCCTCCTGCTGAGCTTTTACTCCTATTGGTTCTCGAAATCCAGTGCCCTTCGTGCTAACAGGGTCCATCTGGTCGACGAATACGAGGAGCCCCGGCTCTACAATACCGTCAAGAAGGTGGCTGAGAGGGCCGGTCTGCCCATGCCAGAGGTCGGGGTGAGCGAGTTCGCAATGCCCAATGCTTTCGCCACGGGCAGGAACCCCAAGAACTCTGCCGTCGTCGCGACGCGCGGAATCCTGAACCTCCTCACCGACGATGAGCTCGAAGCGGTCATTGGTCACGAGATGTCCCACATCAAGAACCGTGACATACTGGTCATGTCGGTGGCGTCTACAATCGCCTCCGTCCTCACCTATGCGTCGAGGATGGTGTTCTACTACGCCCTCTTCAGCGACCGCAGGGAGAACAACGCCGCAATACTCGCCATCGGAGTGGCGAGCATGATATTCGTTCCCATCGCCGCACTGGTGATGCAGCTGGCGGTCTCCAGGAACAGGGAGTACCTCGCGGACGAGACCGGGGCCAGGATCACCGGCAAGCCTCTTCAGCTCGCCAATGCGCTGATGCGTCTCGAAGGCGGATGTGCCAGCCCCAACAACAATTACTCGGATACCGCCCGTGCTGACATGTGGATTAGCAACCCGATCCGCAAAGGCATGTTCAGGGGTCTTTTCAGCACCCACCCCTCGACAGAGGAGCGCGTCAGGCGTCTCAGGATCCTCGCTGAGAAGATGAAGACGAACGAAATCCCGGAGTACGAGCCTTCCGAGGATTCGTCCAGGTCAAAACTGTCCTTCCAGTGAGCCATTGGCCCACTGGAAGTTTTCATGGTTTACTGAACGGGTTCCCACTTGCTGATCTCGTTGACCTTCGAGAGTGTGGAACCCCTTTTGATCTCTGCACGGGTACGGGTCTCGTGCTCGTGGACGTCCAGGGCCCTGTTGGCAACCTCCACGGCCTCCTCTTTCGGCACGACTATGAGTCCGCTTTCGTCACCGATAATCCAGTCGCCGGTGCGGACCCTTTGGCCCCCCACGGTAATCTCCATACCTATGCCACCGTAACCCTTCGCCTCTCCGGCACAGGGCACCGCAGTCCTTGCGAAAGCAGGGAAACCCAGGTCCTGGATGTCATCGATGTCCCTGATGGCGCCGTCTGTGACGACTCCCCTGACCCCCATCATCTGGGCCGAATTGGCAGCCAGTTCGCCCCATACTGCCATGGGTGCCCCGCCGACGTCGATCACGATGACGTCTCCGGGTTTGGCACGGTCGATGGCCTCCACGGGTTTCGCCCAGTCGCCGTTGCAGGTTTGCACCGTCAGTGCACGACCCACCAATCTCGCACCATGCTTGATGTAGGGATGGAGACCGAAGATTATGCCCTTCTTGTGGTGTGCATCGGATATGTTGCAGGTGGATACCTTGGAGAATGCTTCGAACAGGTCGTCTTCGGTGTATTTCTTCGCCACGACCGCATCGACTTTGGCACCCTTCATTGCTTTCTTGAGGTTGGCGGCGGCCGCTTTGATGTCATCGGTCTTGGTGATGCCTCCCCCCACGATTATGTCGTATGCGCCTGCTTCCACGTATTCCCTTGCGGTTTCCGCGGTGATGCCTCCGGCCACGGCCACGGGGGTGCTGACCTCCGCGACGATCTTCCTGAGGATGTCCACGGGGGCATCTTCGCCTCTCATCTGCGAATCTATCCCCATATGCAGGCAGATGTAACCCACACCGAGTTTCTCTATCTCTTTGGCGCGTTTCACCTTGTCTGGAACATTGATCATGTCGACCATGATCTCCGCCCCGTATTTCCTACCGGACTGTACGGCTTCGGATATGGTGGCATCATCGGCAAGGCCGAGGACGGTCACGATGTCGGCCCCTGCCTTGGCCATAATCTCGACTTCGAAGGCACCGGTATCCATGGTCTTCGTGTCCGCGATGATCTTGTGTCCCGGGAATGTCTTCCTGATGGTGCGAACTGCTTCGGCACCTTCACTTTTGATGAGGGGGGTACCCACCTCGACCCAGTCGGCCCCGCCTTCTACAGCCTCCTCCGCAATACCTATGCTGCGTTTCAGTTGCATCATGTCAAGGGCTACCTGCAAAACCGGTTCCATGTTTCGATGTAGATAATCCGATTATTAGAACTCTGGGTTTGACAGTCAGAGCGTTATACATTCGGAGTTTCCATTGCGGGGATTCACGAGCGACCGGCGCCATTCCGGAATAAATGCTGCTCAGCTCGCCCGTCACTCATCAGTGATCAGCTCGAAAAATCTTCATCATCGCAGCATTCGTTAATCGGATACTCAGATTAAAAACCTCCAGTGCGCGGAGAACCCCGTCGGTTTCCCAAAAGAAACGCTCACCAAACATTTATGATTCGCAAGTCTATGCGAACGCATGGCCATAACGAAGAAATCCAAGGTTGCGAAGAAGGTCCGCGTCCTTTTCGTGGACAGCCAGAACAACATGTCCTCACAGCTCGCTGAGTTCTACACCAAGCAGCTGTTTTCCGATCTGTACGATGCTTACAGTGCGGGACCCAAGAAGGACATCATCGACTGCGACCTGCTGTCTGCCATGTACCGCAGGGGGGATGACCTCCGTAACATGGTTTCCAAGGATTTCAAAGACACCAAGCACCTTCCCGAGGATGCGCAGTACGATTTCATAATCTGGACAGAGAAGGGCGTTTTCGAGGATATTCATGCGGATTCCCCGTGGGAAGGCAAGCAGATATTGGCTGACATGGGTACCCGCGACGAGTTCACCGCCACCGACGATGTGGAACTGGAAGGATGCTTCTGTGAAATGGCGGACCGTGTCCGTGAATGGGTCAAGGAGAACCTTGCGGACCCCGGGAAGCTCCCCAGCATGGTCATCGCATGATCCCGATAATCGTCTACGACAAGGATCAGTGCGACCCCAAGAAGTGCACTTCCAAACGCATGGAGAAGTTCGGACTGGCCAAGGAACTTCCCCTCAACAGGATACCTCCAGGATGCATCGTTCTCTCGCCTTTCGGCAAGGAGACCCTTAGTCCTGCCGATTTGAAACACGCACGCCGCGGAATCGTCGTCCTCGACCTCACGTGGGCGCATATCGATGAGTGCCCCCACATACGCGGCGAGAAGGCGAGGAAACTGCCTTATTTCGTGGCCGCCAACCCGATAAATTTCGGCAAGCCCTGGAGGCTGAACAGCGCGGAGGCGGTCCTGGCCGCTCTCCTGGTGCTCGGGCAGGATGAACAGGCGGAGCTTTTCATGCCCCGTTTCAATTGGGCCCAGACATTCATCACCATGAACAAGGCACTCCTCGACGAATACCGTGCGGCGAAGGATGGCACGGAGATCGAAAGGATTCAGAACGACTACATCGAGTCTGTTTCCCGTCCCCGCGATAAAGACGATTCCGAAAAGCAGAACCGAATGTGCCAGCGTTGATGATTTTTACATTACGTTCGGAGGTTCGGCCCAATTTTTCGGGTTTTTCCGTAAAAAACGTGCGCATGTGCGCGCAGTAGCAATCTTTATTTTCGATACCCGCATGTTCTTTGTTCGCTATGTCGGACGACCTTCTCCCGATGATTTGGAAAGCCTTCGGTGACGACCGCATCACCACCGCGGAAGCGGCCGCGAGGCTGGAGGAAGCCTTCAGTTACAAGTGTCCCGATGACCTTGCGAAGACCCTCAACAAGTACAAGAAGGAGGGCCTTGTGAAGGGCAAGATTTCATTCGAGAACGGCGGATGGATCTGGTGGGTCGATGACGAATGCCGTTCGAAAAAAGACGAGGCGAGGGCATGATTTCATTTCAGGAAGAGGAGGTGAGGGAGGCATGGGAGGAAATCTTCCAAAGCAAGTACCATACGATAATCCAGGAGATAGCGGACAGCTATCCTGACAAGCGCAGTCTGCTGGTAAAATATGCGGACATCGATGCTTACAACACCGATCTCGCCATGTTCATAATCGAGAATCCGGATTTCTGCCTGGACCTCGGACGTTCCGTTATAGTGTCCCTCATGCCCTCCGGTTGGGACCCCAAGAACATCATACACCTCAGGATCATCGAACTCCCTAAGGATTCCATCGTGGACATCCGCAAACTCAGGGAGAACCATCTCGGGAAGCTCGTGGCCGTGGCCGGTCTCGCCAAGAAGGTATCCTCTGTCAAGCCCCGTATGACCTATGCGAGGTTCGTCTGCTCCCGTTGCGGTGCCGAGGTGTGGGAGATTCAATCCGGAATGTTCCTCCGTGAGCCCCTGATGTGTCCTAACCTGAACGGTAGTTGCAACAAGCAGGGCAATCGTTTCATACTCGACAATAAGCGTTGCCGTTTCATCGATACCCAGAAAGTGGAAATCCAGGAGAACCCGGAGGGACTCAAGGGCGGACAGCAGCCTGAGAAGATATCCGGTTTTGTCGAGGACGATCTGTCCGGAATTCTCACCGCAGGGAACAGAATTACGTTCAATGCCATTGTCAGGCCGGTCGAGAAGGCGGAGCGTGACAAGAGCACAATCTTCGAAATCTATCTCGACATCCTCTCGATAGAGTTTGAGCAACACGAGTATGATGAGATTACCATCTCCGCCGAAGAGGAACAGCACATCATAGAAACATCTCACGATCCCCTCCTCTTCGAGCACATCGTTAAGTCCATTGCCCCCACCATCTACGGTTTGGACGAGGTCAAACGCGCCATCGCGCTACAGTTGTTCGGAGGCAGTCACAAGGTGATGGATGACGGAACCACCATCAGGGGTGACACCCACATTCTCCTCATCGGGGATCCCGGTGTGGCCAAGTCACAGCTGCTCCGTTACATGAGCATGCTCGCTCCCAGGGGGATATTCGCTTCCGGAAAATCGGCATCCGCTGCAGGACTCACAGCGGCAGCAGTGAAGGACGACTTCGGAGGCGAGGGTTTCACCCTCGAGGCCGGAGCCCTGGTCCTGGCCGACAAGGGTCTGGCCTGCATCGATGAGCTGGATAAGATGACCCAGCAGGATACTTCGTCATTGCACGAGGCCATGGAGTCCCAGAGGATCTCGGTGGCTAAGGCCGGAATCACGGCGACGCTCCAATGCAGATGTTCCCTGCTCGCTGCAGCCAACCCCAAGGAGGGGCGTTTCGACACGGAATCCGAAGGCAATCTTTCGGATCAGATCAACCTGCCCCCCGCACTCATCTCCCGTTTCGACCTCATTTTTGTCTTGACAGATATCCCCGACGAGGCCCGTGACCGTAAGATTACCGAATTCATCCTCAAGGTCCACCGCCGCGGTCAGGCGTTGCAGTACAAGGACCAGGAGGTCCTGGACGGCGTCGATCTGAAGGAGATCAAGGACCAGACGTCCGACATCAAACCCTATTTCACCATCGATTTCCTGAGGAAGTACGTGGCGTATTCCAAGCGCATCACCCCTGTCATGTCGCTGAAAGCCTCCAAGCTCATCGAGGAGGCCTACATGAGCATAAGGATGTCCGGAAAGGACAAGAAGACCATCCCCATCACCGCCAGGCAGCTCGAGGCATATGTCCGTCTGTCTGAGGCATCGGCCAAGATGAGGCTCAGCCATTTCGTCGAAGAGGAGGATGCCAGGCGCGCCATCGAACTCGTTGAATACTACATGTCGAAGATGGCCGGGGAGTCCGGCGGCAACTACGATGTCGACAAGATCATGAGTTCCCAGTCCAGCAGGCAGCGTAAGAATCACGGCCTGCTGCTGGGAATAATCGGATCGTGTCCCGACAAGGACGGAATGCAACTGGATGAAATCATGACTCTGGCGACTCAGGAAGGGTTCACTGAGGCAGAAATCAAAACCATGCTCAAGAAGATGACCGCCAACGGTACGATATATTCGCCGGCGACCGATCGTTACAAGAAGGTGTGAAGCATGGACCGTTTCTACTTCAAGGTACACAGGCACCCCAGCGAGACGATCATCGCGATCTGCGATGAGGAAATCATAGGCCAGACCTTCATGGGCGAAAAATCCAAGATTGCCGTGACCGAAGGATTCTACGGAGGCGACCTTGTCGAGGAGGAATTCGTCCGCATAAACATCGGAAACTTCACCATCCTCAACATCGTCGGCAACAGGGCCGTCGAGCTCGCCGTGAAGGAGGGAATAGTTCCCGAGGACAGCGTGATGGTCGTCGGCGGCGTCAAGCATGTTCAGGCGGTGAAGATGTGAACGGATTCTGCGTAGAATGCGGAATCAACACCAATCAGCTCGTCAACGGGCTGTGCATGGAGTGTTTTCTGAAAGACCGCACCCTCGTGAGCCTGCCCGACCACGTCGATCTCTCCACTTGCACCAGCTGCGGACAGTTCCTGTGGCACGGCGAATACCAGGCGATGGCACCAGAGAAGGCCATATCGCTTGCAGCCAAGTCCGCCCTCTCCTGCATCAGGGAAGGCAAGGTCGTGAAGGTCAATGCCGTGATCGAACCCCGCGACACCTACAACTATGCGGTCACGCTGCAGTGCAAGGTGGCAATTTCCGACTTCGAAACCGACGCGGGCGCATCCACCATAGTGCGCATCAAGAACACTGTGTGCAAGATATGTTCCAGACGCACCGGTAACTATTACGAGGCGATCCTTCAGGTTCGCACATCGGAGAAGACTCTTTCACCTGCCTTGCAGGATGAGGTCCTCAAGAGGATCGAGGATTTCGTAGATTACACCGCAACCACCAATCCCAACGCCTTCATCACCAAAATGGAGATCGTCCCGGGCGGGGTGGACGTGTACCTTTCGATGATTGCCCTGGGGAGGGAGCTCGTGAAACTCCTAGGCGACCAGTACTGTGCGGAGACCGACGAGTCCTCCAAGCTCGTGGGGCAGACCCGCGACGGGGTCGAGATGTACAGGGTGTCGTATCTGGTCCGCCTTCCGGAGTTCCATCTGGGTGATATCGTCCGCTACGGCAAGAAGTACTATCTTCTGACACGCATATCCAATAACGGCGGGAAACTGAAGTCCCTTACCAATTTCCAAGAGACCCCGGTCAGGCGCGCCAACATGCCGGAACTGAAGGTGTATCTCAAGGCCTCCGATCTGGAGGTCGCGGACGTCATATCGAAGGCGTACGGCGAAATTCAGGTCATGGACCCCAGCAACTATTCCATGAAGGACCTCCTGGTCCCCAAAGACGCCGAGATAGGCGAAACAGTCAAAATCGCGAGGATCGACGGCATCCTCTACTACGTCCCCCAGTGATAGCATGGTCGTAAAACTTCCCGAACCAACCGAAAAGATCATCGAGAACCTCATACGCGTGGCCAACACCAAACTGCCCGAGGACATCGGGTGGGCCCTCGAGGCCGCTGCGGGATGGGAGAGCAACCCCACTGCCCAGGCCCAGTTGGGAGCGATATTGGAGAACGTGCGCAAGGCCGAACACCTGTACAAGCCCATGTGCCAGGATACCGGAATTCCGATTTTCTACGTGCGCGGAAAGTTCGATTCGTCCATCGCCAAGGACATCGCACAGGCGGTCGAGAACTGCACCAAATCCGTTCCCATGCGCCCCAATGCCGTCGACCCGATTATACGTACAAACAGCGGCAACAACCTGGGTCCCGGGATGCCGTGCATCCATTATATCCCCACGGACGATGACTTCACGGAAATCTCCGTCCTGCTCAAGGGTGCGGGTTCCGAGAACATGACCAGGCTCAAGATGCTCAATCCCTCCGATGGGATGGAGGGGGTCAAGAGATTCATCATCGATTCCGTCATCGACGCAGGCGGCCGCCCCTGTCCTCCCGGAATCGTGGGTGTCGGAATAGGCGGCACTGCCGACGAGTGTGTCGCAATGGCGAAGCGGGCCCTGATGGAACCCCTCGACATGGAGGATCCCGATCCAGAGATACAGGCATTGGAGGAGGAGCTCTTTGTGAAGATCAACTCCAGCGGACTGGGCCCGATGGGCCTGGGCGGGGACACCACCGTGCTCGGCGTCAAGGTCAGGAAGGCATACTGCCATACCGCCAGCCTCCCCGTGGCAGTCAACATCGGCTGCTGGGCCACCAGGAGGGCGGTTGCGCGCATCACCGACAGCGATGTCATCTACTCACAGGGGGTCAGGCTTTGAAATCCCTCTATTCCCCGCTGGACGAGAAGACCGTCCGCTCTCTGAAGCTGGGAGACATAGTCAACATCACCGGCCCAGTCTACACCGGAAGGGACGAGGTCCACATCCGCGCCTTGGAATATCTGGATGAAGGGAAGGAGGTGCCCCAGTGCCTCAATGAGGCGGTCCTTTACCACTGCGGCCCCATCATGACCGAGGACAAGGACGGCAAATGGTGTGTCGTGGCAGCCGGCCCGACCACCAGTGCCAGAATGAATTCCCTGGAACCCCGTTTCATACGCGAGTTCAAGATCCGTGCCATCATCGGCAAGGGCGGGATGTCCAAGGAAGTCGCGGAGGCGATGAAGGAAGTCGGCTGTGTCTACCTGGCAGCCACGGGCGGTGCGGCAGTCTCCTACGCGGAAGGGCTCTCCAGGGTAACCGGACGCGATTGGGCCGATCTCGGCATGCCCGAGGCGCTGTGGCATTTCGAATCACGTTCTCTCGGACCGCTCGTCGTAGCAATCGATTCGGAAGGTAGCAGCCTTTACGACAGGGTGCGCGAGAAGGTTGCCGAGAACCTCGGGAAGCAGTGACTCAGTCCTCTTGCATTCCCTTCCAGTTGCGTGCCACCAAAATGTAAGAGATGACCACCAGTGCGAGTCCCAGTATGACTCCGAACAGCATCAGGACATGATAGGTGGTTAACCCGAGGAATGTGGGCGCCTGTTTCTCAGTGAGGGTAATCTCTGGAAGAACTTCAGGATAGTTCACGACGAGTTCCGAGTCGTAGTCATCGTAACCGTTACATTTGATAACGAGCCTGTAGGTATCATAGATGATTGACGAGGTAAGTTCGCAGATTCCGTCGTAATCGGTTGTTCCGCTCGCCATTAATTTTTGACCATCATAAAGGCTTATCTTTGCACCGTATAGTTCCTTGCTGTTTTTTCCCACGACGTGTACCGTTATTGCAGAAGTGGCATTGGCTACCTGTATGGCATGTAGGAGGTTATCCGCCAGGGTGTAGGTGCTTCCGCTAAGAGGGAATTTGGTGAGATCCAGAGATAGTTTTGTATGATCATCTTCGGGCATTCCCAGTAATTCGATACCCTGGGGCGCGCTGATAATTTTGTAATTGTAGTTTCCTTCATACACGATGTATATGCGGAGATTGCTAACATCGGTGGGTTTATCCATAGTGATGCTGAATTTTCCGTTAGAATCGGTAGTTCCCTTTTTGGTACTCGAAAGCGGGTCTTCTATGAAAACATCCTTCGAGGCCAAGGCGGTGCCGTTTTCGCTGGCGACATATCCCTCGATGGTTATGGTCTCCGGGTCCTCAGCGTCAGAATCGTCGCTACTCGAAAAGACAACGGCTGCGGATATGAACATCATCGCGGCCAGAATGATAGCGACTATCTTGCTGTGCATCACGGACGTATTGTGCTTTAAAGTTATTAGGATTTTTATATAATCCGGGCGAAAAGGCTGGTTAACGGATTTTGACGAATGGCTTATGAGTGTAACAAAACCCATCCCGTTATACCAAAGTAGTTATAGTCCCTGGGGTTAGGTAATTCGATTCCACACTGAGCTGGTGAGAATGCAGAGAGTTGACAAAGTACATTCGACTGAAGAGGTCCTAAGCCTCATGGAACCCCTTGTATCCAAATGGTTCCACGAGCGCTTCGATTCACTTACCGAGCCCCAGTCAATGGCAATTCCCGTCATACACGACAGGAAGAGTGTGCTCATTTCCTCTCCCACGGGTTCTGGTAAGACCCTCACCGCATTCACCAGTATCCTAAACCAGCTCATCAAGTATTCTTCGGAGGGCATCCTCGAGGAGAGGATATACTGTGTGTACATCTCCCCGCTGAAAGCCCTCGCCAACGACGTGAAGCGTAATCTGAGCGATCCTCTCCAGCAGATGAAGGAGCTCGCAGCGCGCGATGGACTCGACGTGCCGGACATCCGCGTGGCTGTACGTTCCGGGGACACCCCGCAGAATGAGAGGCAGAAGAT
>JAEEGL010964284.1_pt1 | contig 12455 bp, 1 predicted proteins | sample 9134231 | NCBI WGS metagenome assembly JAEEGL01 (sample SAMN16246548, study PRJNA631951) | gut metagenome | biome: gut microbiome; feature: rumen; material: fiber-attached | host: Bos | place: Iran: Karaj | collected 2018-10 | reverse complement strand
CTGCATGTTGACCCAGGTGGTCTTAGTCACGAGACCGAACTCTTCGTGCGACTGGTCGCCCTTACCGCCGCCATAGACGGTGCCGTTGACGGTGCCGTTCTCTATGTGTACAACAGTGTTGCCGGCAACCTTACCCAGCTCACCGCCGCCATAGAGGTTGCCTCCGATGCGGAAGTTCTTGCTGTTGGCCACATCGGGATGCATGTGGACATAGGGGTTGGTGGTGACAAGGCCGTTGTTGACGCTGGACAAGTTACCCCTGCCGCCGCCATAGACGTTGCGGTTCACATGACCGGTCTGGAGGTCAATGAGGGGGTAGGCGTAGTTGGGGTTGTAGTTGGGGTCGCTGGTATTGGCGGTGTCGGGGTTGTAGGCCGCCAGGTTGCCGCCGCCGTAGATGGTGTTGACGTCCAGCGGGCAGGAGGCGCCGGTGGAGTCGACGATGATGGTGATGCGGCCTTCGACGTTACCGTTGACATCGCAACCGCCATAGACGGTACCTATGGTGCCGCCGCGGAGGATGATGGTGACGTTGCCGCCGGTGCCTTCAAGGCTGGGGTTAGCGGTCATGTGGTCGACCATTGCCTGCGTAAACTTACGGTCGGCAGCAGGCAGAGCTTGGTCGGCCGTTATCTCTGCTGAGGTGGGATATTTCTTGATGCTGGCGGCGAAGGAGGGATCGCCCTTCGGACCGCCAAAGATGGTGCCAAAGTGGCCGCCGGTGATGATGAGGGTGACGTTGCCGTAGGTGGTGCCCAGACGGCAGCCGCCATAGAGGGCGTTGTACTCCAACTGGTTGTCGCAGGTGTATGTGTGAGTGAAGTCACCCATGATGTCCACCTCGTTACCGCCGCAGAAGTGGTTGTTCACCTTCAGCACACCTCCGTTACAGTCGGTCGACACACCACTACCGTTCCTGAATGTGACAGTACCGCTGACAGTACCACGCTTGTTACAGTGTTCGTAGATGAAGCCGCAGAGGCCGCCCTTACCGATAAGGTAGACGCCGCCGACACCGATATTGGCGGGGATGAGGGCGCCATTGCCGCCGCCGAAGACTTCATCGAAGCGGCCGCCGTCGAAGGCCACGCTGTCGCCCGGCACATCGGCAGCATTACCGCCGCCATAGAGCGTACCGATGGTGTTTTCGCAGCCGTGAACGTAGACATGGGGTTTCTTGACAAAGGGACGGCGCGTCGAGTCATTGACGACACCCGTTCCCTGTGTGGCCAGGTAGGCATTGATGGTGGCTAAATCACCTCTATATATATTTGTCGGCGCATAGTCGGCACGGTTGCCGCCGCCATAGAGGCTGGCAATTGCGTAGGTGGCATCCTCGGTGGCGCCAACCTGATCGGAAGTCTCGCGGTGGGTGCCGTAGACGTCAATGAAGATATCGCTCTGCGGGGTGCCATTGAGGTTGTTGCCGCCATAGACGGAGGCTCTCCTCAGCACGGCGTTGCCGTCATAGACGGGGTCACCGGCAACGATTTCCATGAAGCCGATATTGACCTGTATCTTGCCATGCACGATGGGAGCGATGTCTTGGGTACCACCGTTGACACCATTCTTCTCACCCAAGCCGCCGCCAAAGATATTGCCCGAGACTGTACCGCTGAGGATGTCGATGGTAGTGGTATTGACGGTGTTCACGCCGTCGGAGTTGATGTTGGTAGAGTTGGTGTTGACATTGCCGAGGGCCGAGCCGCCGTAGAGGTCGCCATAGAGGGTGGGAGTGGCGCTGCCGGCCTGGTTGCCGAGGGTCACATGGACATTGCCATCCACATTAGTGGTCTGACCGAAGCCGCCGCCGAAGATACGGGCGGTCTGACCCACGCTACCCACCGTACCGCCCATGAGGTCGACGGTGGAGTTGCCCGTCACAGTGCCCGAAGTGTTGCAGCCGCCATAGATACCGTCGGAGACCGTACCGTTGTTCATGGTGATGGCGGTGCTGCCGTCGATGCCGGCTTCATTACCGCCGCCATAGAGGTTGGCGACCACGCTGTTGAAGCGATCCAGCTTCACGATGGGGCTGCCGGTGACAGCAGCAGCGTCGCCGCCGCCGAAGACACTACCCGTAACCTTTACTTTATAGTGGGTTGCGGCATCCATACCCGCAGGATATTCCACTGTGGCAAGCGAGGCCATGGTGGTGGCGTCGTAGCCGATATTGACACGGGGGTTGGCCGTAACGACAGCCGTCGCACCCTTACCGCCGCCGAAGACGTTGCCACGGATACCTGCCGACTGGTTGATGTGCATCACATTGATGGTGGGCGAGGTGGCAGAAGCGTTGGTGGGGGTGTAGGGGGTCAGGTTACCGGCGCCGTAGATATTGTTGAGGTCGAGGCCGCAATCCGTGGTCTCGTGGTCAAGCACATTGACGGTGATGTTGCCGGTGATGTTACCGTTAATGTTCGAACCGCCGAAGGCGTCATTCTTAACGGTACCGCCGTAGAGGTTGAGGGTGACGTTACCGGTGATATTGGCGGGAGTGCCCACCACACCTTTCGAGCCACCATATACATTATCCATAATACCACCCTTGACGTTGAGGACCACGTCGCCGGTGATGTTGGCCGCGTTGGAGCCGCCATATACATTCTTAAATGTACCTGCACCGCATTCAATGGTGGTGGTGACGTTGGTGGCGATATCCACCTGGTTCGAACCTCCGAAGAAGTCCTCGACCACCTCGGCGCAAGGGCTGTTGTTGTCGACGTTGACATTGATAGGACCGCTGATGGTACCTTGCGTGTTACTACCGCTGACGAGGGTGCCGATGGTGCCGCCATGCAGGTCGAGGGTGATACCGCCGGCGCCGACATTGGCCGCCGTAATCTCACCGTTACCACCGCCGAAGACATAGCTGAAACGGCCGCCCTGGATATCCACCTCCGTACCGGTGACGGCAGCAGCGTCGCCGCCGCCGAAGACACGTCTGATGGTGTTGTCGCAGGTGTATACATTCACATAGGTCTTCTTGCCGGTGGCGCTGAAGTCGGCATTCTTACCGCCGCCGAAGACGTTGTCGATGGCGTATTCAGCGTCGTTCTCGGTATAGCTTGCTGCCTGCTTGGCTGTTCTGGCCGTGCTGTAGATGTTCACCGTCACATCCTGCTGCGGCGAGCCGTTGGTGTTGTTGCAGCCGTAGACGTTGCCGCCGATGGTGGCACTGCCGCTGTAGGAGCCGGCGCCGTTGTCCTGACCGATGTTGACGGTCACCACGCCGTTGACAGCAGCGGCGTAGGCCGGCGAGGTGCTACCCAGGCCGCCGCCGAAGACGTGGCCTTTGATCTCGCCGTTGAGGATATTGACAGTGGTAGAATCAGTGCTCTCGTTGTTGACGTTACCGAAGCCCGAGCCGCCGTAGACGTCGCCCCAGACGGTGACGCCAGCGCCGTTGATATTGATTTCGATGTCGCCCTGGGTGCTGGTGTTGTTACCATAGCCGCCGCCGAAGACGCTGGCGGGGGAGCCGTTGGCGCCGATGGTGCCACCGGTGACGTCGACGGTGATGTCGCCCACCACGTTACCGCGCTCGTTACAGCCGCCATAGACGCCAGTGGTGATGGTGCCGGCGGCAATGGCTACCTCGACGTCATTGCTGACGGTGGCCGAGATGGCAGGTGAACCCTGACCCATGCCGCCACCGTAGATGGTGCCGTTGAGGGTGCCTTTCTTGAAGTCCACCTTGGTGAGTTTGCCGTTGGCACCCACCTCGCCATAGCCCGAACCGCCATAGACGTCGCCGTAGATGGTGGGCGTGGCGCTGTTGCCGATGGTGACGGTGACGTCGCCGTCGGTGGTGGTGTACTGACCGAGGCCGCCGCCGAAGATGTCGACGCTGTTGCCAGCGCCCGTGGCGCCGACATTGGCTTCGATGTTGACGGCGATGTCGCCGGCCACGTCGCCGTTGACGTTGGCGCCGCCATAGATGCCGGTGAGACCGCTGTTGGCGGTGTTATAGTTGATGACCACATCGCCGAGGGTAGTAGCCTGTGTGGAAGCCGCGGTGCCGGAGCCCATGCCGCCGCCGAAGATCTTGCCATTCAGACCGCTGCCTCCGATGGTGACAGTGGTGGTATTGCTGCTGCTGCCGTTGACCGAGCCAAGGGCCGAGCCGCCATAAAGGTTGCCATAGACGGTGGTGCTGCCCAGGGTGACGGTGATGTCGCCGCCCGTGGCGGTGCTGTGGCCGAAGCCGCCGCCGTAGACCACGTCGTTGGTGGTGCCGTTGACACCCACGGTACCGCCGTTGAGGGCCACGGTGATGTTGCCACCCACGGTGCCTTCAGTGTTGCAGCCGCCATAGAGACCGCCGGTGACCTTGCCGCTGGTGAGGGTGACAGAGGCAGTGCCACTGACGCCGGCCGCGTTGCCGCCGCCGAAGATGCTGTCAACGATGCTTGAGGCATTGTTATCATTATAAGTCACGGTGGTGTTGCCCGTCACGGCTGCCGCGTCGCCGCCGCCATAGACTCTGCCTGTGACGTTGGCTACATGGCTGCCGTTGGCGTCGCCGATAGTCACCACAGGATTGCCGGTGACGACGGCCGAAGCACCCTTGCCGCCGCCGAAGACGTTGGCAGCGGTGCCGTTCTTGATATTCACAGCAGGATGGCCAGAAGTCTTCGCCTCATAGGGAGCCAGATTACCGGCACCGTAGACATTGCCCAGGTAGTTGTCGCCGCAAGCCGGGGTACCCCACTCCACGTTGACGGTGATGTCGCCGTCGATGTCGCCGTCGTTGTTGTTGCCGCCGAAAGCGTTATTGATACGGCCACCGGTGATAGTAAGGGTGATGTCGCCGTTGATGTCGGCGCGGTTGGCGCCGCCATAGACGTAGTCGATATACTCGCTGGAGCTGGTGCCGGTGCAGCCGATGGTAAGGTTGCCGACATTGCTGGCAGCATAGTTGCCGCCACCGTAGACCTCGTCAATAATCATGGCGCACGAAGTGTTGGCCTTGTTGATATTGACGTTGATGGTGCCGCCGATGGTGCCGTTACTGTTCGAGCCGCCGAAGACCTGGTGGATGTCGCCGCCGGTGATGGCGACATTGGTGTTGCCAGCCACATTGGCCGCGATGGCGGGCGAGGCGTCCTTGTCGCCGTGGCCGCCGCCGAAGACAGCGCCGCTGATGGTGCCGCCGTCGATGGTCACCGAAGTGGCCGGCACGTCGGCCGCGTTACCGCCGCCATAGACGTTGGCGATTTGGGTGTTGCACTTGGCAGGGACCGACACCGTCGGGGTGCCGGTGACGACCTTGGCAGCATTGCCGCCGCCGTAGACGTCGCCGCTGACGATGGCCTGGTAGCTCTCATGTCCCACTGTCATGTCGCCGACAATGACATGGGGAGTGCCGGTGACGGAACCCAAAGTCTGGGTGGCGTCGTCGGGGTCGCCGTTACCGCCGCCGAAGACATTGCCTGTGACGGTACCTTTGTTGATATAGACATAGGGGTCGCCGGTATAGGTGGCCAGGTTGCCACCACCGTAGACGTTGCCGCCCACATTGTTGTTGATGTCCACACGCACGGTGCTGGTGGGGCGACCGTTGACGTTGTTGCAGCCGAAGACGTCGTTGACACTGCCGCTATTGACGGTGACTTGCACGGCACCTTTGACGAGAGCCTCGTGGCTGTTGTCGCCGAGGCCGCCGCCGTAGACACCGCCGCTGACAGTGCCGCCGTCGATGGTGACATTGGTATGGTTGCTGCTATTGGTGCCCACGTCGGCCAGAGCGCCGCCGCCATAGACGTCGAGGGTCACGGTGCCGCCATTGACGGCCACATCGGTGGAACCGGCTACATCGGCCAAGTTGCCGCCGCCGAAGACATTTTGTGATACGGTGCCGCCGTTGACGGCCACATCGGTGGAACCGGCCACATCAGCCAGGTTGCCGCCGCCGTAAACGTTCTGTGCCACGGTGCCGCCGTTGATGTCCACGTCGGTGCTGCCCGACACGGTGGCCACATCGCCGCCGCCGTAGACGCTGCCGCTGACGGTGGTGGTGGCGGTGACACCGGAGGTGACCTGCTGGAGGGCCACGGTGGTGCTGCCCGTCACAGGAGCAGCCTCGCCGCCGCCGAAGACATTGCCAGCCACGGCGACGGTGGAGGTCGTAAAGCTCGAGCCTTTAAGCGTGTTGGCCAGCGAAGACATCGAGGCCTGGTAGCCCACGTTCACCGTGGGAGTGGAGGTAACTGTGGCTGTGGCGCCGAAGCCGCCGCCATAGACATTGCCGCCGGTGCCGTTGGACTTCTTGGTGACGGAACCGTTGATGAGGTTGACCTCGGGATAGGCACCGGGAGTGGTGGGTGCGTAGGCAGCGTTCTTACCGCCGCCGTAGATATTGTTGACAGTGAGGGGGCAGCTGCCACCCTTGTCAAGCATGTTGACAGTTATCTTGCCATTGATGGCACCGCCGGCGTTGTTGCCGCCGAAGGCGTTGACCATCTCACCGCCAAGGAGGTTCAAGGTGACGTTGCCGCCGATGGTGCCGCCCTTGTTGTTGCCGGCGAAGACTTCGGCGAAGCTGCCGCCCTCGATGGTAAGGGTGACGTCGCCGCTAATATTGGCGTTGCGCGAGCCGCCGAAGACGGTGTCGATGGGGCAGGCGTTGGCGCTGCAAGCCATGGTGATGGCCACGTCGCCGGTGATGTCGGCCTGGTTGCTGCCGCCATAGAGGCTGGCGATATGCTTGGTGCAGGAGCCGTCGGCGAGGAGGTTCACATTCTTGGAACCGGTGATGTTACCTTTCTCGTTCGAGCCGCCGAAGAGGTAGGTGATCTCGCCGGCATGGTAGTCGACGGTGACATTGCCGAAGACGTTGGCGCCGGGGTTGCCGGCACCGGCACCGTTACCACCGCCGAAGACCCACTCGATGCGGCCGCCGTCGATGATGACATCGGTGGCGCTGCTGGTGGTGCTGTTGCCCACGTCGGCAGCGTTGCCGCCGCCATAGACATACTGGATGGTGTTGTCGCAGGTGTAGATATGCACGGTGGTCACCTTGCCGGTGGTGGCGGGCAGGTAGGCTGCCTTGTTGCCGCCGCCGAAGACTTCGCTAAGGGCAAAACCATTGTCGCTCACAGTGTTGACACCGCCGGTGCGGGCCGTCTTGTAGATGTTCACGAAGACATTGTCCTTCGGGGTACCGTTGACGTTGTTGCAGCCGAAGACAGCGCCGCCGATGGTGGCATCGCCGCTAACAGAACCGCCGTTGTCCTTACCGATGTTGACGGTGACGACGCCGTTGACCAAGGCTGCCGTGCCGGCGTTGCCGAGGCCGCCGCCGTAGACGTTGCCACCCACGGTGCCGCCCTCGATGGTCACGGTGGTGGCGTTGCTGTTGTTGGTACCCACGTCGGCCAGAGCACCGCCGCCGTAGACGTCGGTCTCGACGGTGGCGTTGTCCTGCATGAGCACGGTGGAGTTGCCGGTCACGTCGGCAGCGTTACCGCCACCGAAGACGTTACCGTTCACAACGACCTGTGCCGATGCTCCGAAAGTGCCGAAGACAAGAAGTCCGCCCATCATCATGCCGGCGCACCAGCGTGAAAGGGCAAAAAATGCCTTATTATATTTCATTGCGATGTATTTTTTACGCGTCATGTTAGTATATTATTATACACCAATTCACTGAATACCAGCCACTAGGCTGACAACAGTGTGGGATAGTTCAAAACGCAAATATAAGAAAAAATCTTGAACTATTCGCTAAAAAAAGTTAAACCAAGCTGTTTGGTGTGTCGCTGCAGGCAGCCCCTCCCCCATCGGTGACAAAAAAACCGTGGAAGATTGTCCCACGGTCATTATCTGTCGACTCCCAAACGGAGCTTGACGTTAATCGCGCAGTTGCACGTTGGTTTGGCCGGTCACGGGAGCGGCATCGCCGCCACCATAGACGTTGCCGGTGACGTGGGCGTTGCCGCTGAGGGTCACCTGCGGGTTGCCGGTGACGGCGGCTGTGTTACCCTTGCCGCCGCCGAAGAGGTTGGTCACCAGGCCGCCGGTCATGTTCACCACGGGGAAGTCGCCGCCGTGAGAGTAGGCTGCTGCGTCGCCGCCGCCGAAGACGTTGCCGTTGACGCGGCCACCGTTGACATTCACGGTGATGCGGCCGGTGACGGTAGCTCCGTTACCAAGGGCACCACCGAAGAGGTTGCCGTTGATAAGGGCCTTGTTCATGGTGACCGTGGTGTTGTCGTTGGCGTTGTCGTTGACACCACCCAGGGCCGAGCCGCCGTAGACGTTGCCGTAGACGGTCACGGAGTCGGTGGCCGACGTGCTGGCGCCGAGGGTGAGGCTGACATTGCCGTTGACAGCGGTGTTTGTACCATAGCCACCGCCGTGGATATTGGCGTTGCTCGACGAGGTGCCCACCTGGCCGCCATTGACCTGCATGGTGACATCGTTGGAGATGGTGCCAGAGGTATTGCTGCCACCATAGAGGCCGCCTTCAATAAGGCCACCAACCATCGTCATGTTGATTACAGGACCGTTGTTCTGGTTCGAGCCGCCAAAGACACTGCCCTGGACGGTGCCTCCGGAGACATAGACGGTGGTCAACGTTTGGGCGTAGCCGAAGTTGCCGCCGCCATACACGTTGCGTTCAATGTTGCACTCGTCAGCCACCACAACGGTAGTACCCTGGGACATACGTCCGCTGGTGGTGTTACCTTCGACACCCTTGCCGGCGCCAAAGACAATACCTCCCTGAGAACCGTTAATATTTACGTTGCTTCCGGTGCCGCCGCAGGTGGCAGTACCGCCAAAGTAGACTTTGGTGGCTCCGTTGGTGATGCCACCATAGGTATCTTCGCTCGTTTGTCCGGCAGGGTAAGCCTCGCCGTTGCAGCCGCCACCAATCCAACCGGTGATGGAACCTCCGGTGACAATCAGATTGCGGTTTCCGTGGGCTGCCGAACGGGCGGCGCCGCCGTACACGGCTCCACGCACATGGCCTCCCGTCATGCGGACAGTGACGGAGTTGTTGTTCTGGTTCTGCGTGGCGTCGATACCGCCGGCGATTGAAGCCACCTCACCGCCTTCCATATACAGTATACGGTGTCCGCGGACACGGTTAGCGGCAATGCCGATATAGAAGGCCTGTGCGGCATCGGCAGTATAGGAGTTGTTTATCGTGAAGCTGTTGCCTATCTTGCCACTCTTGAGATAGACGGTAAGGGCTTTTTCTGAATAGACAATTCCATTGGCTTCGCTCACACCATAACCATAATAGGCGCCGTTGTTTACTATCAGGTTGTTCGTGATGCCTGAGTTCGTCGCCCGGTCATAGTCGCATCCCAGGACGCCCTTGACGTTTGGCGTTCCACCAACTGTGTAGGTTTGATAGTTGCCAGGGACATCGGTGGCTGTACCTCCTGTGTTGGAATAGCCCCTGATGAACGAGAGGTAGTTGATTGTGCCGCTCTCTAGGCGTATGGTGTAACTGGGCGAGGTGACGTTGGCGTTAACGCCGCGGACATAATTTATCGTACCCGAGCATCCACGGCCGATGGTTAAGCTGTGGTTGGCAGCGGTGAGGGTGTAGGAACCCATCGAGTTGAAGGTGATATTCTCAAACTTGGTGTCGGCTTCGAGGGTCATATCGTTGTATCCCGCAACGGTAGAAGCGGTGTTGCCGGTTTCGCCATTGGGATAATAGTTCGAGATGGTTGCGGCATATCCTTTGTTTCCTATATATCTGCCGGATGTACCGTCAAAACGATAGTTCTGTCCCGAAGTCAGAATCATGAAGTTGCGCTCCACGCCGACATTCTGCGCGAGGATATTGTTCGCAGTGCCTTGGTCGCCCTTGACGACATAGGCGCGGGCCCAGACGGCCTCGAGCTCCACCTCCATGCCGTACTCGTTGCTGGGGGCAAAATATATCTCGGTCTCGCCGTTGATGATGGCACCCGTGGCGAGGGCTGTGCCGCCCGTGGCGGCGCTATAGACGGAACCACCCGACACGCTCTTCAGGCGCCAGCACTGGAAGCCGCGCCAGCCGGTGAAGGTGTTTTGGTCGGTAGTGCCACGCGAGCCGTAGGTGGGCCTCACCTGGAAGGGGTTGGGGATGGTGGTGTAGAGGCAGCGGCCTGTGGGGTTGTCCGATGTGCTGCCGTCGGTGCGCTCCAGGGTCTTGTAGTAGACGAAGGTGTTCTCGTCTTCGCCGCCCACGTTGACCTTGGCGCCGCCCACATAGTTGGCGTTGCCGGGCGATACATAGTTGGATGTGCCGGCCGTGTAGTCGTTATTGTTGCTCATCACGATGCCGTCGCCGTAGTAGGTGATCTTCACGTCGGCGGGGTTGAGGCTGCGGATGGGGCAGTCGGGGTCGCTGTAGTAGCTCCAGCTGTGGGGCTCATAGTCGAAGAGGGTGACGACGCCACCGCCCACGCCCGAGGGAATGGCTACGATTTCCGAGGCCACGGGTGAGTCGTTCCAGCCGTCCTTGACGGCGATGGCCTTGATGGTGGTCATATAGGAGAGGCCGGAGAGCGCCCCGGTGTATTGACTGCTCGAGGTGGTAGGTGTACTGCCGTCGGTGGTGTAGTAGATGGTAGCACCGGCAATGCTGCTGCTGATGGTGGCCGTTTTGGCTTCTCCGTTGACGGCAATCGTGGGCTCGGGGAGGGTGAGCGTGACGGTCTGCTCCGTGACATCGGAGGCGTTGCCGTTGCGGACGGTGATGGCTTTGATGGTGACCGGCGAGGTGGCGCTGCTCGAGAGGTCGATGGTACCGCTGTACACGGTGCCCGTCGTTGTCGTCGGGTCGCTGCCGTCGAGGGTGTAGCGGATGGTGGTGCTGCCTGCAGCCTCGGTGGTGAGCGTGGCGCTATTGCCGCTGACGCTGATGATGGGCGCCGAAGGCTTGGTGCCTTGGATGGTAATCTCCTTGGTGTCGGTAAAGGTGGTGCCTGCCGGTGCCGCAGGGTTGCCGCCGGTGGCGGTGGCAGTGACGGTAAGCGTCAGGGCGATATCGTATTCAGGCAGGCTCGTGACGGTGACCACACCAGAGGTACTGTTGACTGTGGCGTATGCATTGTCGGTCAGGCTCCACGTGTTGGTGATGGTTGCATTGGCAGGAGTGCCGGTAAAGCTGTTGCCATTGACATCGACATAATGGTTTGCATTGTTGTTGAATTGGTAGTTTGTATATCCAATGCGATAGGCTGCGCCCGTTGCTGTATAAGTGGAATTACCTGTTGCCGTTAATACATCTGCTCCGTTGATGGTAGGGCCGCTGGAGGTGGAGGTTACTGTGGAGGTTGTAACCTGATAGAGCGTCAAACGGTAGTCAGTACCACTGTTGTTTCCAGACCTATATGCATTCACACCATAGGAATTGCCATTGTTTCTTCGGCTGGTCCTCCAGGTGTTGTCACGGTAGTAGGCATAGTAGTTGTTGGAACTTCGCCAGAACAATCTGGTACCGTCAGCCCTCCATCTTGCCGTGCCGGATGTGGAGGTGGTGATAGCTGCTCCATCTGTGGTGCTGCCAATCAAATAACGCGTTGTCCCATTCTCATCGGTGGTGTATAAATAGGTGGAGGTTCCACTAAGAGTTGTCTCATTCCCATAAGTATTCACGCAGGTCCACACGCACTGAGGGCTGAGGGTGGTGGTGAAGATGACAGCTCCATTGTTGTCCACCGCCAGGTAGCCGCCATTGTAGGTGAACACATAGTCGGCTGCCCGTGCCGACAGTGCCGTGCACAGCAGGAGGACTACGAAGATCACGCTGCGCACCAGACGCCGCCAATCGTTGGGTTTGGTTGTTGTTGTGGTCATATCGTTTGTTGCTTGTTTTCTCATTGTGGGTGATTATAATTGGATTTTAATCGTCCTTCAGTATCACTTGCGAGTTGCCGTCCACTTCGCCTTCGTCGCCGCCGCCGAAGACGTTGCCGAGGATGTGGGTGTGGCCTTCGAGGATGACGGAGGTGTTGCCGGTGACGGCGCTCTCGGCGCCGCCGCCATAGACGCTGCCGGTGCCGGCCTTGAGGGCCGACCCTTCGAGGGTGCCCACCACGGTGTTGCCCTTCAGGGTGAGGGTTACGTGGCCGTTGACGGTGCCGAGGCTGTTCAGGTCGACATCAGTGTAGATGTTGTGGTTCGTCGTCAAATCGCTGCCGGACTGACCGTTGGTCAGTGTCACGCCTGCCTCGGTGGCATTTTTCCATGTGAATGTGGTAGTCCCGGAAAACACACCGGGCTCAAACATACCTGAAGCGCTGTTGTAGTTGGGGTTTTGGGTGAAGCCTCCGTCCCTCACCTGTATGGTGGGCAGCGAGGCTGAGAAGCCGGCGCCGAAGACATTGCCCTTGACGATGCAGCTGTCGAGCACCGAGGTCACCGAGTCGACGACCTTGCCGAGGCTGCCGCCGCCGTAGAAGTTGCTGTCGACGGTGCACTTCTTCAGGCTTGACGACACCTTG
>JAEEGL017241493.1_pt1 | contig 12456 bp, 8 predicted proteins | sample 9134231 | NCBI WGS metagenome assembly JAEEGL01 (sample SAMN16246548, study PRJNA631951) | gut metagenome | biome: gut microbiome; feature: rumen; material: fiber-attached | host: Bos | place: Iran: Karaj | collected 2018-10 | reverse complement strand
TTAAACGAATTCGAGAACGAAGGAAAAAAGTGCGTTTTAAAAAGCTCAATACGACCTCCAGAGCCATCGAATTCTCTAATTCTCACTAATTCGATACAGATATCGACATTACTTTGTGCGCAAAAGAAAATTCTCTAATTCTCTAATTCTTGAGAATGACTCCCGTCGCGACCTGCCGATACCGACGTCGTAACGGAGTTGCGTTCTTTTTCCGTTCTTTTTGCTTTCTTTTTTGTTCCTTTTTCGTTCTTTTCAAAGAGGGGAACTTGGGCATGTCGTGGTCAGAGCTAACCTGTGGGCAGAGGGACATTGCGTCAGGGCGAGGGAAAGGGTGGATTCCTACGGTGCTCGGCAGGCCGTTTGCAGGAGCCGTCGGCAAGGAACCAATTCGCCGTTGTTTTTGAGAAAATCCCGAAATAACGTGGTGCAAATCATTACTTTTTCAATTGTTTATTTGGAAAATAATCTTACATTTATTCAATATATTTGGCAAATACAATACATTTTTATCCTCCCAACGAATAATTTACCAAAAAATTAGTATCTTTGTACGCGGAATATACATGATAAACTGTATGGTCAACAAACACTTCCACCGAATCAGGGTCGTAAAGGCTGAAAGAGAAAATATCAGTTGGAAGTAAACGTCAATGGTTCGGTTCATCCTTTAGAATAATGGCAAAGAAAACAAAAATACAAGCATTAGACAACGCTGATTCGTCCAAGACGGAACAACAGTTGAAGTTGGAAGGGGTGCAGAACCTTTACAACTTCCTGTTTGAGGCATGCAACATACTGCGTGGCCCTGTGAGCCAGGATAATTTCAAGGACTATATTACACCTCTCCTCTATTACAAGCGCATCTCAGACGTTTATGATGAGGAGACAGCCACGGCTTTGCAAGAGAGCGGTGGCGACGCGGAGTATGCCGCCTTGCCTGAACAGCACAGATTTGTCATTCCTGAAGGTTGTCACTGGCAGGATGTGCGTGAGCGTACCGAGAATCTGGGTTCTGCCATCGTGGGTGCCATGCGTGGCATTGAACTTGCCAATCCGGAAACGCTATATGGCGTGCTCAGTATGTTCAGTGCCCAGAAGTGGACCGACAAAAAGAATCTTTCCGACGGGAAGATTCGCGACCTTATTGAGCACCTGAGCACAAAGAAACTTGGCAATAAAGACTATCCGACCGACTTGATGGGAGATGCTTACGAGATATTGTTGAAGAAGTTTGCCGATGACTCGAAAGCTAAAGCAGGAGAATTTTATACGCCCCGTTCGGTCGTGCAATTGCTTGTTCGCATCCTTGATCCACAGCCGGGAGAAACGGTATATGACCCTGCCTGCGGCAGTGGAGGTATGCTTATTGAGGCGGTTCATCACATGAATTATAGCAATATGTGCTGTGGTTGCATCTTTGGGCAGGAAAAGAATGTGGTCAACTCTGCCATTGCCAAGATGAACCTCTTCCTGCATGGTGCCAGCGACTTCAACATCATGCAGGGGGATACACTTCGCAATCCGAAGATTATGCAGGGAGAAGAAGTGGCCCGGTTTGATTGCGTGATTGCCAATCCTCCTTTTTCACTGGAGAAATGGGGCTCTACGGAATGGTCATCGGATAAGTATGGGCGAAATATTTGGGGTACGCCGAGTGACTCTTGTGGAGACTACGCATGGATACAGCACATGATTGCATCGATGGCTCCCGGCAAAGGCCGTATGGCAGTAGTGATGCCGCAGGGTGTTCTGTTCCGAGGAAACGAAGAGGGTCGCATCCGAGAGAAACTTGTGCAGAGTGATATGATAGAGGCTGTAGTCACGTTGGGAGATAAGCTCTTCTATGGGACAGGACTTTCTCCTTGTTTCCTTATCCTCCGGAGGATGAAGCCAGCTGAGCATAGTGCCAGGGTACTGATGATAGATGGCACCAAGATTCTGACACAAAAACGAGCACAAAACATCCTCGAGCAGCAAGATGTTGACCGCTTGTATGAGTTGTATGTCAACTATGAGAACGTAGAAGACTTCTCGCAAGTGGTAACTCTCAACGAGATAACCGAGAAGGGCTTCGACCTTTCGCCCAACAAGTATGTGCAATACCATCGAGAAGCTATCAAGCCATACGCTGAGGTACTTGCTGAGTTTAAGGCTGCATACGAGGAAGTGAAGTTACGCGAGGCTGAATTCAGGAACATCATAAATGCATAACCCTGTTGGACTCAGATTCGATTAACAGAATGGAGTTCAGATACGGTCGTAGCATCTACAAGTTGCAACATTGTGTACGCATCCGTACACAATTATAGACGCTCTTTTGACAGGCGATTCGAAGAGCACTTTAGTAAAAGCTTATAAAAATGAACAACAAGATAGAAGAACCAAAACTAAAACCATATCGATTTTCGGAGGAACCGATATCTCTTGATGAACTTAAATCGTTCCTCTGGGGAGCTGCTACTCGTCTGCGTGGTCAAATCGATGCCGCTGGTTATAAGGAATATATCTTCCCGTTGCTGTTCTTCAAGCGCATCAGCGATGTGTATGATGAGCAATTTGAAGGTTTTGTCCGTGATGGTGGCACAGAATATGCTGGTATGCAAGCCGAAGAATTGGCTATCCGCATTCCTGATGGTGCCCACTGGAAGGATGTACGGGAAGTGACCGAGAATGTAGGACAGCGATTGGTGGATGCCTTTATTGCCATCGAGCAGGCCAATCCGGGAGTGGAGGCAGACGGACGAATCATAGGCGGATTGGATGGCATCTTCGGTCCTAAAGACGGATGGACCAATAAAGCCAAGATGCCTGACCATATCATCACTTCGCTGATTGAAGACTTCTCTCGCTATAATCTCAGCCTTGCTCATTGTCCTGCCGATGAGATGGGACAGGCATACGAATATCTTGTAGGTAAGTTTGCTGATGATGCAGGCAATACTGCACAGGAGTTCTATACAAACCGCACGGTGGTAACACTGATGGCAGAGATTCTCCAGCCAAAGCCAGACGAGAGCATCTATGACCCAACATGTGGTTCGGGCGGTATGCTTGTGAAGTGTCTTGATTTCCTTCGCCAGAAAGGTCTGCCTTGGCAGGGAGTCAAGGTGTTCGGACAGGAAATCAATGCTCTGACTGCATCTATCGCACGCATGAACCTCTACTTGAATGGCGTAGAGGATTTCAGCATCGTGCGCGAAGATACTCTTGCACACCCTGCCTTTGTGGATGGAAGTAAGTTGCGTAAGTTTGATATAGTGTTGGCAAATCCGCCGTATAGCATCAGTGAGTGGAATCGTTCTGCTTTCGAAAACGATAAATGGGGACGAAACATGTGGGGCACACCGCCACAAGGACGTGCGGACTATGCTTTCATTCAACATATTATTGCTTCTATGAATGAGGATACTGGAAGATGTGCGATTCTGCTACCTCATGGTATCTTGTTCCGTAACGAAGAGACGGAAGTGCGCAAAGGGCTTGTTTTGTCAGATAAAATAGAAGCGATAATTGGACTTGGTCCAAACCTTTTCTATAATGCACCAATGGAAGCTTGTATCCTCATTTGTAACAATAATAAGGCTAAGGAACTAAAGAATAAGGTTATCTTTATCAATGCCAAATATGAGGTAACACGAAAAAATGCGGAAAGTTATCTTGAAGATGTACACATTCAGAAAATCAAGGATGCATACAATAATGTGAATGATATTGCTGATTTCAAACGCTTGGTTGATATTGAAGAAATTGAAAAGAACCGTTTCGATCTTAGCATACAAAAATATGTTTACATTAGTGAAATAAACAAAGCGGATGTTGTTTCTGTAGAAGATGCTTTAGTATCTTGGAAAGAACAGCACTCATTGTTTGTGAACTCTGTAAATACACTATTAGGAATGTTAGGCTCATGAATTATAGATTTGACCAAATAGCTTTCAATAGCACAGCAAAGAAAACTCCAACAGAATCGGATAAGGACCATTATATTGGTTTGGAACACATTGATAGTGAGTGCCTTGAGATTTCTCGATGGGGTTCCGATGTTGGCCCTATAGGGGAGAAGTTGATAATGAAAAAGGGGGATGTGCTATTCGGTAAAAGGCGTGCATATCAAAGGAAACTGGCAATAGCTCCCTTTGACGGAATATTCTCAGCTCATGGAATGGTACTACGTCCCAATGAGGAGATTGTTGACAAAGACTTTTTCCCATTTTTCATGAGTTCTGATATATTCATGGAAAGGGCCGTGCAGATTTCAGTAGGAGGTCTATCTCCAACTATCAACTGGAAAGACCTTAGAGAACAAGAGTTTGACCTTCCTTCTCTTGCAGAGCAAAAGCTTCTCGCTAATAAATTGTGGGCTGCATACCATCTAAAAGAGTCTTATAAGAAACTACTTGCGGCTACAGAAGAAATGGTGAAATCGCAATTTATCGAGATGACGGGTGATCCGCGAACAAATCCCAAAGGTTGGCCAGTAAAGACACTTCCTGAATTGGCTACTTATTCAATAGGGCTTACTTATAAGCCTGAGAACATATCAGAAGATGGTACTATTGTACTTCGTTCTGGGAATATCCAAAATTCTAAGATAGATTTAGGTGATACCGTACGAGTTAATTGCCCAATAAAAGAATCCATTTACGTTCAAAAGAATGATATTCTGATGTGCAGTCGTAACGGAAGTGCCGCATTGGTAGGAAAAGTCGCTATGATTAAAGATATTCCTGAACCAATGACTTATGGTGCATTCATGACTGTTATTCGTTCAGAATATTCTGACTATTTATATCTATATTTTCAAAGTAATGATTTTAGAGAGCAAGTGTCCACGGGAAAATCCTCGACTATGAATCAAATAACCCAAAACATGCTTGACAAAATCTCACTTCCTTTGCCGGATGATGAAACAAGAAAGAAACTTTCTATTATTCTTCATCAGGCCGATAAATCAGGATTTGAACTTCGTAAATCAATAGAAGCCATTGATGCAGTTATAAAAAGTTTAATCAATAGTTGAAAAGAGCGATATGGATTGGAAAGAGAACGCGATAAGAATATTGAATGATAGTCTTCATCCTATTCCTGCTGAATTAAACGAATTGGACTGGAAGAGTGATTTATCGGACAAGTCAGAACGCTTGGCCCAACATCTTTCGGCTTTTGCCAACTTAAAAGGAGGAGGAATCCTCGTTTATGGTGTTCATAACGATGGCACCTGTTTTGATTTGACCAAAGAAGAAATAGACAAGATTATCCAAACTTTGGGCAACATTGCTCAGAACAATTTGGTATATCCTATTCCTATAGAGCACTCTGTGATGGAATTTGAGGGACATGCTTTGCTCTTTGTTTATATACCAGAACAAAGTGATAAACCTGTTTATCTGCGAGGGAAAGACATTTATTCTTCTTATCATCGTTCTGCTGGCCAGACCGTCAAAATGTCCAAAAATCAAGTGAAAGCTCTGATAGCGACCTCCCAAGGTATAACCTTCGAGCAATTGATAGCCAAAGATAACCTTACAAAGGATGAAGTGCTCCAGTACCTTGATTTTAAGGCGTTGTATCGGATACTCGATAAGAACATCCCCCAATCTACCGATGCCATAATAGAGAGACTGGCAGACTATCACCTTTGCAATTATAATGGACGATCTTGGAACATCACCAATTTGGGTGCTATCCTTTTTGCCAATCACCTACAAGACTTCCCAAACATGGCTGGACATGAAGTCATAGTGCGCAAATATGTTGGAACAAATAATCAACAGCAAGCATTTGAACAACATGGCGTGCATGGATATGTAGTAGGGTTTGAAGGCTTGATAGACTTCATCATGAGCAACACAAGTATTGAAAAGATTGATGTCAGCAGGGAGGCCATACCCATTTATCCCCGGGTCGCTATCCGAGAATTTGTTGCCAATGCACTGGTACACCAGGATTTTGGCATAACAGGAATGCCTGTGACCATCGAAATATTCTCTAACAGACTCTCTATTACCAATGCAGGTGCCCCGTTAAACGACATCAATCGTTTGATAGACTTACCTCCGCAATCCAGAAACGAGCAGCTAGCACAAATGATGTTTACGCTGGGTATCTGTGAGCGTCGAGGTAGCGGTATCGACAGAGCCATCGCTGCCGTCGAAAAGATGTATCTGCCGCCTGTAAAATTCTCAAAGAGCGAGCAGCACACACGTGTGTTTATCTTCCCACAGAAAAGCCTTAAGGACATGACTAAACAAGAAAAGATATCTGCTTGCTATCAGCACGCTTGTTTGGTATATGAAGACGGCGAAAATATTAACAATCAATCTGTCAGAGAACGATTCGAATTGACGAAAAATGAATCTTCTATTGCATCCCGTATCCTTTCGGACACAATGGAGGCTGGATTAATCAAACCCGCCGACATAGAAACTGCATCTAAAAAGTACATGACATACATACCTTACTATGGATAAGTTTTATTTGCAGACTAAATCCGTAGAGGCTGCAACTTATTGATATTTAACCACTTCTTATTTGCAGACTAAATCCAGAGGGGTGATTGCGTTAATTAAAGAACCAAAGCATATAAGGTATGATTGATAATTTAATTAATGAAATAGAACAGGCGATGCTCAATGTCCTTGATAACGAGCAGTTAAGCCAATTGCGAAAGGTGCTTGAATACACCTTCCGCAATGTTTCCGTGACTGAGAAAGAATCTGTAAATACAGAGGGTAATAACCAAGTTCTGATAGATAACTTCATAGCAGCCAAAAAGGTAGAAGGATGCTCTGATAAATCTATTTCTTATTACAAGAGCACTATCAACAATGCTCTCGCGAAGATAGAAAAAGAAGTAGTTCATATCAACACAGACGACCTTCGTACTTATCTTAACGAATATCAAGAGGAAAGCGGTGCAAGTAAAGTGACGGTTGACAATATCCGCCGCATCTTGTCCAGCTTCTTCTCGTGGTTGGAGGAGGAGAACTATATCGTTAAGAGTCCAGTTCGGCGCATTCATAAAGTGAAAGTGGGGAAAACGGTCAAGGAAACCTATACAGATGAAGCTCTGGAGCAGATGCGAGACCATTGTTCCAATGCTCGAGACCTTGCCCTGATTGACTTGTTGGCTTCTACAGGTATGCGAGTAGGAGAACTGATTCGTCTCAATAAGAGCGATATTGACTATCAGAATAGAGAATGTGTCGTTACGGGTAAGGGCGATAAGCAGCGAAAGGTTTACTTTGACGCTCGTACCAAGATACACCTACAGAACTATGTGAATAGCCGCACTGACACAAACGAAGCTCTCTTTGTGTCGCTGCTGGCCCCAAATAACCGCTTAGAAATTAGCGGTATAGAAATCCGTCTGCGGCATCTTGGCAGAGAGTTGAACATTCCCAAGGTACATCCTCACAAGTTCCGTCGTACTCTTGCTACCATGGCCATAGACAAAGGAATGCCTATTGAGCAAGTACAGCATCTGCTTGGTCACCAAAGCCTCGATACAACATTGCAGTACGCAATGGTGAATCAGAACAATGTTAAGTTGTCTCACCATAAATTCATTGGATAGTATGTCGCAATTTATCGAGATGTTTGGAACGATTGATACCCCCCATTATGATACAGTTACCTTAACAACTATTTCAGAGAACTTAGACTCTATGCGTATTCCCATCAAATCAGGGAATCGGGTAGACGGGCAATATCCATATTGTGGGGCATCTGGTATAGTGGATTATGTGGGCGATTATATTTTTGATGATGATATACTACTTATCTCGGAGGATGGAGCAAACCTCAAAGACAGGGTTACCCCTATTGCATTTTCGTCATCTGGGAAGGTGTGGGTGAACAATCATGCCCACGTGTTGCGGTTTAAGGATGCAAACTTGCAAAGATATGTTGAATGCTATTTCAATTATAATAGAATAGACAAATATTTGACAGGAACGGCACAGCCGAAGTTGAATCAGGACAAACTTAAAAGTATACCTATCCCTTTACCATCAGGAGAGGTACTGACAAAGTTTATTTCTATTTACAATCAGGCCGATAAATCAGGATTTGACGAATGTAAATCGCAATTTATCGAGATGTTTGGAACTGTTAAATCAACAAAGCCACTTACAGACTTTATTGATGTGTCTTTTCCTGGTGAATGGGGCCAAGAAGATAAAGATGGCTCTGGTGTTAAGGTGATTAGAACAACCAACTTCACTAATAATGGTAAGTTGGATTTATCTGATGTTGTCACTAGAGATATTGATTCAGTAAAGGTTGAGAAGAAGAAGCTTTCCAAAGGCGATATCATACTAGAACGGTCAGGTGGGACAAATGAAAATCCTGTCGGCAGAGTCGTTTATTTCGAGGAAGATGGAGTATATCTGTTCAACAATTTTACTCAGCTTCTCAGATGTAAAGAAGGTGTCAACTCTCTTTTTATATTCTATTCTTTGTTCAACTATTATCAGATGAATAAGAATGTGATAAGAAGCATGGGTAATAAGACAACTGGCATCCAAAACTTAAAGATGGATAGGTATTGGCAAATTCCTATTGCCGATGTATCTATTGAACTCCAGAAAGAGTTTGAATCCATCTATCGACAGGCTGATAAATCAGGATCTGAACTTCACAAATCCATGGAAGCAATCGGTACGGTGAAAAAAGTTTTATAAAAGTTAATAATATAATCTTGGAATGACCATGTTTGGAGCGAAATATTGAATACAGATTAACGAAAACTTGTAAAATATGGAAAAAGATATTCGATATACAAAGTTGCTGAAACAGCAGATTTCTACATTCCAGCAAGAGAAACGTTTCTTGGAATTTAAGAGTAATTATCAGGATGCAGAGAAAAAACGCTGGAAATTGACAGAGGAGTTTAAGCGAACTTTTAAGTAAAACATGAACGATAAAAGCCTGAATACCAAGTAAAATCAAGGATTCTGGCATTTCATGGGTAATTTCAAATTAAGCGAAATTTAAGTGATATTTAAGCGAAATTTAAGTAAAGTATTGAAGGTGCTAAAACAAACCGCAGATATTTGCTAAAATAATATGGCATAAAAAAAAAGAAAGAAAAAAGAAATAGAGATAAATATTTAGTCATATTATTGATATACAATATTTTGTGCTTTTTTTAAGTTCTTTTTTAATTCGATAAATAATAAGAAGAAATGTCATACTTTAACGAAGAAAACACCGTTGAGCAGATGCTCATAAATGCCGCAGAAAAATGTGGCTGGACATATATTGAGCCTCAACAAGTTCCACGTCGTCCGGACATGGTCCTGGTTGAGGAATGGCTACTTGCTGCACTTATGCGTCTGAATCCCATCGCAGAAGACCAGGCAGCACAAGTTATTTATCGCCTACGTGCAGTTTGCAGCATTGGAACAAATCACGAGGAGCTGGTCAACGCAAACGATAGATTCCGCCGTTTGCTGTTTGAAGAAAACTCCTACCCTTTTGGAGAAAATGGAGAGAATATCAATATCCGCTTCTTCAGCGAAATACCATCGGAGAACCACTGCGTGGTGACAAACCAATGGGAGTTCCCTCGCCGGAGTAATGAAGGAGGAAAGCGTCTTGACCTCGTTTATATCATCAACGGTATTCCCATGATAGTCGGCGAAGCCAAGACACCAGTCAAAGCCTCTGTAACATGGGCAGATGGAGCTACAGACATGTTGCACTATCAGAAGAGTGTTCCAGAAATGTTTGTGCCGAACATCCTCGTATTTGCTACTGAAGGACGAGAGTTGCAATATGCTGGCATTGGATGTCCGATAGACAAATGGGGACCTTGGTTTGCTGATGAAACTCGACGACACGGGACGTTGAATGATGTGGAGCACAATTACATATCTCTGCTTGCCCCTGAACGTGTATTGGATATATATCGTTTTTATTCTGTCTTTACAGGTACTTCAAGTGGACGCAAGATAAAGATAGTTTGCCGTTACCAACAATATCTTGGCGGTGAAGCTATTGTGCAACGTGTGCTCAATACCTATAGAGCAGGAAAGGGTCCGAGGAAAGGTCTTATCTGGCACTTCCAAGGATCTGGTAAATCATGGCTTATGGTGTTTGCAGCTCAGAAATTGCGCCTCCAAAATGACTTAAAAGCTCCGACAGTCGTCATAGTGGACGACCGTATTGACCTCGAAGATCAGATTACAGGCGATTTCACTCGCGCTGAAATACCTAATGTGGAAGGCATCACGTTGAAAGAAGAACTGGAAACGAAAATCCATCAGCGCAAGATATTGATTACAACCATTTTCAAGTTCGGAGATTTGAATGATGGAGAGGTTATAGATGACCGTGATAACATCATTCTGTTGATGGACGAGGCTCACCGTACCCAAGAAGGTGACCTTGGCAAGAAGATGCGTACAGCCCTGCCAAATGCTTTCTTCTTTGGATTGACAGGAACGCCTATCAACCGTAATGACCATAACACGTTTGCCTGTTTCGGCAGCGAAGAGGATAAGTATGGCTATATCTCAAAATATACATTCCAGAATTCGGTAGATGATGGTGCTACGCTGGAACTCAATTTCAAAACCGTCCCTGTGGAAATGCACCTTGACGAAGCAAAACTACAGGAAGAGTTTGATGCCCTTACCGATCAGATCAGCGAAGAGGATAAGCAGGAATTGGTACGTCGCACAAGTGTAGAGGCGTTCTTTACTGCCGACAAGCGCATCAATGATGTCTGCAAGTACATCGTCAACCACTTCCGTGAATATATAGAGCCTACTGGCATGAAAGCACAGGTCGTGGTGTATAATCGCGATTGCTGCGTGAAATACAAGAAAGCCATTGATGCTTTATTAGGCACGGAAGACCAGACCACTATTGTGATGCACACGTCTGGAGATAAGGCTGACGATTACAAGGCATACAAACGGAATCGCGATGAGGAGAAGAAACTTCTCGATCAGTTCCGAGACCCCCTATCGCCATTGAAGTTTGTCATAGTTACCAGCAAGTTGCTGACAGGATTTGATGCGCCTATCCTTCAGTGCATGTACCTTGACAAACCTATGAAGAATCACACACTTTTGCAAGCTATTTGTCGTACCAATCGTACATACAATGAGAACAAGAAGTGTGGATTGATCGTCGATTTTGTAGGTGTATTTGAGGATGTTGCCAAGAGTCTCGCTTTTGACGAGGAAAGCGTGAATACAATCATCAAGAACATAGATGAGATTAAGGCTCTTATACCGACTTTCATGCAGGAATGTATACAATATTTCCCAGGCGTAGATCGCACCATAGGAGGGTGGGAGGGTCTCACAGCTGCACAGCAGTGTCTGAAGGACGAAGGTACAAAGACAAAGTTTGCAAGGCGTTTTGCCCGACTGGCCAAAGCTTGGGAAATCATTTCTCCAGACGAATTTCTTGCGTCCTATTCCAACGATTATACTTGGCTGGCACAAGTATATCAGAGTGTGCGTCCTGTAAGTGGAGGTAACCTGATTTGGACATTGCTCGGAGCAAAGACCATTGAGATTATTCACAATAACATTGACACTATCGACATCGGCACAACACTTGAAGACCTGGTTGTAGATGCCGACATCATTGATTCTGTCCTTGAAGAAGAAAAGAAACGGCAGAAGAAAATTGTCGAGGTCGAAAAAATGTTGAAAATAAGATTGGGCGAACATAAAGGTGACCCAAAATTCAAGAAGTTTGCAGACAAACTGGATGAACTGCGTGAACGGATGGAGCAGAATCTTATTTCAAGCATAGATTTTCTGAAGCAACTCCTCCAAATGGCTCGTGAACTTCTTGAAGCAGAGAAAGAGGTTGAAAAGCCTTTGGATAAACGTGCACAAGCAAAAGCTGCATTAACGGATTTGTTTCAAAGCATTAAGTCTGAAGAAACGCCTATTATTGTAGAACAGGTAGTGAACGACATTGATAATGAAGTGGTCAACATCATTCGTCAGTTCAACGATGCCTTCCAAAGCATCACAGCACGTCGTGAAATCAAGAAGAAATTACGCTCTATCTTGTGGCTTAAATATCAAATAAAAGATAATGACGTTTTCGAGAAAGCCTATAGCTATATTGAAATGTACTATTGACGAATAACGCTTACTGGATTTTGAACAACTATTTATCACAATAAATGCCTGTGATAGTCTTTTCTTCTGGTGGCGGTTATCTGGTCCGTCAGATATAGTCCTCGGAATATAGGGGCGTCCTATAGTTTGGTCAATCCGTAATATGGTAATTGTCAATTTTTTCAGTCCTTTATTTGGAAAATAAAGCAAAAATTATTATCTTTGCGCCGCAACAAACTATTGCAGGTTTGTTCCAATAATGTCATGTTGAGCATAGCGAAACATCTTTATGCGGCTTTCAAATGGTCGTTGAGATTCTTCGATTCCCTCAAGATGACAACTCATAGAAACTCCTTATAGT
>JAEEGL015709240.1_pt1 | contig 12456 bp, 10 predicted proteins | sample 9134231 | NCBI WGS metagenome assembly JAEEGL01 (sample SAMN16246548, study PRJNA631951) | gut metagenome | biome: gut microbiome; feature: rumen; material: fiber-attached | host: Bos | place: Iran: Karaj | collected 2018-10 | reverse complement strand
TATGGACGAACAACTGAAGCAAATAGGCGAGCGTCTGCGCGGACTGCGCGATGTGCTCGACATTCCAGTGAGCGAGATGGCAGAGACGATCGGTATCAGCTCTGAGAAGTATGAAAAGATAGAGGCAGGCGAGATGGACATTACCATTTCCAATCTGATGAAGATTGCCCGTAAGTATGGTGTATCTACGGAAGAACTGATCTTTGCAGAGGCGCCACACATGAAATCATACTACGTGACACGCAAGGGGCAGGGTATGTCTATTGAACGCACCAAAGCATACAAATACCAATCGCTGGTTGGTGGTTTTGTCAATCACAAGGCAGATGTGTTCATTGTTACAGTAGAGCCCAAACCTGAAGCACACACCGTTTATAAGAACACACACCCTGGCCAGGAATTCAACTTAGTTCTGGAAGGCAAAATGGAACTTTATATCGGTGGCAAGACGATGGTACTTGAAGAGGGTGACTCCATTTATTTTGACTCCACCAAGCCCCACGGCATGTTGGCCGTAGGCGATAAACCCGTGAAATTCTTAGCATTTACTGTTGAATAAGCTAGACTATGATAGAAAGATTTTTAAAGCAGACAAAGTTTACGTCTGTTGAGGATTACAACAAAAATCTGGAGTTCATCATCCCAGAGAACTTTAATTTTGCCTACGACGTGATGGATGCGTGGGCAGAGGAGGCACCAGAGAAGCTTGCCATCCTTTGGACAAACGATCAAGGCGAAGAGATTCGCACCACTTATGGAGAACTAAAGGAGCAGACAGATCAGGCCGCCAGCTATCTGATGACATTAGGCATTGGCAAAAACGATCCGGTGATGCTGATTCTGAAGCGCCGTTATGAATGGTGGGTAGTGATGCTTGCCCTTTGTAAGATAGGTGCCATTGTGATTCCCGCTACCCACATGCTGACCAAACATGATATCGTGTATCGTAACACGCGTGCTTCTGTCAAAGCCATCATCTGTGTAGATGATCCTTATGTGGTAAGCCAGATTCAGGCAGCTATGCCTGAGAGCCCCACGGTAAAACAGTATATCACCATCACTGATCACGGCAAGCCTATTCCCGAAGGATTCCACGACTGGCAGACAGAGTGGAAACAAGCACCTCAGTTCGTACGTCCCGCTTTTGTCAATACAAATGACGACACGATGCTGATGTACTTCACCTCTGGTACCAGCGGAGAACCTAAGATGGTAGCCCATGACTATCTCTATGCCATGGGACATCTCTCAACGGGTGTGTTCTGGCATAATCTCCATGAGGGTTCACTGCATCTGACGGTTGCAGATACCGGTTGGGGTAAGGCTGTATGGGGCAAATTCTATGGTCAGTGGTTTGCTGGTGCCACAGTGTTTGTTTTCGATCATGAAAAGTTTAATGCTGACACCTTGCTGCGTCAGATTGAGAAATATAAGGTGACCAGTTTCTGTGCGCCTCCCACCATCTATCGTTTCATGATTCGCGAGGATCTGTCAAAGTATGATCTCTCAAGTCTTGAGTACTGCTGTACTGCAGGTGAGGCCTTGAATCCAGCTGTCTTCGATAAGTTCTACGAGAAGACAGGCATCAAGATGATGGAAGGCTTCGGACAGACAGAGACCACCATGACCCTTGGCACCTTCCCTTGGATGGAGCCAAAACCCGGTTCAATGGGTATTCCCAACGCACAGTATGACATTGATCTGATTCGTGCTGACGGTACACCTTGTGAGGATGGTGAGAAAGGTGAGATTGTAGTACGTGTAGGCGACCGCAAGCCCATCGGCCTGTTCAAGGAGTACTATCGCGACCCGGAACTGACCCGCGAGGCCTGGCACGACGGACTTTATCACACCGGCGATATGGCCTGGCGCGATGAAGACGGTTACTACTGGTTTGAAGGTCGTATCGATGATGTTATCAAATCTTCTGGTTACCGTATCGGTCCGTTCGAGGTCGAAAGTGCATTGATGACCCACCCTGCTGTCGTGGAATGCGCTATCACAGGTGTTCCCGACGATATCCGCGGTATGGTGGTAAAAGCTACTGTCGTACTTGGCAAGGAGTGGAAGGACAAGGCTGGGGATGACCTCATCAAGGAACTGCAGCAACACGTCAAGAAAGAGACTGCGCCCTATAAGTACCCGCGCATCATTGAGTTTGTAGATGAACTGCCCAAGACTATCAGCGGCAAGATCCGTCGTGTGGAAATCCGCAAGAAAGACGCAGAGAAGTAAATAAGCATAAAAACAATAAGGTGGCAGCACATAATGAGCTAGGCAAGTGGGGCGAGGACCTCGCAGCAGAGTTTCTGAAGGAGAAAGGATATGAGATTCTCGAGCGCGACTGGAAATCGGGCCATCATGACCTCGACATCATTGCAAAAGATGGGCGTACACTGGTAATCGTTGAAGTTAAGACACGTCGCAATCGTATCTTCGGCGATCCTGAGGAGGCTATTGACTATAGGAAACGCCAAAACCTACAGTCCGCCATTAATCATTATGTGAAGTCACACCGTTTTTATAGTCAGGTGCGTTTCGACATTATTAGCATTGTCGGCACTATTGGCTCCCAACCAGAGATAGATCACATCATCGATGTAGCATTAATATGAGAAGAATAGTTATCAAGATAGGATCGAACGTACTGACACGCGCTGACGGGAAACTAGACGTCACGCGGATGTCTGCACTTGTAGATCAGATTGCTTGGCTTAGAAAACAGAATATCGAGATTATCCTTGTATCATCAGGAGCTATGGCCTCAGGACGCGGAGAGCTGAAAGTTGACCATTCTCTCGATTCTGTGGAGCAACGCCAGTTGTTCTCTGCCGTCGGACAGGTGAAACTCGTAGGACTTTACTACGACTTGTTCCGCGAGTTTAACATTCACGTAGGACAAGTACTCACGATGAAGGAGAATTTCGAACCAGGAGAGCAGTATCGCAACCAGCGTGCTTGTATGACTGTCATGCTAGAGAACGATGTTCTTCCTATCGTAAACGAGAACGATACCGTCTCGGTTACTGAACTGATGTTTACGGATAATGACGAACTCTCGGGGCTCATCGCTCAGATGATGCAGGCAGACACACTGATTCTGCTTTCGAATATCGACGGTATCTTCACCACACATCCTGATGACCCTGCTGCAGAACTTATCAAGGAAGTGGCTCCTGGTAGAGACCTCAGTGAATACATCCGCCCGGAGAAGAGTGCTTTTGGACGTGGAGGAATGCACTCTAAGTACACTACGGCGAGCAAGGTATCGCAATCCGGTATCCGAGTCATCATCGCTAATGGTGAACGCGAGAACATTCTGACAGACCTGATAGAAAAGCCTGAGGCTACACCGCACACAGAATTCATTCCAAAGAGTAATTAGACAGACTATGCAACTGAAAGAGACATTCGAAAAAGTGAAGCGTGCCAGCAAGAGCCTTGCTCTACTGAGCGATAGACAGCGCAACGACATCCTGAATGCCGTTGCCGATGCTATATTAATTAATAAGGAGAGAATCCTTGAGGCTAATGCGCAAGATTTGGCGAAAATGTCGAAGGAGAATCCTCTCTACGACCGTCTGCAACTTACAGAGAGCCGTCTGGAAGGTATAGCCAATGATATGCGTAACGTGGCCACCTTACCCTCGCCCCTTGGACATATCACAAAGCAAAAGACATTGCCTAATGGTTTGCGCCTCTGCAGAGTAAGTGTTCCGTTTGGTGTCATTGGCATGATCTACGAGGCACGCCCGAATGTAACGTTTGACGTCTTCTCGCTCTGTTTCAAAAGTGGTAACGCTTGTGTACTGAAAGGTGGCAAAGATGCTGATTGCAGTAACCGCGAAGAGGTGGCACTTATCCATGAGGTGCTTGAGAAGTTTGGTATCTCAAAGGATGTGGTAGCCCTTTTACCAGCTACCCACGAGGCCACGGGTGAGATGCTTAACGCGGTAGGTTATGTAGATCTCTGTATCCCACGAGGCGGGCGCAAACTCATTGATTTTGTACGCGACACCGCTCGCATCCCCGTTATCGAGACTGGTGCAGGCGTAGTTAACACCTATTTCGATAAGGATGGCGACATAGAAATGGGTAAGGCCATCATCAACAATGCCAAGACCCGCCGAGTATCCGTATGCAATGCATTGGATTGTCTGATTGTTCATGACAGCAGGCTGAACGATTTGCCTGTCCTCTGCGAGAAGATGGCAGAGAAGAATGTTATCATCTACGCAGATGATGCAGCTTATCAAGCCCTGGAAGGGAAATATCCTTATCTGGATCATGCCACAGAAGAAAGTTTCGGCACAGAGTTCATGGATTACAAACTCGCTATTAAGACAGTGGCTTCACTTGAAGAGGCCTTAGAACATATCGATCATAACGGCAGCGGCCACAGCGAGGCAATTGTCACCATGAATGAGACTACCGCCAGACAGTTCCAGGCACATGTCGATGCTGCCTGTGTTTATTGGAACGCACCTACCTCATTCACGGATGGTGCTCAGTTCGGACTAGGTGCAGAGATTGGCATATCGACACAAAAACTTGGTCCGCGCGGTCCAATGGCTTTAGAGGAAATATGCACGTATAAGTGGCTCATAGAAGGTGAGGGGCAGACACGTCCTTAAGTGAATAGAAAATAACGAAAAGTGAAGGTATATGAAATCATTTATTAATGTAGAAGACATCGGTCCATTGGAGAAAGCAATGGCCGAAGCAATGGAAATTAAGAACGACCGTTACAAATATCAGCACCTGGGTAAAAACAAGACGCTCATGATGATATTTTTCAACAACAGTCTGCGTACCCGCCTCTCTACACAGAAGGCAGCCATGAATTTAGGCATGAATGTGATTGTGCTTGATGTGAATGCAGGTGCTTGGAAACTGGAGACAGAGCGTGGTGTCATCATGGATGGCGACAAGAGCGAACACTTATTGGAAGCCATTCCTGTGATGGGATGCTACTGCGACCTCATTGGTGTGCGTTCTTTTGCAGGACTGACAGATCGTGAATACGATTATGCAGAAACAGTACTGAACCAGTTTATCAAATACAGTGGACGTCCTGTCTTCGCTATGGAGACTGCTACCGTACATCCCCTTCAGGCTTTTGCCGACCTCATCACCATCGAGGAGTATAAGACTGTGAAACGCCCGAAAGTGGTACTTACATGGGCACCTCACTGCCGAGCACTGCCTCAGGCTGTGCCTAACAGTTTTGCCCAGTGGATGAATGCAGCCGACGTTGATTTTGTCATCACCCACCCCGAGGGCTATGAACTCGATCCGAAATTCGTAGGCAATGCCCGTGTGGAATACGACCAGAAGAAAGCCTTCGAAGGCGCAGACTTCATCTATGCCAAGAACTGGAGTAACCCAGGTGTGACCAACCCAGCGGACTACGGTAAAATTACCTCAAAGGATATGTCGTGGACTGTTGACACAGAACACATGTCATGGACCAACAACGGAAAGTTCATGCACTGTCTGCCCGTTCGTCGTAACCTTATCGTTACAGATGACGTCATCGAGTCACCCAACTCTATCGTCATCCCAGAGGCAGCAAATCGTGAAATCAGTTGTTCAGTTGTGATCAAGCGAATGCTCGAGGCGCTTTAGTTCGTAAGCATCGATTTTCTTCAGATAATATTCACGGAAATCATTCCAATGATAATAGGGGGCTACGTCTGTCGGAATAGGCAACGTAGCCTCTCTTTCATTCAGCAATACTTTGAAGAGCACATCCTCATCATGGATATCCTTGCGATAGAAAATAAACTGCAGGTTTGAGCCCATCGGGAACACCTTCGATGCCCACCATCCTTTCTCTTCCAACTCTTCCAAATTGTCTGTCTCCAAATCAAAGCCATTGATGCCGATCAGACAGGTAAGAGGCAAAAGCACCGTCTCGTGTCCAAAACGCATCTGTACGCCAGGTCGTTCCATTTTGATATGGCTATCAGCATCTGTAATAATCTGTCGCAAGAGATAACGCTGAGTATAAGGCTGACAACCTCCATTCAACAGGCACGGGCCATGCATGATATACCACCAGGCATTCTCCCACTGCCAAAGGCGATAGATTTCCTTAGCGGTAAAAATATCCGTCAAATAAGATTCCTTATATAAATGCGTATTCAATTGGAAGAGACCCATTTTTATCAAGTAGTAATTAAGCCACACGTCACTCACCACCCCTCGCACAGAATCAGGATTAACAAAGAGCAGCTTCATCAGACGCTCGTTATGCTTACGTCCAGCAATATAATTCTCATAGGCATTCGTGGCATCAGACGTCATGCCGTTTTTGCGCAACACCGGGTCTTGATGATTCATAAACCACATATCCTCTTGCGATGCCTTCATCGAGATATTCAGTTTAGGATTCTTTCTTGCCATGACGTGCATAGCTGAGCCCATAGAAAGGATACAACGAGGCACAATCGTACTTCGGGCATCGATAGTAGCATCATCACTGAACACCTCGGGAAACCGTTCCATCATACGCTGGGCAATGCCTCGGTGTTGCTTCTGTCCATAGCTGGTCAAATCGCCCCAACGCTTATCTGTGTCAGCATAGATGACACGCATATCATTTAACACTTTCTTCCCCATCCCTGTCAACTGATTCATACTGTCAGCCTTACAAAGCATCTTGTATGGAATATCAAAACCTTTGCGGTTTTCTACGTATCTGGAGCCATGTCGTCCATAATGTGAGATATAAAAGGGGATCTTTCCCTCTGGAGCTGGGGTAAGGGCTGGTAATGCCGTATCGGGATAGATACTGTAGTTACTGGCAGCAAAGCTACGATTCTCTTTAATGATAGAGAAGGCTGGCTGTGCCAAACAGCATACCGCAAAGACGGAAACCAAGACGACGGTCAGCACCAATCGTCTAAGAGATACAGTTCTATTTCTCATACAAGTTTAATTTGTTCAGATAATAGTCGCAGAAGTCCTTTAGACTATAATAGGGAGCCTGTTCCGAAGGCAGAGGGAGCGTTACCTCCTCCCCATTCAGCAATACCTTTATCAACACATCTTTATCTTCTAGATTCTTGTGATAGAGAACCCATGTCACATTGGCACTCATCGGACAGATGCGATAATCTGCCCATCCTTTGGGTTCAAGCGTTTCCAGGCGATCGGTAGAAAGTCCGTAGCCATTGATCTCCAGCAGACTCACAAACGGAATAAAGCTGGTTTCATCGGCAAAATGGAAGAGGGCCGAAGGAGGCATCATCTGGGCCGTATCAGTAATGGCAATCAAACGACGCAGAAGATGGTGATGCAAACCGGATTTCTGCACTGTTCTCCGCGCATAGTTGCCATAATTCACATAGTTCCACGCATTCTGCTTCTTCCAATGATGATAGATTTCCTTTTTCGTAAACAAGTCGTATAGTGTTACCTTTCCATCCAGTTTCGTATTCTGAATGCTACCAGCAATCTTGAACATCTGATCATTGAACGTTTCCACATCTATATAATCGCGCACATAAGACTGGTCTGCGACAAGCGTCTTCAACAACCTGTCTCCGTCTTGGTATTTCCTGGCAAAAGAGTCATAGGCGGTCTTGACAAGAGAGTCCTGACGGATGACGAGACGACTCTCTTCCTGATTACTCAAATAGTCAGAAAACCGATTGCTGGCATTATGATAAACGCGGATATCACATTTCCTGGCTATCTGCATCATCAGTTGTTCCATAGAGAGTAAGGAACGTGTATTTCTCAGACTACGCGCACCCAGGAATTTGGCATCCTTACAGAGCACTTCCGGGAAACACTCTATCAGCCGACCCACGATCTCCTGTTGCTGACAAATACCTTGATCAGTAAGTTCACCCCAATGATTATGAGCATCTTCTCGAATCAGATTCAGACGATCCAGCACATTCTTGCCAAGCGGTGTCAACTTACCAAGGCTGTCTGCAGTAGCCAGAACCTTATATGGTGCCTCATAGTCACTAGGTTTACTCAGATAACAAGAACCATGACGCCCATAATAGATAATGCCGAAAGGCACTTTTCCGTCTGGAGCCGGTGTCATCGATTTCTTAGCAGGATTGGGATATGCCGCATTCAGGCCAGCAGAATATTCCACATGCATCAGAATATCATCCTCAATATCGGCAGGCCCATTTGGGTTTCGAGGACTGGCCCAAGAGCAAAGTCCCAGCACTGATATTGTGCAAAGAAACATGATAATAGTGGACTTCAATCTGATCATCTTGGAGGCTGGAATTATTTTTGGCTACAAAAATACAAATTTAAGCCGGATTGTGCAAATAAATCGGGAAACTTTATGTAATTTTGCAGGCAAAATAGAAGATATATCATGATATCATTTGAATGCGATTACAACAACGGTGCCTGCCAGCAGGTACTCGACAACCTTGTGAAATACAATAGTGCCAAGCCGACGCCTTATGGCTTCGATGAGTTCAGCGAGCGTGCCAAGGAGCGCATCCGGGAGGCATGCGGACTGCCTGACGCACAGATATTCTTCCTGACGGGTGGTACCCAGACCAATGCGACGACCATCGACTCCATGCTCTATCAGTATGAAGGTGTCATCTGCGTGGGTTCTGGCCATATCAACGTCCATGAGGCAGGAGCAGTAGAGTTTACAGAACATAAGATCATCACCCTGCCAGAAACCGACGGTAAGTTGGATTCCTTGGTGCTCGACAAATACCTCGACGACTATATGCACGATGGCAACAAAGACCATGCCGTGCATCCAGGCCTTGTATATATCACCTTCCCCACTGAATTTGGTACGCTCTACTCCGCCAAGGAGTTAGACGATATTTACCAGGTATGTCAACGTTACGAGATACCGCTCTATATCGATGGTGCCCGCCTGGGGTATGGCCTTATGGCTGAGGGCAACGACATTTCCTTGCCTTATCTGGCCCGTCACTGCGATGTCTTCTACATCGGTGGCACAAAGATCGGTGCCCTCTGTGGCGAGGCCGTAGTGTTCACGCATCAGAATGCCCACAAGCACTTCTTCTCCATTCAGAAGCAACATGGTGCAGTCATTGCCAAAGGTGCTCTTATAGGCCTGCAGTTTGAGGCACTGTTTACAGATAACCTCTATTTCAAGTTGTCGGAACATGCCATCAAGATGGCAATGCGAATCAAAGACATCTTTATCCGCAAAGGCTTTGAATTCCTGGTAGATTCTCCCACGAACCAGCAGTTTGTCATCATGAACAACGAACAGGTGGAGAAACTGAGCCAGAAAGTAGGATTCACACACTTCGGACAGACTGACAGGCACCATACTATCTGTCGTTTCGTCACCAGTTGGGCTACGACAAAGGAAGAGATCGACGAACTGGAGCGCATTCTGGGATGAAGACCTTCGTTCGAAGATATTACGTTTTTGCAGCAATCGCCCTTTGGGCTATTGCCTGCTGGGCGTTCTTTCAGTTCTGGTATCCCTATCATTTCTTCTTCCAGGAACAGAATCAGTTGTTCCTCTGGTCATCGGACTACATCTCCAGTGACCTCCATCTATTTAGGTTTGCAGCCCTCATTGGCGACTTCCTGACCCAGTTCTATTACTATCTCTACGTAGGCGCTATTATCCAGACAGCCTGTATTACCATCGCCGGACTGCTGGTCTATCAAGCCTTCCGGAATTTCCACGTTGCCCGTCCATTTGCACTGGCCATATCTTTGGCGCTGATGACTTTTGTAGCCGTCTGCCACTTTAGCACAAGTTATCGGCTGAGCAGCACCATTTCCATCATGAGCTGGACGCTGACACTATGGCTGGTGTCATTAGTATATAGCAGAAACAAACGGCTGACTATCGCTGCCTGCAACCTCCTGGTGCCTACCTATCTGCTCTTCGGGCTCCCAGAAATCAAGACCATCCAAAAGCCGGATTTCATTCTTGAAAAGGACTTTGCTGTCGATTGCGAATATTACTTCGGCAACTACGACAAGGTCATCAGCATCGTGGAATCATCAGAGGAACATAGTTCACAGATGCTGTTCTTCTACAATCTGGTGCAGGCTCAGCGCGGCCAACTGCCTGAGAACCTGTTAAAGTTCACGCCTACTGATTTAGGTACTTTTTATAAGATTGGCCCCGAGACCCCCATGCTCACCATCCGCAACATGAACGAACTTTATTGGGCGTTAGGCGACATGACCTTCACCGAGCGGGCTGCCATGATGACAAATGTCTTCTCACACAACAACCGCAATGTAAGAATGATGAAACGGCTGGCAGAATGTAACTACGTGAGCGGTGACACCTTAGCGGCAGAGAAGTATCTGCGCATTCTCGACAAGACATTTGTCTATCACAGATGGGCAGACAACGTGAGAGCCCACGGAAAGGATATCTATCGCAGCAAGATGGAGATGGTCAATCAGCGCGATACCATCACTATTGGCGACAATGCCCATTTCCTGATGATGCAACTGTTGGATAGGAACCCTGACAATACCATTGCACTCGACTATATACTATGTAGCACACTGCTATTAAAAGACATCGTAAACTTTAAGCGCGACTACGACCGCTATTGTACAGACAGGAACAAGCCTCGACTGAAGACACTCTATCAGGAAGCCCTTTGTATCTGGCTTGCCGGTACCAATGCTCCGAAGGAGGAATGGATGAAATACATACAGCGGCAAGATGTGCTACAACGGTTCCAGCAGTATAACAGCCAGCGCGGCAATCCTGCTTTCAAGGATACATATTGGTATTATTTCGACAAGATAAAAGCACCTGACGTATGAAGAATTTTGCTTATATCCTAACCATATTGATCCTTCTTGCAGCCTGCGCTCCTACCCCACAGGATGTACAGAAGAGCCAAGATCTGCCACCTATGTACCCTGACTATTGCGAGATAACTATTCCACAAAATATTGCCCCGCTGAACTTCCTGCTACGTGGTAAATATGATGCTATAGAGGTAAGAGCCGGTTCGATCATCATTAATGCCAAAGGTAACGAAGCAGTCTTCGACATCGACGATTGGAAAGAACTCATGAACCAGTCAGTTGGAAAGTGTATTGAAGTGACTATTACAGCCCTGTCTGACGGGCACTGGATTCAATACAGACCATTCCACTGGCAGGTCGTAGCAGATAAGGTTGATCCTTATCTTACCTATCGTCTCATCGAGCCTGATTACGAAATCTGGAACAATGTACAGATTCAACAGCGTTGCGTAGAGAATTTCGAGACGAATGCTCTCGGCCACTACGAACAGCTGGAGAACCGCTGCATGAACTGTCACACCTTTGCCAATCAGGATCCACAGTTGTCGATGATGTATGTGCGCGGTAAAAACGGTGGTGCCATCCTGAATCAGAACGGCAAACTCAGTAAACTCAGCATCCCAGGCAGTGTCTATTTCGGCTTCAGTCCCAGTGGTCGCTTCATCACCTACTCTACTCAGAAGATCATCCCTGCTTTCCATAGTCTCGCCAGCAAGCGCCTGGAAGTCTTCGACTCCCAATCCAATGTCTTTGTGGCCGATATGCAGGAACATCGTATCATCTCGTCGCCCCTGCTCAGCGACAGTCTGAAGTTCGAGACTTTTCCCACCTTCTCACCCGACGGCAAGTACATCTACTATTGCAGTGCCGACACCGTCGAGCTTCCCAAAGATATCAAGAACCTGCAATACAGTCTGGTCCGTATTCCCTTCGACGAACAGACTGGCACCATCGGCACCCAGGTGGATACATTAGTCAATGCTCAACGGTCAGTGGTCAATGGTCAATGTCCAAAATCCGTCTGCCATCCCCGCATCTCGCCCGATGGCCGTTATCTCCTCTATACTGTAGCCGACTATGGCACTTTCCCCATCTGGCATCCAGAGGCCGACCTTCAGATGATGGATCTAAAGACTGGCAAGATAGACACCCTCGACATTGTCAATAGTGAAAAAAGCGACACTTACCATGCTTGGTCTTCTAACAGCCGCTGGTTTGTGTTTGCCTCTAAGCGCGATGACGGGCTCTATGGCAAACCTTATTTCTGCTACATCGACGAAGAGGGCAGAGCATATAAACCTTTCTGTCTGCCTCAAGAGCATCCGACTTTCTACGATAACAACCTAAAATCCTTCAATGCTCCGGAATTAGGCAAAGGCAAAGTACCTTTCGATGTCGATGACGTCGCCAAGGCCATGCAACAAGAGGCACTTATCTTTAAATAAATGCCTCTTGCTACCCAATAACCTTGGGTTATTTCCCAATAAGTATCCCTTATTGGCGCACTTTCGTAGCGACGCGCTTATCAGAAGCTATTTCGAGTCCTGCATGATAAGCATCGAAATCCACCTTCACCTTTGTGAAGTCGGGCGTATTAAAAGAGAATAAGCTCTCCTCATAGTATTCCTTAGGATTGCGCTGCGGTAACATGAAGGGCTTGGAGAAATGCCCTTTGTCATCGAT
>JAEEGL014045293.1_pt1 | contig 12456 bp, 10 predicted proteins | sample 9134231 | NCBI WGS metagenome assembly JAEEGL01 (sample SAMN16246548, study PRJNA631951) | gut metagenome | biome: gut microbiome; feature: rumen; material: fiber-attached | host: Bos | place: Iran: Karaj | collected 2018-10 | reverse complement strand
TTTGTGGATTACGAGGGTTTCGACTGGGAATTGCGTCCTGATTCGCCGGCGCGCAAGATAATAGGCGGCGGTACGCGCTTCGGCGAGATGGGGCTTTACGCAAGTCCTGACCGAGTTTCGCCGCCAGTCAAGTTCGGCGAAGGGGTTGCCAAGCCGGTCCGGGTACGCGACTATCCGGTTCCGGCGGTGCTCGCGCGGGTGATATTCAAGGATGCGCCCGCGACGGGTGACTGTGCCGTTGCCTGCCACGATTGCTCCATAAACAATCCTTGGCATCCTGGTCGCAAGGTTGTTTCGACCTATAACATAGAACCGCCCCTCGACAGGGGATGGAGCCGTTACGAATTCTCGTTCACGCCTACCATCGACACGACCTGTACGTTGATGCTAGAGGGGTGGCGTGGCGAGCGTATGGCGTACGACGATGTCCATGTGACCGGTGCCGAGATAGTAAATGGCGGTTTTGAGAGGGACGATGGATGGGAGAAAGTGCCGATTTCTCCCGGCATGGATCAGTATGGCATTGCGGAGCCTCCTTACGGGATCGTCAGGGAATTCTCCGGTGTCAAGCCGTTGTCCGGCGACAGGATGTGCCTTGCGAATTTCTATCTCAAGGTGAAGCAGTCCGGGATCGTCCTCAAGAAAGGCGTACCGGTCACGGTCTCCTTCGCTGCCTGCCCTGCGGTCAAGTGATTTGGAATCCAACTAGACCTTCAGGAATATCTTGCGGCGGTAGAGGAAGTACAGCAATAGCCAGCAGGTGGCGACATACGTGATGGCCGATACGAGTCCCGTGCATGTAGCGGGGAAGAGGTCTGCGAAGCGGCCGAAGAGAAGTTTGTTCGTGTTGGCCAGCGAAAAGAGCGGCTGCGCAAGGTATATCGTGATCGCGTTCATGCCTATCACGCGGAAGAAGAGCGTGTGCCGCCACCACCCTTTGACGTCGATGAGCCAATGGAAGAGGGCGAACATCGCGACGGAATATCCGCCGACGATCAGCATGAACGACGGCGACCACAACGGCTTGGAGACCGGGAACGAGAAGCGTCCGCAGCCAAAGGCGATGAAGCAGCCGGTCGCGGAAAGTGCGGCGCCTGCGGCGAAGAGCAACGCCGTCATGCGGTTGCCCGAAATGCGGGTGCGGCAGTTGCGGACGAACTCGCCGGTGAACATTCCAAGCATCGCGGTCACTATCGCGGGAAGGGTGCCTAAAAGGCCCTGGTTCTCTATGGGCAGGTCCGGGGTGCCGGGGCCGATGCGTCCAAGCGGCAGCAGCAGCGTACGGTCGATCCAGCAGGATATGTTGCCTTGCGGGGTGAACACGTCGGCGCAGGTGAAGCCCGGGGCGGGAAGGAAAAGGTTCAGCGCCCAGTAGCCAAGAAGGATGCAGACCGCCACCGCGATGCGTACACGCGTGCCGAGATACATCATCATGATCGCGGCGCAGCCCCATGTGATGCCGATGCGTCCGAGCACGCTGCCGAAACGGAAGGGCTGCCCCTGGAAATACTTCTCGAAAAGCATGCCGAGCAGCACCAGGATTGCCATGCGCCGTATCGTGCGCAGTGTAATCTGGGCGCGGGTCCGGCCCCGTGCCAGCTGCTTGGCCATGGAAAAGGGGAAGGAGAGACCGGCGATAAAGATGAAGAGGGGAAATATCGTGTCGCGCTGGGTAAGTCCTATCCATGGCGGGTGGTGCATCTGCTGCACGAGCCAGCAATCGTTGCCGAACCCCAGCGCGGTGCATAGCTGCACTATGACGCCGGAAAAGCCCATGATGAAGAGCATGTCGAAGCCCCGCAGGACGTCGATGGATTCAAGCCGTTTTTCTTCTGTTCCCATTCCGGTGCCTCTCAGCCTTTTGCGCAAATGATATCAAATCCCCGTACATGTGGCAAGACTGCGGCAGGACAGTTTTACTATTGCATGATGAGGCATAAAATGGTAATCTTATTCCTGCCTCTTGGGTACGGAGCGTCGGCGAGCCGTGTGGGTCGCCGGAAATCTTCGTCCAGGGCAAACAAGGAGAATTACATGAACCGTAGAGAGTTTCTGAGAACAGGCACTGGAGTCCTGGCGACGGCCGGTCTTGCCGGGTGCGTGTCGGTCGCCACTTCCGGCGACGGCGAAGTCAAGAACATACGCACGGCGTCCAAGGCCGTGCAGGACGCAAAGCGCGCGAAGCTCGCCGCGCTCAAGGAGCTTGGCCCCACCATCACCGATTTCGAGATACGGCGAAAGAAGAACATCCCCGGAAGGCGCGCGGCCTTCTACATCGACGACGCGATATTCTGTCTGCACGAGCTCGTGGACCAGAAGCCGAAGTCCTGCTGGGACCATCCGTTCTTCGCCCACATCAAGGAGGCGTGGCAGCGCTACGGCATGAAGACGCAGCTCAACATCTTCTACCGCGACGATTTCTATTATGGCGTAAAGCAGGGCCTGTTCACGCTCAAGGACATTCCGGAAACGTGGAAGGACGATTGGCAGTCGGCGAAGGAATGGTTCAGGTTTGGCTTCCATTCGTTCCAGGAGTATCCCGACTATCCGTGGATCAGCGCCAGCTACGACGACGTGACGCTCGCGTGGAAGATGATGACGAGCGAGGTCGAGCGTTTCGCGGGCCCTGGCATGTGGGCGAAGGCGGTCACTCCGCACTGGGGGCCGATGAGCAAGGAAGGCTGCGTGGCGCTAAAGGACTGCGGCGCGAAGGTCGTGTGGGTCTCGCGCGGCAAGCGCTGGGAATACAACGGCGACCGTTCGCTCCTGCCCTACGGCCACGGCTACCGCATCGAGAACCACCGCAAGCCGGAAAGCGCGATCTACTGGCGCGGCGGCGGCGGCGACGACATCAGCGTGTCGGCCTGCGGCTACAACCATCTCGACGCGGAGCAGGTGGAGAAGACCAGAGGCACGTACAACTGGATATACGACAAGGCGACCGGACTCAACTTCAAGGCGTTCGGCGTGGGCGGCACGTGCCTGAACCTCTACGAGCTCAAGGACATCGAGAAATGCTTTGAAAAGGCGTACGCCAGCGTCGCCGGCGGCCCGGAGTTCTTCATCCACGCTACGCATGAAGAGTATTTCTTCAAGCACTACTTCATGTACCAGCCGGACTACGTGAAGAAGACCTTCGCCGCAGGCAAGTGGATGAGCGAACACGGCTACAAGTACTGCTTCATCGAAGATTCGGTGGACTGATATACAAAACCCAAACAAAGGAGAAAACCAATGCGTTATGAACTGATGCGTCCTTCGCAGATCCGCGAAGCGATAAAGAAACGTACCCCCGTAGTGCTGCCGCTCGGCGTGCTCGAATACCATTCGGAACACCTGCCCGTGGGCATGGACACGCTCGCGGTCGAACGTGCCCTGCACGAGTACGAGAAGGAAGCCGAGATCGTGATCCTTCCCTCGTTCTACTGGGGTGCCTCGTCCCGCGCGGTCGCGCCTTGCGAAGGCCGCGGCTCGATCCCCGTCGATTCCCAGGCCCTCGTGCCGATCGCCCGCCAGATATTCCGCGGACTGCTCGACGTCGGCTTCCGCAACATCCATACGTTCGTGCACCACCAGAGCGAAGACTTCAACGCCGGCATGCCAACGGATCTCGCGTTCCGCCTGGCCTCCCGCCAGGTGATCATGGAGTTCCTCGAGGAGAAGAAGGGCGATGGATGGTGGGGCGACCCCTCGAGCGCGTCCTACTATACCGATCACACGAATCTGGACGCGAACCCGTTCATCTGGATCCAGAACCACGCGCTCATGGACGCGAAGGTGCTCGCCAAGTATCCTTTCGACCATGCAGGCGAGGGCGAGACTTCGCTCATGATGTCGCTCTGCCCCGACACGGTGAACATGGACGAGTTCGACAAGGACGCCTGGTACGCGCAGAGCGCGCTCAAGGCTTCCAAGGAGACTGGCGATGGCGGCGTGGCGATGATCCTCGACCACTTCCGCCGCGTGCTCAAGTAGTTTCCAGCGGCTGCATGCGCTTTTCCTCGTCCCGGTTCAACACCTCGACGAGGTACGGCGCGTGCCCGCCTCGGCAGAAGATGCCGTGAACGGCGTCCGCGCCGTCAGAGGCGATGACTTCGCGAACAAGGCGAATCATCGCCTTTGTTATTCTCAGTCCCGGTATGAGCACCGGGATCCCGGGCGGATACGGTACGAGGAACTGCGAGGCGATGCGCCCCGCCGCGTCGTCTATGGACACGAGTTCGCCGTCGCACAGCGCGGCGTCGTGCGGCAGAACCGCCGGTTGGGCAGATACCGCGTCCAGCACCATCTTGCCTGGCGACGAACCGTTGGGGACGCGTCCCTTCGCGTTTGGCTTGCCGCCTGTGGGTGCGCCGATCAACCGCTTGTGCTGGCGGCATACGCGGAAGAGGTATTCGAAATGCTCCTCGGCCGTGCCGGCCGTAACCAGGAAGAGGATGGTGGTCGAACTCGCCTTCTCCCACTGGATGTGCGCCTTGAGAAGCGCCTTGCGGAAATCAACGCAGGCCTTCGCGGATTTCAGCATCAGCACGATCTTGAGCGGATCCTTCATGTAGCCGGTCGTGCGCCAGTCGACGCCGGTGCCGGCGATCTCCTCCAGCCCCGCGAAACAGGAGCTTTCCTGCTTGCCGCACACGTCGGCGACACGCTTGCGGAAAGCCGCCGTCCACCGGATGCGCTCGTCTATGATCTTGAGCCCTTCAAGCCGCATCTGCACGCCCGCCACGTCCAGCGCGGCGAGGAACGGATAGTGCGGAGAGGTGGAATGCCAATAGCGCAGGATCTCGTGCAGGTCGTGGGAGAACTTCTCGTAGCTGCCGCGTCCGTGCAGCGAGAACCGTTTTCTCAGCCAACGGAAGGCCGGCGAGGAATCCTCTTCAAGGAGCTGCTTGAACCGTGTCGAGACGTGGATCATCGAGGCCTGCGAAAACGCCGCCAGGGTCTTGTGCGTGGATTGCACGGAGAAGTGGGCGCCGCACGTTTCGTTCACGGCGCTGTAGCGAACGGCGTCGCCCTTTCCGCGTCCAAACGTGTAGTACGGGTGGAAGTTCAGGTAGGCGGCCCATGCTTCGTCGGCATAGAACAGCACGCCCGCCTTTTCGCATATGCGGGCCACTTCCCACACGGGGTACAGTATGCCTTCATAGGTACATGTGGTGAGGACGAGAAGACGGGGGCGCTTGTCGCCGGACCAGTTGTCCAGCGTCTTGCGGATGTCTTCGAGCGCCACTGGCCCCCACACCCCCAACCTTGCATTCCAGCGCGCAGGCAGATAGTGCGGCACGGCGCCCGAGGTGACGACGGCGTGATGCACGCTCTTGTGGCAGTTGCGGTCGATGAGGACGATCTCGCCCGGACGCAGCAGCGTCATCAGCATCGCCTTGTTGGAGGTCGACGTGCCGTTCGTCACGTAGCAGCTCTGGGCCGTTCCGAATATCTCGCTCGTGAGCTTCTGCGCCTCCGATAGCGGGGTACGCGCCTCGGGGCTTGAAAGGTCGCCAAGCGATTCGACCGAGACCGACAGATCCGTTCGGAAGAGCATGCCGCCGAAGGTGTCGAAGAAACCATGGAGGAACGGTGAATTCGCGAAAGCGCGCCCGCCGTTGTGTCCTGGCGTGTGCCAGTTGGTACCGGCCTTCACGGTGACGTACTGTCGGAGCGCCGTTGAGAAACGGGGTAGCCAGAAGCTCTTGAAGAGATGTACGATCCGTTCGCGGTACTTTGCGGGACGCTCGAAGACGGTCGCCTGCTTCTTCGTCCAGCGGCGGGCGGGCAGCGCCACCGCGGTGTGGCCGGGGCGCGTGAGCACGACCTTGGGGATCGCGGGGAAGAAAAGCTTCATCCAGTCGCGCAGGAGGAGACCGTCGATGTGTTCTGACATCAGGTCGTCGTCGATGAAGAAGAGGCAGCACGCCCTGCCGGATTCGGTGAGCACGCCGCGCGGTCCGCCGCTGGTGAAAAGCGCCTTTGCGAATTCCTCGGCGGAATTGACCGTCACAAGGCGCAATGGGGGATAGTCCTGCGGCGCAGAGGCGTCGAACGTCTCGCGGCAGAATTCGCGGAACGCGTCCGCGATTCCATATTCGACCACCGGCAGGCGCCGGGCGTCCTGCCGGTTTGGCTTATGCAGATAGAAGACCGTAAGAGATCTGATCATGCGTCATTTTCCTGTTTAGGTGAGAACACCTCTATTATATCATATGGGGAAACCGTCGCCACCCCCTTGCGCGACACGGAGGAATGTGCTAAAATCTCCCTTGTCAGGATACAAGGAGACAGAGAGAAAATGGTCAGTTACGAATACAAGGGTGTTGTCGAAGAGGTCGGCGAAACCAAGAGTTTCGGGGCTAACGGTTTCACGAAACGCGAGCTCGTCGTCGGCAATGACGTCGATTCCACCAACAAATACCCCAACCCCGTCCTTTTCACGTTCAAGAAGGACAACTGCGCGCTTCTCAATTCGGTGAAGAAGGGCGACAGGGTGAACATCCGCTTTTCCATCGACGGCCGCCGGTGGGATGGTCCCAATGGCGTGCGCTATTTCACGGATCTCACCGGCTGGAAGATCGACGTGCTCAACGCGGATGGTACCGCCACCGAGCCCGTGCCGCAGCCTGCCGAGGTCCCTGACGTCCCGGCCGACGCAGGCGATCCCGACGATCTGCCGTTCTGATGAAGACCTGGCGGGGAATACTCGACCTTGCGGTCCCGTATCTGGAGGGAAAGGGTGTTCCCGACGCGGCCGTCGCCGCCGAATTGCTGATGGCGCGTCTGCTGAAGTGCGGACGCGGCTTCCTCTCCACGCACATGGATGAAACGCCGCCCGAGAAGTATCTCGAGGCGATGCGTCGCGGAATGACGCGCCTTGCCGGCGGCGAACCGGTCCAGTACGTTCTCGGCGAATGGGATTTCCGCAAGTTGACCCTCGCATGCGACCGACGTGCGCTCATACCCCGTCCCGAGACGGAGGAACTCGTCGGTCGCGTCCTCGGCTTCCTGCGTTCGCGCCCGGACGGTTCCGGCCGTCCGCTTGTCGTCGACGTAGGCACAGGGTCGGGCTGCATAGCATTGGCGCTCGCGTCCGAATTTCCGGATGCCGGTTATCTCGGCATAGACATCTCGGCGGATGCCGTCGCGCTCGCCCAGGAGAACGCCGTCCGTTGCGGACTTGCGGACAAGGTGAAGTTTGCCGTAGCGGACGGACTCGACGATTTCGACGAGCCTGAGTCGGTGGACGTGATCGTGTCCAATCCGCCGTACATACCTACCGCGCAGTGTGCCACCCTGGACCCGCGCATACGAAACTTCGAGCCAATGAACGCGCTTGACGGCGGCCCCGAAGGACTCGATTTCTACGAGCGGCTCACTATGGATGCGCTCAATCTCCTCAAACCCGGCGGCGGAATCTTCTTCGAGATCGGCGACAGGCAGGGCGCCGCCGTGGAGAAGCTCCTTTTCGATTCGGGCTTCAACGACATACGGATCGAGAAGGACTATGCGGACCACGACAGGTACGCTTCAGCCACGGTGTGATGTGAAGGTTGGAAAGGAAAAACGATGAGAACAAGAATAGCTACTTTGCTGATATCGACATGGTTTACCGCATGCGGCTTCGACAACGCGCCCATCGGGGTCTTCGATTCCGGGCTCGGTGGTCTCACCGTGCTGGAGCGCCTGCTCGACGTCGATCTTATGGACAATGCCACGGGGCGTCCCGGCGCCGACGGAGTCCCGGATCTCGCCCGTGAACATTTCGTGTATCTTGGCGACCAGGCGAACATGCCTTATGGCGACTACGCCGCAGAAGGCAAGAGCGAATATCTGCGCGAGCTTATCGTGAAGGATGCGGACTTCCTTCTTTCCACGAACTACTGCCGCAACGCCCGCGAAAGCATCCCTGCGGGCGTCAAACCGCGCGCGAAGATAATCGTGATCGCATGCAACACCGCGACCGCGTGGGGATTGTCCACGGTACGCGAACACCTTGCGAAGTCGGGTGACGGCACGAAGGTGATCGGCGTCATCGAGGCCGGGGTGCGCGCCACGCTCGACCAGATCGGGGCCGGCCCATCTTCCGCGCCATTCGCCGTCGGCGTGATGGCGACGCCAGGCACGATAGCGTCCGGCGCGTACGAGCGCACGATCCGCCGCGAGCTCGGTTCCAGAGGCGTGAAGGTCGAAGTGCCCGTCATAAACCAGGGTTGCGCAGGTCTTGCCGATGCCGTCGAGGCTGGTTCCCCTGCGGCCGATCTCATCGCAAGCTCGAACCTCGTTTCGCTCGTGAACCGCCACACGGCGTCGGGCGCCGCGGCTCCGTTGCGCGCGGTGATCCTTGGATGCACGCACTACCCGTTCGTGCTGGCGGCGCTGAACCGCACGCTTGCGGATCTACGCGCAAAAGGCGTGGCCATTCCGGACGATTTCCGTTTCGTAGATCCGGCGGTCTACGTCGCCGTGGAATGCTATCGTCTGCTTCGTGACATGGACCGGCTTTCCGGCACGGCCACGCCCGGCAGTTCGATGGCGTTTCTTTCCGTGGCGAACCCCGATCTGCCGGCCGACCGCCTCACCGCGGAAGGACATCTCACGCGGGCGTACAAGTACGGACGGCAGTGCGGCGACAGGGAAGTGTCGACGCGCCCCGTGCCGTTCACGCGCGCCACGTTCGGCGATGACATGTTCCGCAATATCGGCAGGCTGCTGCCGAGAACGGCGGTCATGCTGGACAATCCGCCGCCGGAATTCCGCTAGCCGCGCCCGTTACCATTCGATTGGTTCCATGCCGTTTTGCCGGAGGTATTCGTTGGCCTTGCGGAAGTGTCCGCAGCCGAAGAAACCGCGAAACGCCGAAAGCGGCGAAGGATGGGCTGTCTCCAGCACCAGATTGCTTTTGCGATCGACAAACGCCGCCTTGCGCTGCGCGTACGAGCCCCATAGCATGTATACGAGATTCCTGCGCTTGCCAGCGAGCTCACGGATGACGGCGTCGGTGAAGGTCTCCCATCCGCGTCCCTGGTGCGAGCCCGCCATGTTGGCTCCGCCGGACACCGTCAAGGTCGCGTTCAGCAGCAGCACTCCCTGATCGGCCCAATGCGAAAGGTCGCCGCTGCGATTGAGGAATGACGTGCCGTATTCCTGCTCCAGCTCCTTGTAGATGTTTACGAGAGATGGCGGACGTTCCACGCCTTCCGGCACTGAGAAGCAAAGTCCATGCGCCTGGCGCGGGTTGTGGTAGGGGTCCTGTCCGATGATCACGACCTTAACCTTGTCGAAGGGCGTGCGGTTGAAGGCTTCGAAGATGAAGCGCCCGGGCGGATATACTATGCCGTGCGCATATGCATCCTTCACGAAAGCCACGAGCTTTGCGAAATACGGGCTTTCGAATTCCTTGGCGAGAATGCTTTTCCAGGATTCGTGTATTTTTACGTCCATGGCCGATATTCTACCATAATAAGGGGAACGGGGAAAGAGGCAGAACCCCCGAGGCTGGAGATTCACCTTTCACCTTTCACCCCGTTGTGGTATAATCTTGCCATTGCATGAAAAGGAGTATCAGAGTGAAAAGAATCATAACCGCCGTCGTCGCCGTTGCATCCGCCTGCGCATGCCTAGGTGCGGACATCAAACCCTTCCCGGAGTTCTCGAAGCCGCGTGCCGTCACGCAGGGGCCGTACGACCACTTTCTGGCGAATTATTTCGCGATCAACGCGTGGAGTCCGGATAACCGCTACCTGCTCGTTCTCGAGACCGCCATCAAGGACAAGCTGCCGGATGGCACGCCCTGCATGCTGGGCCTCACCGACCTGGAGGACGGCAACCGTTTCATCCCGATAATGCCCATCTCCACCTGGAACTTCCAGGAAGCCGCCATGGCCCACTGGCTGCCGAACGAGAAGGACACCTTCATCGTCAACGACATGCGCGACGGCAAGTTCGTATCCGTGATCAAGAACTGGAAGACGGGCGCCGAGCGTATAATCCCGTATCCGGTGAGCGCGGTCTCGGAGGATGGCACGTGGGCGCTGGGCATCAACTACGCGCGTCTGTTCATCACGCGTCCCGACTACGGCTACGCCGGCGAGGGCCAGGATCCCAGGAAGGATGTCGTCTTCCCCGAGGATGACGGTCTTTTCCGCATCGACCTCAAGACCGGCGAAGTCAAGCTGATCGTCTCATGCGCCGCGGTGAAAGGCATGGTCCCCGAGGTGAAGTCGACGAACGGCATGAGCTACATCTGCCACACGGTCATCTCCAAGGACATGAAGCGCATCTACTTCCTGTCGCGCTCCGTGGAGGAATCGTTCGAGGGCGTAAAGAAGTTCAAGGGCGTCAAGTGGCAGACCACCGCCTTCACCTGCCATGCCGACGGCTCCAACATCCGCCGCTGCTTCCCCGACGGCTGGGGCAGCTCGCACTTCAACTGGAAACCCGCCCTCTCCGAACGCGACGGACGCACGATGGTCGTCACGTGCAAGTGGCAGAACAAGGTCTACACGCACGTCGAGTTCACGGTGGACGAGGAACAGACGAGCGCCCGCGCCCTCGGCGGCAAGGCCATGCACTTCGACGGCCACTGCATCTATTCGCCGGACGGCCTCTTCGTCTGCGGCGACGGTTATTTCGGAAAGGACGGCTTCCGCCACTGGAAGATCGTGCGCCTTGCCGACGATGCCGTGCAGTCCATCGGCGACTTCTGGGTGCCGCCGGTCTACCGCGACATCTACTGCCGCTGCGACCTGCATCCCCGCTGGCGCAAGGACGGCCGTCAGCTTTCGTTCAACTCCGTGCACGAAGGCTCGCGCCAGGTCTACATCATAGACGTCAAACCGCCGCTCGCGCCGTGACACGCGAAGGATCCCGGCCATGAACCGTATCCGCTATACGACAGCAGGTGAATCGCACGGCCCGGAACTGACCGCGATCATCGAAGGGTTGCCGGCAGGGCTTGCAATCGATTCGGATATCATACGCGCCGATCTGGCCCGTCGGCAGATCGCGTTGGGCGCTGGCGGACGCATGGCCATCGAGACGGACCGCGCCGAGATAACGGGCGGCGTCATGTCCGGCAGGACCACGGGTGCGCCGATATCGCTAAGGATTCTCAACCGCAACCACGAGGCGTGGAAGGGCAAGGAGATCGCGGCGTTCACGACTCCTCGTCCAGGACACGCGGATTTCGCCGCCGCCGTGAAGTACGGCTACGACGACATACGTCCTTCCCTCGAACGCGCAAGCGCGCGGGAAACCGCATCCCGCGTCGCCGTGGGCGCGTGCTGCCGCGCGTTCCTGAAGGAGTTCGGGGTCGAGGTCGCGGGGCGTATCGTGTCGATAGGCGGAAAGACGGGCGAAGAGGAGATTGCCGCCGCCATCGCCGCCGCCACGCAGGAGGGCGAAACGCTTGGCGGGATCGTGGAAGTCAAGGCGACGGGGTTGCCCGTCGGGCTGGGCAGCCACGTCTCCGCAGACAGGCGCCTGGACGCGCGCCTTGCCGCCGCCATGATCTCCATACCTGCGATCAAGGGCGTGGAATTCGGCGACGGCTTTGCCCTTGCCGGCATGAAGGGCACAGGGACGCGTGGAAGGATGGGCGGCATCGCGGGCGGCATCTCGGATGGAGGGGAGCTCGTGCTGCGCGTCGCGATGAAGCCGATCCCCACGACGCGCAAGCCGCAGCCTACGATCGATCTCGCGACCGGTTCGCCGGCGGAGACCGTCTACGAAAGAAGCGACGTGTGTCCCGTGCCGCGCGCCGTCGTCGTGGTCGAGGCGATGGCATGCATCACGCTTGCCGACGCGCTCGCCGAGAAACTCGGCGGCGATTCGCTTGACGAGATGAAATCGCGCTTCGCCGCTCTGCCGCGCACGATCAGGCTGGATCCGCGGAAGAAGGTGTTCTGGTGAAAAGGGCGCTGTGGATAGCCGCCGCGGCGCTGTCGATTGCCGCCGTATTTGGTGTGCACGCATATCTTGATGCCCGCAGGGAACGTCTTGCGAAGGATACGGAGAAGGCGGATCGCATAGCGCGTCTGGACAGGCTGGGGATACGGTCGGACGGCACCGAGGACTTTTTCGCGCTTCCGCCGAGCCTGCCTGTCGACCAGAACGCCGCCGCCGCGGGCGGGATGCTTTTCCGGGACAGGCGGCTCACCACGCCGAAGGCTAGATCATGCCAGTCTTGCCATCCGTTGAACACGGGCGGATCCGACGGCAAGCTGCACGGCGGCGTGCTGACGCGGCCCGTGGTGAATGCGGGATTCGCCGACGTGTTCCTGCATGACGGTTCTGTCACGGGGTTGACGGCGCTTGTGGAGCGCATGATCGTGGACGAACATTTTGGCGGCGGAACCAACCTGGCGCTTTCGGCCGCATGGATCGGATCGGACATAAAGTTCAGCTATCGTTTCAAGAAACGCTATCAGGACGGCGTCACCGTGTCCAACGTGCTTGACGCGTTGA
>JAEEGL013780198.1_pt1 | contig 12456 bp, 13 predicted proteins | sample 9134231 | NCBI WGS metagenome assembly JAEEGL01 (sample SAMN16246548, study PRJNA631951) | gut metagenome | biome: gut microbiome; feature: rumen; material: fiber-attached | host: Bos | place: Iran: Karaj | collected 2018-10 | reverse complement strand
CAATTTGTTTTGCATCTTGATTAAAAACTAATTGATATTTTTGGAAAAATTGTTTTCCAAGTTTCCAATTTTTTTCTCCTTTTCTAAAAACAATCATAAAATAATAATTACCATCCACTTTTTCAAATAAATCATCAAAAATAAATGTAAAGTTATATTTTAAAGATTTCAATTCAAAAGTTAGAGTAGGAAAACCTTTTTTAATAGATTCTTTACAATAATAATAAGAAGTATAATTACTTTTGGAAATATAAAAACAAATTCCTTTATCAATATAGTTTTTGAAAATAATATTAAAATAATATTGATAATCTAAAGGACAATGAATAAAACCATATTCAAGTTTAAAATAAACTCCTCCATAATCATATTTTTGAATTAAATTTTCATCTCCTAAATATATATTATCAAAATAAAATCCCCAATCATCTCCATAAACAGGGCTTCTAGCCTTAGAATAAACAAATTTTTCTTTATTATATCTTTTATCATATTTATCAGGTGGATTTCCAATTAGAATTTCTCCTTTATTTTTTCCATTATATTTAACTGTGAAAAAATATGATTCAATAATATCTAAAGATTTCAAAGTTTTAATAAAATTATATTCTTTTAAATTATCTGCAGATACATCTTCATGAATATGTAAACCTAATACTCCTGGATAATCTTCTTTTAATTCATTTGTATATATAAAATTTATTGAGTCATACTTTATACTACCATTGTTTAATGAATTAAGTTTAAAAGTTTCTTGTGCTTTTTTTCCACTTTTAAAAAAAGAACTATAAAATTTACTAGTTTCATTACTATTGAATTTAAGTGTTGATGATGATTCAGATAATTTTTGAATATCTCCTAAAGAGTTTTCACCTGGTAATGCTAAATTAAAACAATCAAAAAAGATTCTTGCTTTTACTTTTTTTTCTGGAGTTCCTACTATAAATTCAGTATATATATTATTATATTGTAAATATTGTATTATATCATTTGGCTCTTTTGATTTTGGCAAAGTTGTATTTCGCTCAAAATTAAATCTAATAATCTCAAAACATAAAATTTTGGAGAAAAGTAAAAAAATTATAGATAACATTTACTTTATTAAATAAAAAAATATTTAATTGAATAAAGTAAATATATAATATTATTTGAATATATTTCACAAATAATATATTAAAAAATAACATAATATAATATTATGAATTAATTTTTATTTTATTAAATAATAAATATTAATGTCAGAAATAAAAACAGATTTTTCATGGTTTGAAAATTGTAAAATTTATCAAATAATAATTGACCGTTTTGCAGGAACAAAACCATCATATTCATTTGAAGAACTTCGCAGAAATTTATTATTTGGAAATATAAAAGCTTTAATTTCAAAATTAGATTATATAAAATCTTTAAATTTTAATATGATATGGATATCACCTTTCTTTGTAAATGCTCCTCAAGGATATCATGGATATCATGTAATTAATTATAATCATGTAGATCCCAGATTTGCTTTTGGAGAGCATCCTCCAGATTATAATATTGGAAATGTATTTGATGAAAATGATTTAGATTTAATAACTAAAAGTGATTTAGTTTTACAAGAATTAATTGATGAATCACATAAAAGAAATATTTATATAATGATGGATATGGTTCCTAATCATTGTAATAGAAATCATCCTTTTTTTTTAGAAGCTCAAAAAAATATAAATTCAAGATATAGAAATTGGTTTTATTTTATAGATGATGAAAATACTTATAATAATTATAATAATAATTTTAATAAACCTGAAAAATATTTAATGTGTATTAATTATGAAGATGTTCCAAAATTAAATTTAGATTTTCCAGATTGTGGAAATTATATAATAAAAGTTATAAAAAAATATTTAAAAATGGGAATTGATGCATTAAGAATTGATCATTGTATAGGACCTTCAATTTCATATTTAAAAAGAATGTGTGATGAAATTCATAAAGAATATCCTAAAGTTCCTGTTATCGGAGAATCTTTATCTTTATGTAATTTACAATGGAAAGAAACTATTCTTTCAGTTTCTGAAGAAAAGTTAAGAAAATTAAATAATTTTAATATTAATATTTTCCCTGATTTAGATGATCAATTTTCAGATTTTATTAATGTTTTAGATGGTTTATTAGATTTTAGTTTCCAATATATTATTGATTTTTTTGCAAGTGGACAAATTACTGAAGAAAAATGTAGAAGTATGTTAAAAGAACATTATGATAGATTTAAAAATAAAAAATTTTTTTTAATTAAAAATGTTGATAGTCATGATTGTGATAGAATATTATTTAAATGTAAAAATAATATGGAAATTTTTTGGAAATGTATTAATTTGCTTTATGAAAAATATGAAGGAAGGAATGATCCTTTAGTTTTTTATTATGGAACTGAAGATTTTATGACTCAAGATAAATCAATGAAAGGAGAAGCTTATGGAGATTTTAGATGTAGAAAAGCAATGCTATTTCTATATGAAAATTTTCAAAAAATGAAAAATTTTTTTGAAAGTAATAAATAATTTATATTTTTTAAAATATTTAATTTAGTTTTAAACTATTATTTTGATTATATAAAATTTATTATTTTAATTGAATTCGAATTTTTAACAAATTTTTTTGACTGTAAATTTCACATATTAAACAAATTATAACTTAATAAATATTAAATAATAATATTTTTAAAAGAATTATCGGATTTTCAATTAAATCAAAATATTTTATTTATTGTGCAACTATTATATTTGACTATAAGCTCATAAAGAGATAATATATCTAAAATGAAAATTTCAACGATAATTAAGGTATAATAAAAAAAAATGTTAATCTTATAGATTATATTATAAGCAATATAATATTGAAGTTACTTAATCATTCTTTCAATGATAAAAGTATTATTTTAGGGAAATTGTATATAAATGATTTATTCATTATTCACAATATCAAATCAAATTTATATAAAAATATTTTAAAATTGATTTCTAAAAAAAAAGAAAATGATATGAAAATAAAGTTAGATTTAATATTCAAAATAAAAAATATTTTCTTTTTTAAATAATACTATAACAATTTTAATTCAATGAACTCATTTTAAATCTTTTAATAAATTATAAATCACTTTTTTTTTTTTTTTTTTCTAATCTAAATAATTTTTTAAAATCATCAAAAGAAATTTTACCGTCAATAATTTTAATATCTTTATTTCTTAAAGCATTTTTCTCATTAAGAACTTTTCCATTAATTAAAATTTGAACATATTCATTATTATTTTCTTCATATAATTCAAAAATAAAATTACAAGAAAAAGGGCAAATTAACATATCAAAAATATCTCTATCACCTTTAATTGCTTTTAATCCATTTTCAATTATAAAATCATCATTAAATAAACATTTAATCATATATTTAAAAATAGTAATATGTCCAATATAAAATGTCGATGTTTTCTTTTTTTCAAATTGTTCAATAATATTTGCAAAAATATCGCTTCTTGACTTTTGAAATTTTTGACCTTTTTTTCCAAACCATTTATCTAATTTACCTTTCATAATTGATTTCATTGTTGATTGTTTTATACAATTTTTAATATTATTATTATGATATTCAATTGAAAAATAAAGATCTGTTAATGTTGATAATGAACTTTTGCTTTTAATATTTAAACATTGCTTTAAATCCGAAATTGCATTATCTTCTTCTTTTTTAGATAATAAAAAATTATTATGCTTTTGTCCTCCTAAAACTATAGAAATTATATAAATTTATTTTATTACATTTTTTTGGTTCATAAGCTTTTTCAATCCCATGTGGTAATAATTCTAAATTTATTTTATTTTCAGAAATAAATTTATCTTCATTATAAAAAGGAATATCAAAATTATTTTCAGGAATTTTTTCTATAATTTCAGAACTTAAATCTATTGAATAATTAGGATATAATCCGTTTATCAAACCATATAAAGAAAAAATAGTTCTTTGAGATAAACCAGTTTGAAATTTAACTTGTTTTTCATCATAAATTTCATTTAGAAGTTTATATTTTTCAATATATCTTTTTTTAAAAGCTCTTCCTAATTGTTGTGCTTGTATCATCCCATTAATTGTTAATTTACTATTTCCTCCAAATAAACTCCCAACTAAATCTTTTGTGTAATTAATTGATGATCTTGCTGCATGACGTGCTATCGTATACACTGAGAGTAATTTTTCTGAAGTAATATTTATAAATATTAATATTATAAATATTATCAATTTACCCATTTTTTATATAAATGTTTTAATTTTTTTGCTTTTTTTAAAATTATTTATTTATTTCTTTAATCATTATTTTATTCATTACAAAAAAAACATTATTAGTTAAGATCTTTATTTTTTTTTCATTTTACTTAAATTTCATACCTTATTTTTTTCTTGAAAAAAAACAAACTAAAATATTGAGTTAAAAAAACATGATTTTTAATTAGAATCTTCTTTATTTTGAACCATTTCATTCTCTTTTTAAATTCTTTATATTTTTTCATTAAAGTTTTCTTTAAATTGTTTGATTTTACCTTTATAATTATCAATTTTCTTGAATAAAATATAATTAACAACAATTCCAATTAATTTTTTGTACTCCATATAACTTATTTTTAATTTTTAATTGTTTTTTCACTTTGTTATATTCTTTTTAAACAAATTTGTTCAATTTTTCTTTTATAAATAAAGGATTTTTTGGATTGATAAAATATAAAATAATAATACAGCAAAATATATATATTGTGTTTTTTTCAATAAAAATTAAAAATATTGAATACACTTAATTAATAAAAATTAATTATTTAACTTAAATGAATAAAGAAAACACAAAAGAAAAAAAAACAAAAATATCAACAAAAAAAATAGGTCCTGTTCCTTCATTTATTAAAAAAGCAAAAACAAATCCAAATTTCAATAAAAATAAAACCACTAAAAAAGGAAAGAAAAAAGAAATCAAAAAAGATAATAAGAAAAAAATAACCAAAGCCTCATATCAACACATTTTAGAAGAATTAGATAAAAATCCAAATTATGTCCCTGAAGATAAAGAATTGTAAGATTATATTTTAATTATTATTTAGAGAAAATAAAGGGAATGAACTATTTAATATTTTATTAAGTGTTTCAAATTTAGAATCAAAAGAAATTGAAAAAATTATTCAAAAAGATAAAACTGAAAAATCAAAAGATGAAGTTTATGGAAATTTATTATTTTTATTTTCATTTCCTTTTAATAATTCATTAAAAGAAAAAAATTTTATGGAAATAATAAAAAATCTAATTGAATATATAAAAATAAATTGGGGAGAAAATGAAAAGGCAAAAGCAAAATCTTTTTTTTTGACTTATGAAAATGGAATAAAAAAATTATTTTATTTTAAAGGAGCCTCAAAAGAAATAAAAGAACATACTTTAATATCATCAATATATTTTGAAAAAACTTTTAAAAAAATTCCATATTCTGATTTACTACATTATAATATTTTACATAGAACACTTCCTTTTGCAAATGAAGGATATAAATTAATATTTAATAATGATAAAAAGAAAACATTTGATAAAAATTATATTTTAGAATTAATTACTAAAAATCCTTTTACAACATTATATATTGAATTATTAAAAATATCTTTTCCAAATAAATTTAATAATATAATAGTAGAAGATATATCAAATAGAATTAAAAATTATTTTAATGATTTAAATATTTGTTTTATGCAATTACCAAATGATATAACTGGATTAAGTATATGTAATGGAAATATTTACTTAAGTAGAGAATATTTAGATGTATTAGAATCAAATAATAATTTAGATAAAATCATTTCTTGTTGTTGTATATTAATTATTATAGCAAGATTATTTTGTAAAATTATAATACAAATTTATAGAGAAAAAATAGAGAAATTTCCTAAAAACGCTTTTATTCCTATAGGTAAAATTAATAATGGAGATGGAAAATTTATGAGTATTTTTAATTATTTTGATTATAAATTATTCGGTGAAAAAAATAATAAATTTAGTAATATTAATTTTAATCTTGGTAATCTATTTCTTCAGGAATCTTCTTATAATGAAATATTTTCTTTTGATGAATTTTCAAAAAAGTATTGTGATATTATTTATGAAGAATATAATAAGAAAAATGAAAATTCAATGAGATTTAAAGTTAATGATATTGAAGAAGATTTCAATCCAGATAATTTAATTTTAAATTATGATAATATTGATAAAAGTCAGATTCAGATACCAAAACCAACAGAAACAAAATTTAAACCAAAAATTAAAACGAAAAAAAAAAAGAAAAAAAAGAAATTAGAAGTTATTTCAGAAGATGAAAATGAAGAAGAAGAAGAAGAAGAGGAAGAGGAAGAAGAGGAAGAAGAAGATGAACCAGAAGAGGAAGAAGAAGAAGAACCAGAAGAGGAAGAAGAAGATGAACCAAGTGAAAATGAGAGTTATGAAGAAAGTGAAAGTGAATCTGAAGAAGAAGAAGAGGAAGAAGAGGAAGAAGAGGAAGAAGAAGAAGAAGAAGATGATGAAGATGATGAAGATGATGATGAAGATAATGAAAAAAAGAAAAAGAAAAAAATTAAAAATAAAAAAAAAATAAGTAAATCTAAACAAAGTGGAAAAAAAAAGGAAATGAATGAAGAAATTAAAACTGAAGAAAAAAAAGAGCAAAATTTATCCGAAGAAAAAAAAGAAGATAATAAATCTGAAGAAAAGAAAGAAGATACCAAAAAGAAAATCTTAAAACAACCTAAAAAAAAAGTAAAAATAAAGACTTCAAAAAAAGGAAAAAGTAAAACATTCAACAAGTCAAATAAAACTAAAAAAAAATAAAAACAATTGAAATAAAAAATTTAATTTTATGAAATAAAAAATATTATTTAAATAAAAAAAAAACATGAAAACATATTTTTTAATATTTATTCAAATATTTCCAAATTTAATCTTATCAAAGTTTTGTTCAGAAGCAGAATCAAAAAAAAAATGTAAAGAACTCAATTCAAACAATCAAACAGAAGAAAAAATAATATCAAGACCAATATTTACAGGAAGATGTTGTTGGCAAGAAGAAACCAATAAATGTATATTTACAGAAAATATAAATTTTATAGATTGGAAGATTAATAATTATGATTGTTTTTCAAATGTTGAAAAATGTTTTAATAAAGGTAAAGTTGGAAATCAAAAATTTGGTGAATGTAATAATATTGAAACTGAATTACCATATAAATGTTGTTATGTTGGTTCTGGAAATAATCATATATGTTTACCTATTGATGTTAGTTATAAATCTATATTTGGGAAAACAATTGAAAATCTAAGAACTAATTATTATGATTTTCAAGGAAAATGGGAAATTGAATGTTATTCTTTTTATTTTAAATTTAATGGATTTGTTTACTTTTTTATATTTTTAATTATGTTATTTTAAATAAATTTTTTTTTATTATTAATTCTTTTTTTTGATATTTTCTTTAACATCTTTTGAGTTGCAATAATTTAATTTCCTATTTTCTGTGTTTTTATTAGAATCATTAAAAATTGAATTATTATCTTTTTCTTTAAAATTTGAACTAGTGATATTACTTTTTATATTGGTAATATTATTGTTATCTTTTGAATTTTTGTGATTATTATTATTATTTGAATTATTATTATCTTGAATTTCAATTCCTTTAATAACACCTGCTTGATAATTGGGTTTTATTTCTCCTTTTTCAATTGAATTATCATTTATAGTATCAATTCTAACATTTGGTCCTTCATAAACATAATCACAGCATAACATAAAGCCAAATATATAAGATAAAACCATTAAAAACCAACTTATAAATAATATTATACCAAAAATTTTTATCCATTTTGAAATCCAATTTGTTAATTGTATCATACATGATTTGTCAACAATTCCATTATTAATGTCACTAAATAAATATTTTTTCATTGTTCTATTTTTATTATTTGAATCTTCATAATATAAATTACACCAACCTATACATTTAAATTTTTCTTCCACATTTTTCCAATATTTATAAAATTTATCAATTTTAATATCTTTAAAGTTATCTTTAACATTTGAATTTTCAGTGAAATATTTATTAATATTTTCCTGAATTGATTGATTACATTGTTGAAATCTAATAATATTCTTATCATTGGTTTCTTTATTAAAATAAATGTTTGAAATTCCTTCATAATATAAAATTTTATAAACATTACTATCTGAAATCACACACGGACAATCATTAGAGCATAATGTAGAATCTATTTTTTGGAAATACTCATCTAATATTAAAAAATGACTGAAAAAACCTTTTAAATCTTTGTAACAATTTTTAGTTTCATTACCCTCTTTTATATCAGCACATATAATTGAAAAAATACAAACAAATAAAACATAAATTATATCTAGTATTTGATAAATACAAAAAATTTTTTGAAGAGTTTTGCATTCTAAATTTCTCAAATTTATAATTATTGCTAATGAAATTCCTAAAAATTGGAAAAAACAAGCAAGAATTGATAGATTTGCAAAATGTCTCCACATTCCTTTTGATTGCCATATAATATTTATATATTTAAATTGGATTGATATTATTATTATATTTGTTATACATAATAATGATAATGTATATGCTATATATCTGCCACATTTTCTTATTATTGTTTTTCTTAAATATGATTCATACATTTATTGTTTATTTTTATTAAAATAAAAAATAGGATTTTTTAAATTTTATATTAAATATCTATTGATTTATCAATTTTTAAAGCTATTTCTAATATTTCTTCTTGATTTGATAAAATATCGTTATCGATATTTATTTTCTTCTTTCTTAATCTTGTATTAATATCATAATTAATAATTGTTTTACAAAAAATCACAGTAGATTCTCCATTTTTTCTTAAATTTATTAAAAGTTCATTTAAATGTTCTTTTTGTTCTTCTTTTAATTCTTCAAGAATAACATCTCCATTTTTATCAATAAATATACTATCTAGATAATCTTTAACCTCACTTTTTAATTTAACTTTTTCTTTATTTAAACTCATTATAAAAAGAATAAAAAATTTTTAATGAAATATTTGAATTTTAATTTAAAGAATAAAATAATGGATGAATTAGATAAAGAAAATGAAAATTTGTTTAATATAGATATAGATAATATAGCAACCATTTTAACTGAAATTAAAAAGGAAATTAAAATTGAAAAAGAAGAATATGAGAAAATGAAAAAAGATTTAGATTCAATTTTAGAATATATAAATATAAATGAAGGAATTATTACTAAAGAACAAAAAAACGACATTGAACATTTTAATCAATTTTTGAAAGAAAAAGAAGATATGATTAATCTAAAACAAAATATATATGAAAAATATTCTAACATGAAAAAATTAGTAACTATAAATCATGAAATTTTAAAGAATAAACAAATTAATTTTAAAATTCCTGATAATAAATCTATAGAAACATTAAATTTTGCTGATATAATTGATTTTGATAATATGGATACAAATGAAAGAGAAATATTTAAAATGGTTTATGAAAAAGAATTTAATAAACCTTTTGTTGAAATTCTAAATAATTTGGTAAATAAAAAAGAAAAAAAAAAAATATTAAATGGTTTAATGATGAAGAATAAAAATAAGAAAAAGAATAAAAAGAAAAATAAAAATAAATAATTAATAAAATTTAAAATAAAGAATATTTTTATTAATAAAAATTAAATTTTTTAAAGATTAATATAAAATAAGAAATTATTAAAAAAATAAAAGGTCGAAAAATAAAGAAAATAAAATAACAATAACAAAATAAATGTGATAAGAAATATATAATTTTGAGAGAAATATTATTCAAGAAAAGAGAAAGAATGAAAACAAGTTATTAATTACTCTTTTTGATAAAGATAAATAACATATATCTTCAATCAAGAATTTTAATTAGCTTAAATAAGTAAATGAATATGATAAATCAATTAGAAAAATTTGAACGAATGATAAAAAAGGAATATTGAATTTGAATTTAAGAGAAGATAAATAATTTAGATTAGGTTTTGATGAAGTTAGAAATATGATTATTGATATTAATAGAGATGATAAAGTCACTTATAATAAGTTTAATAATATTATCAATTAAATAATTTAACAATACTTATTAAAACATTATTTATTAATTTTTAAAGATTAATTATTTAGAATAAGAAGTATTTATTATTTATTAATTTAATTAATGATTCTAAAATTTATTTAAAACTAATGTTTTATTTTATATTTTTTACTTTTATATTTATATTTACATATCAATTCCCATATTACTATAATGATACAGAAAAATTATGTAAAGAAAAAAATAGAAAAGAAGATATTTATAAACCTCAATGTTTAAATATTTTATTAATAAATAATAAAGATCGAAAAAAATTTACAAAAATGCCTTTATTTTCAAAAATAACAGATAATTTATATTTAGGAAATGAAATAGATGCAAAAAATTATGATTTATTGACTTATTATAATATATCATATATAGTGAATGCTGCTAAAAAACAATTAGTTTATTATCCTCAAAAATTTAAATATATTCATTTAAATTTAAGTGATTATAGTAATCAAGATTTATCAAAATATTTTTATGATGTTTTAACTTTTATGAATGAAGCTAAAGGTAATATTTTTGTACATTGTCATTATGGTAAAAGTAGATCTTCATCTTATGTTATTGCATATTTAATGTATAAAAATAAATGGTCATTAAAAAAAACTTATAAATTCGTAAAAGATAAAAGAAATTATATAAATCCAAATAAAGGATTTAAAGAACAATTAAAATATTTAGATAAATATTTTAAAAAAGAAGGATATAAATTAAAAGGTTTGAAAAATAAAAATAGAAAAAAAATGAAAAAATTATATTCTAGTTGAGATTATTAAATATTTTTAAATAATTTAATAAAAAATTAAGGAATAAATGTAAAATAAGTTACATGTCTAATTTTTAAAATAATTGATATAAATATTGAATTTGAAATTATAATATTAAATAAAAGAAATGTATAGAAAGAAAAAATATAGAAAAAGAAGGAATAATTATTATATAAATGAATCAAATATAATGGATTCAATAAACACAATTGAAAATCAAAAATATAGAAATAGAATAAATAATATATCAAATGAATCAACAATTGATTCTCCAAAAAAGAGTTTAATAGATAATATAGATAATTCAATTAATAAAAATAGTTTAAAATTCACAGAAGAAGATTTTAATCAAAATTCATTTATTCCAAAATCTTTTAAAATAAAGAAGAAATTAGAAAAATTAAGAAATAATTTTGAAAATGAAATAACAAATAATAAAGATGAAAAAGAGTTATTAAATATAAAAATAAAAATAGAAGGAGGAGAAATAAAAAATTTAATATTAAGAAATAATAAAGATATAAAAGAAACAATAGAATATTTTTGTAAAGAGAATAAAATAGATGATAAATATATAAAAGGAATAATTTCATTAATAAATAAAACATTATTTGCAATATATATAGTAAAGAAAAGAGAATATTCAAAAGAAGAAATAGAAATAATAAATAAAATAAAATTAAATTATAAATAAAATATTTTTAATTTTAATTTTATAATAACAGAAAAAAATGATGGCAACAAAAACAAAACAAAGACCAAAAACAAGTGTAATAACAGATACAGGAGGAATGATAACAACAGATTTAAATGAATATTTAATGAGAAGATCACATGTAAATTATAAAGATAGATTTTATCCAAAAGAAGAAACAGATTTAATGACTACAAGTGCTAAAAAAATGCAAAATTTAGTAGCAATAGAAAAGAAATATATAGATAATTTAGAAACAGGTAAAAAAGAAGATATAGGAAGATCATATTTTTTTGATGATCCTAATTATGATAATTTATTAGGATATTCAAAAGATAATGGAAATAATACATTTGAATATGGAAAAGAACCTTGGAGATTAATTGCTGAAGAAGAAAAAAATCAATATAAAAGTAAAGGTTTAAATAATGATTTAAATAATAATTATGATGGAATATATGGTTTAAATGGAGGTCCTTTAAAAAGTCTTTATATGACTGATTTTACTAAAAAAAAAATAGGGAAAAAAATTGGAAGAGGTTTTGGTAAAGTTGATACTTTTGGTAATGGTGATGTATTTAAAGCAAGTAGAAAAGGAGCTTGTAGTGGTCATGATCAAGATCCTAATATGGATTATTATAAAAAAATGCAAAAATATTTAAAACAATCTACTACTGGTTCTACTACTTATAGAGATGATTTCTGTGAAATGTCTAAAAGAAAAAAAAGACCTAATACTGTTAAAAATTTATGGTAATTTTTTTATTTTTTTTAATTTAAAT
>JAEEGL013163486.1_pt1 | contig 12456 bp, 8 predicted proteins | sample 9134231 | NCBI WGS metagenome assembly JAEEGL01 (sample SAMN16246548, study PRJNA631951) | gut metagenome | biome: gut microbiome; feature: rumen; material: fiber-attached | host: Bos | place: Iran: Karaj | collected 2018-10 | reverse complement strand
TTCAGACAATAAAACTTTAGTAAACTTCCAATTAACTAATATCCCACCAGCTCCAAGAGGAATTCCACAAATTGAAGTTACATTTGATATTGATGCTAACGGAAGTGTTAATGTTAAAGCTAAAGATTTAGGTACAGGGAAAGAACAATCTATCACTATTACTTCATCAACTAATTTATCTGATGATGAAATTGATAAGATGGTAAAAGAAGCAGAACAAAATCGTGAAGCTGATGAAAAACGTAAAGAAGAAGCTGATACTAAGAATGAAGCTGAACAAGTAATTTTTGCAACTGAAAAAGCTATTAAAGACTTAGGAGATAAAGTAGATTCTTCTGATAAGGAAAAAGCAGAAGCAGAAATTAAAGACTTAAAAGAAGCATTAGAGAAAAATGATATTGAAGATATCAAGGCTAAAAAAGATAAATTAAATGAAACTGCTATGAGTCTTGCTACTAAGGTTTATGAACAAGCAGCTAAAGCTAACCAAGCTAACCAAGAAAATACTGAGGCTACTGAAACTAAAGAAGATAAGAAGTCTAAAAAATCAGATGATGATGTAATTGATGCTGAATATGAAGAAAACTAATAATGAAGTTCTAGGTAACTAGAACTTTGTTTATAGATAGGAGAAACATGGAAAAAGAGAAAAATAGATCTGAAATAGATGTTAAAGATACGTGGGATTTGTCTAAAATATTTAAAAGTGAAAAGGAGTTTGAAGAAGCATTTAGTAGTATTGATGAGTTAGTTAATAAGGTAGTAAGTTTTAAAGGTAAAATAATGGAAAGTAGTGATTCTTTATATAACTTTTATATATCATATGAGAAGATGGATAGATTGCTTACAAAATTATTTATGTATGCGTCTTTAAATAGAGATGCTGATACTACTAATACTAAAAATCAAGCATTAAAGATGCGAGTTCTTAAGAAAAATGAAGATATATCTAACGCAACATCATTTATATCATCAGAAATGTTATCTGTTGATTATGATTTAGTATTGTCATATATAAAAGAGGATGAAAGATTAAAAGATTATGCTTTTGATTTAGAGAAGATGTTTAGATATAAAGAACATACTTTGTCTGAGAAAGAAGAGGCAATTATTACTCTTGCTACTAATGCTATGGGTACTGGTAGCGATGCATTTAATTATATTGATAATACAGATATAAATTTAGGTGAGATTAAAGATAGTGATGGTAATTTAGTTGAACTTACTAATAGTAATTATATTAAATATATGACAAGCACTGATAGAAATGTTAGAATTGACGCTTTTACTCATATGTATAAATATTTTGAAGGACTTAAGAATACTATTTCAGCATGTTTAAAAGGAAATATTAAAGAGAATTTCTTTTTAAGTAGAGTAAAGAAGTATTCATCACCACTTGAGGCTAGTCTATACTCTGATAATATTAATATAAGTGTATATAAAAATTTAGTTGATGTTGTACATGACAATATGGATTTAATGTATGATTATATGGATTTAAGAAAAAAAGTATTAAATATTGATGAGATGCATATGTATGATATATATGTTGATTTAGTTAAAATAGATAATGATGATATTCCATTTGAAAAAGGAAAAGAGATTGTATTTAATGCTTTAAAACCATTAGGAGAAAACTATATTAATGATCTAAAAAAAGCGTTTGATGAGAGATGGATTGATATATATCCTAATAAAGGTAAGAAGTCGGGAGCTTATAGTTGGGGTAGTTATGATACTTATCCATATCTATTATTAAATTATAATAATACAACTGATAGTGTAGTTACTATGGCTCATGAGTTAGGTCACTCTATGCATTCATATTATTCAGATAAAAATCAAAACTATTTTAATAGTCAATATCCAATATTTTTAGCAGAGATTGCATCTACAGTAAATGAAGTATTGTTAAATGAATATATGTATAAAAATGCAAGTAGTAAAGATGAAAAAATATTTTATTTAACAGAAATGTTGGATAAGATTAGAGCGACTATTTATCGCCAAACTATGTTTGCTGAGTTTGAAATGATTATGCATGATAAAGAGGATAAAGGTATTCCACTTACAGAAGAAGAGTTTTCTAACACTTATTATGAACTTAATAAACTATATTATGGTGATAATGTAGTTTCAGATGATTTAATAAGATATGAGTGGGCTAGAATTCCACATTTCTATACATCATTTTATGTTTATAAGTATGCAACAGGATTATCAGCAGCATTAGCAATCGCAACAGATATATTAAACGAAAAAGCCGGTGCCCGTGATAAATACTTAGAATTCCTATCTAGTGGTTCAAGTGATTATCCACTTAATATATTAAAAAAAGTTGGAGTTGATATGACTACCAAGGAACCTATAGAAAAAGCATTAAAAGTATTTAAAGATAAATTAGAAGAATTAAAAAAGTTAGTATGAAAGTAGGTGTAGTATGAATAAAAGAGATTATTATGAGGTTTTAGGAGTTTCTAAAGGCGCTTCACAAGATGAGATAAAAAGAGCGTTTAGAAAACTAGCTAAAAAATATCATCCAGATGTATCTAAAGAACCAGATGCTGAAGAAAAGTTTAAAGAAGCACAGGAAGCTTATGCAGTATTGTCTGATGAACAAAAAAGAGCTCAATATGATCAATATGGTCATGCCGCATTTGAAGGTATGAATGGTGGAGCTGGATTTGATTTTTCTGACTTTGATTTTAGTGATATTTTTGATGGTATCTTTGGTGGAGGATTTAGTTCATTTAGTGGCTTTGGTAATAGAAGAAATTCTAGAAATGGGGCTCGAGATGGTAATGATAGATTAATGAGAGTTAATTTATCATTTGAAGATGCAGTATTTGGAACAAAGAAAAAGATTAATGTTACAGTTAATGAAGAATGTAGTAAATGCGATGGAAAAGGTGGACATGGTTCTCATACTTGTAAAACTTGTCATGGTAAAGGGTTTGTAACAAGAGAACAAAGGACTATTTTAGGATCTTTTATGAGCCAAACAACTTGTCCTGATTGTCATGGTAAAGGTACTGCTTTTGATAAAATATGTAGTAATTGTCGTGGTGATGGAACAGTTAGAAAGAACAAAGACTTAGATGTAAAAATACCAGCTGGTGTAGATAGTGGCTCAAGATTACGTCTAGCTGGCAAAGGAGATGCTGGTATTAATGGTGGAGCTAATGGTGACTTATATTTAGAGTTTGTCGTTAAAGAACATCCTCTATATATTCGTGATGACTATGATATCTATTTAGAACTTCCAATTACTATTACTGATGCAGTGTTAGGTGCTAAATTAGATGTTCCAACTCTATACGGTAATGTTAAGTTAAATATACCAAGTGGTTCAGAGTCCGGTGATAAACTTCGTATTAAAGATAGAGGAGTAACTCATGTAAATAGTTCTGTTAAAGGAGATATGTATATAATACTTAAAGTGTGTATTCCAAAGAAAATAGATAAAAAGCAGAAAAAACTATTTGAAGAGTTATCAAATACTAATTTAAAGACTAGTGATTTTAAGACAGTTGAATCATATCTAGATAAATAATATAAAAAATGTATATTACAAGGGGTGATATACGTTTTTATATAATCAAAACTGATAATGTATATTTGTATAAATTAAAAAAATGTGATATTCTTAATATAGAGGTGTGAATAATGAATACAATATTAGAAATCATATTTAAGGAAAATAAAAAAGATAAGGTTAGTAGTTTAAATAATTTGTTTTTTAAAAAATATTTAGATAGTGAATTAATTATTAAATTAATTGATATTAGAAAACTATATTTAGATATATTAACATTTGAAAAAAGTAAAGAAGCGGACATTCACACCAGAGATATATTAAAGAATAAATTAGATGATGTACTTAATAAAAAGAATAAATTAGAGAATCAAAATTTTAGTTTTTTAAAGAAGAAGATTGCGATAGTTAAAGAACTTACTGAAAGTATAGATATTAAAAAGATAGAAATAGAAGAAAAAATTAATGAGAGTTTAATCAATAACACTAATTTAATTAATGAATTAAATATTGAAGCAGAAAAAATAAGTAATGAAATTAATTCTCTTACGATAAATAAATATGATAAAGATATGCTTGTTAATGCGCTAAAGTATAAAATTAATAATATTGGTAGTATTAATATCAATTATATTAGTTCTGATAAAAAAGATTTATATGATAAAGAGTTAAGTAATATTATAATAAATGAAGATGCTAGAAAGTGTTATATAAGTTATTTATTTGAAATGATTAATAGTGATATAGATAATTTATGTCATACTTATAATATTTCTAAGAATTATATGCTTATTACCTATCAGAAAGATGTAAATATTAATCTAGAGAATAATAGTATTGTACTTGAGAATATTATAGGTAAAAAGTTAAATGAGAAATTAAGTAATTATATAGAAATAATTATTGATAAGAATCTTACTAATAATACAATAAGTGAGATAAGTTTAGAAAAACTTAAACATAATTCTATAATACATACTATGAGTCATTTTGCTAAAAACTATAAAGAATTAAAAAGTGATGAAGAAGTAATTAGTCGTGAATATGAAATGATTAGAGGCTTTGTTGTAGATTTAATGAAAGATACGAAGAATAATCCTAATAAACTAATGGTAGATATTATTAATGATACTATAGATATTTTTAAAAGTTTTAGTGAGAATATTGGGTTGTATTAACGGTAATTTATTAAACTGATGATAAGTCAGTTTTTTTAGTGGATTTTAAAAGGAAATTTAAAAGTTTTGTCGTATATTATATATAGGAGGGAAAAAATGTCAAATGAGAAAAAAGAGTTTTATGGTTTAAATTATGATCCTGTTTTTAAAAATGTATTCTATAGAGATAAAAGTTTACTTAAGCGTTTTCTAAATGATATTCTATCTAATTTTTATGATAATCTTATAATTAATGATGTAAGTATTTTAAATACTGAGATACCTAAGGATAGACTGTATATCAAAAATAAGACAGTAGATATATTAGTTGATATTGGTGATAAAAAGATTAATTGTGAAGTTAATATGTCTTATGATAATGAAACTGAGTTTAGAAATTTTCTTTATCTTATGCAAGCAACGATACATGATGTAAAGAAAGGTACTAACTATGTTGATATAGAAGATCATATTTAACTTAATATTAATTTTGTAGGTAATAAGGCACAAGGCTTTGAAATATCTGAATATACTAATATTACTACGGGCATTAAAAAAATACCATATGTTAGAACAATCGATATAAACGTTGATTATTTTAGAAACACATGGTACAATTTAGTTGGAATTGAAAAGGAAAAATACTATGAAGATAATAAGAGTATCATTATGTTTTCCTTTAATGAAAATGATTTAAAGAATTTAAAAGATGAGGATGAGTATATGAAGAAAATTAAGAATGATGTAGAAGAACTAAATCAAGATTCTGAATTTTATCAGTGGATGACAGATGAAGAAGATAGACAAATGATGGAAAACAGTATTAAGATTAGATGTAGACGTGAAGGTATTGAAGAAGGTCGTAGTGAATCAATAAAAGAAATTGCTAGAAACTTAAAAAAACTTGGAACAAGTATTTCTGATATTTCTAAAGCAACAGGATTATCTGAAAAAGAAATTGAAGAACTATAAAAACAGAATCATATGAACCATAAAACTTTGTATAGGACTTTAATTAGTTCTTTTTTTGGTGTAGTAAAAAGAATCACTATATTGAAAATAAAAGAGACTTATGATAGAATATGGATAGATAGGAAAGATATAATTATGGACAATTGATTATTTGTGTTGTCCTCTTTTTAAATAAAGATAAAGGTGGTTTATGATTAAATATGATTTTAAGACTTTTATGAATATTGATGGTGCGAGTAGCTATAAAGAGATTATTCATAAAATTAAGAGTAAGTTTGATAAGTGTGATGGTGGAGAGATATTTACTGATGTTACTAAGTGTGTATCTAGTAGGGATATTGAGAAAATAAAAAAGGTAAGTAAGTATATAAGAAACAACTGTGATGTATTTTTGGTAATTGGTGTAGGTGGTTCTTATCATGGATCTAAATCTCTTGTTGATATGTTTACTAGTCCTTATAAAAAGGATATAGGGATACTATTTGCTGGCTATAGTATGAATAGTAGTAATTTATATGAGTTATTAGATTATATAAAGGATAAAAGAGTTATAGTTAATGTTATTAGTAAAAGTGGTAATACAATGGAAGTTAACTTTGTATTTTCTAAGGTGCTAGAGTTAATGAAGAGTAAATATAGTGAGAAAGAACTTAAAAAAAGGATTATTATAACTACTAATAAGAATGGTGGTAAGTTACTTAGTGTAGCTAAAAAGAAGAATTATATGAAGTTCTATATACCTGATGTAAGTGGTAGATATTCGATAATGACATCTGCTGGATTACTTCCTATATGTGTTGCTGGTATTGATATAGATAGTTTAATTGAAGGTTATAATGAAGGTAAGAGTGATATGGATAAATGTTTCTTATATGCAACTATAAGGGATATACTATATAAAAAAGGTAAAAAGATAGAAGCATTTACTGTATATGATGAGAAATTGTTATCACTTAATGACTGGTTAAAACAATTATTTGCAGAAACTCAAGGTAAAAAGAAAAGAGGAATACTACCTATTAGTGTATTTAATACAAGAGATATGCATAGTTTAGGACAATACTTTAATGAAGGTGAAGAAATAGTATTTTCAACTGTTATAAATATTGTTAATAATAAAGATGTTAAACTTAAAGATAAGTCATTAAATAAGATTAATAATATTGCTTTACTTAGTATAGCAAAATCATATAGCATGCCTAGTATAATTATAAATATGGATAAATTAAATGAGAAGAATGTAGGAAGATTACTTTATTTCTTTATGGTAAGTGCATCAATTGGAGGATATCTAATGGGGGTTAATCCTTATAATCAACCAGGGGTTGTGAGTTATAAGAAAATAATAAAGGAGAATTTAAATGGTAAATATAAAAGATAGTTTATTTAAAGAGTATGATTTAAGAGGGATAGTTGGAGATGAAATAACACCCGATGTTAGTTATAAAATAGGACTAGGATATGGTTCCTATGTTCAGTTAAAAGGTTACACTAGAGTAGTTGTAGGATATGACAATAGATTATCTAGTAAATATTTAACAGATAAATTAATTAAAGGATTAATTGATAGTGGGATTAATGTAATTAATCTTGGCTTAGTTACTACTCCTATGTTTTATTGTGCGAAATATAAACTAGGACTTGAGACAGGTATTATGGTTACTGCTAGTCATAATCCCAAAGAATATAATGGATATAAAGTATCATTTGATAATATTGGGAATGCTTATGGTGATAAAATTAGAGATTTAAGAGATTACATAAAAAAAGAAGATTTCTTAAGTGGTAGAGGTATTTTAACTAATTATGAGATTAAAGATGAGTATTTAAAACTAATTAAAGATTCTATTGATATAAAAAGAAAGTTAAAAGTAGTAGTAGACTGCGGTAATGGTACTGCTAGTGTAATTGTTAAAGATGTATTTAATATGTTTGATTTGGATATAGAATATTTATATTGCGATTCAGATGGTAATTTTCCTAATCATCATCCAGATCCTAGTAAAGAAGAAAACATGAAAGATTTATCTAAAAAAGTGTTTGAGTTAGGTTCTGATTTAGGAATTGCTTTTGATGGAGATGCCGATAGAGTAGGTTTTGTTGATAACTTAGGTAATTATTATAGTGCTGATTACTATTTGGCTATAATGAGTACTTACATGAAGAATAATTTAGATAGATTACTCTTTGATGTAAAGTGTTCAAAGATGTTAATAGATAGTTGTGAAGAAAACAATATTAAACCATGTATTTATAAAACAGGTGCATCTTATACCAATAAAGAGATGAAAGAGAAAAACTATATATTAGGTGGAGAATACTCTGGACATATATTCTTTAGAGATAAATGGCCAGGCTTTGATGATGGAATATATGCAGGACTAAGACTTATTGAAATGTTATCTAATGTTGATGTTAAATTAAGTGATATGATAAGTAAATTTAATAAATATGAAAACGAGTATGTAGAGTATCCTATAGATATAGATAAAAAAGATAAAATAGTAAATAGAGTTAAATACTATGCTCAAGATATGGATTATAAGTTTATTGATATAGATGGTGTTAGAATAGAAGTTGATGATGGATTTGCTTTAATTAGAGGTAGTAATACGCAACCTATCCTAACTTTAAGATTTGAAGCTAATACTAAAGATAGATTAAGTGAAATAAAGATGGAGTTTATGAATTTAATAGATTCTATTGTTGGTGATTTGAACTAAGATGAAAATCTTAGTTTTTTTGCAAATGTAAAATATTTGTTTGGTATTATTAACACATTTCTCTTTTGTTGCACCTGCAACACTTTTTTATTGCGATTCATGATAAAATGTATTAGGTGATAACATGGTAGAAAAACGTATTGATGAACTAATTAAGAAAATAAATATTGCAAATTATGAATATTATACATTAGATACACCTAGTATTACTGACCAAGAATATGATGATATGATGGATGAACTAATTAAATTAGAAACACAAAATCCTAATTTAGTTAGAAATGATTCTCCAACTTTGAGAGTAGGTGGACAAGTTGTGAGTAGTTTTAAAAAAGTTACTCATGAAGTTCCAATGATGTCGCTTGGTGATGTATTTAATATAGATGAGATTAAAGATTTTGATGAGAGAGTGCGTAAAGTAGTACCCAAGGTGAGTTATGTATGTGAACTTAAGATAGATGGACTATCTGTATCTTTAAAGTATGAAAAGGGAAAGTTAGTTCGTGCGGCTACTCGAGGGGATGGAGTTGTTGGTGAGGATATAACTCATAATGTAAGAACGATTAAGAATGTACCTCTAAGTTTACCAAAAGATATTGATATCGAGGTTCGTGGTGAGATATATATGCCTATAACATCATTTAATAAGTTAAATGAAGAAAGAGAAAAGAATGGTGAAAACTTATTTGCTAATCCAAGAAATGCTGCAGCAGGATCTGTTAGACAGTTAGATAGTAAAGTTGCAGCTAGTAGAAATTTAGCAACTTTCCTTTATCACCTACCTAATCCAGAAAAATATGGAATTAATAGTCAAATGGAAGCACTAGAGTTTATGAAAAGTTTAGGTTTTACTGTTAATCCTAATATAAAAAAGATAGATGATATTGCTGAGATTGAAGATTATATTACTCATTATGCCGAAGTAAGAGATAATCTTGAATATGATATTGATGGAATAGTTATTAAAGTAGATAATTTATCTGATCAAAAAAGATTAGGAGCTACTGCTAAAGTTCCAAGATGGGCTATTGCTTATAAATTTCCTGCTAAACAAGTATTAACTAAGTTAACTAATATAGAATTTTGTGTAGGACGCACTGGTAAAGTAACGCCACGTGCAGACCTTGATCCAGTTAGACTTGCTGGAAGTGTTGTTAGAAGTGCGACATTGAATAATGAAGACTATATAAAAAGTAAGGATATTAGAGTAGGGGATACAGTATCAATTAGAAAAGCAGGAGATATTATTCCTGAAGTAGTTGAGGTAATTAAAGAAAGAAGAACTGGTAGCGAATTTCCTTTTGAGATGATTAAGGACTGTCCAATATGTGGTAGTGAACTTGTTAGAAATGAAAATGAAGCAGCATATTATTGTTTGAATAAAAACTGCGATGCTAGAAAAATAGAAGGTTTAATTCACTTTGTAAGTAGAGATGCGATGTTTATTGAAGGTTTTGGCGATGCCATAGTAGAAGATTTCTATAACTATGGCTATTTAAAAAGAATACCTGATTTTTACTATTTAAAAGATAAAAAACAAGAATTACAAGAGTTAGAAGGATTTGGTAAAAAAAGTATTGATAACTTACTTAATTCGATTGAAAAAAGTAAAAGTAACTCTTTAGAAAGATTGATCTTTGGTTTAGGGATTAAACATGTTGGCAAGAAAAAAGCAAGTATCCTTGCTAAGTATTATGAGACTATGGATAGTTTAATGAGTGCTTCTTTTGATGATTTAAGAGGTATTACTGATATTGGTGATAAGATAGCTAAAAGTATTGTTGATTATTTTGTAGATAATAAAGATTTAATAGAAGAGTTAAAGAGTATTGGCCTAAATATGAATTATTTAGGTAGTACAACAAATATAAATGATAATTTTAATGGTCTACATTTTGTACTTACTGGAACACTTGAGAGTCTAACTAGAAACGAGGCAAAGAAATTAATAGAAGATGCAGGAGGAGATGTTACTAGTAGTGTTAGTGGTAATACTGCGGCAGTAATAGTAGGTGCGTCACCTGGAAGTAAGTATGATAAAGCAATAAAATTAGGTATTCCAGTATGGTATGAAGAAGAGTTTATGAATAAATTAGGAGGTATGTAGTATGAATGAAGAAAGTATTAAATATTTTGAGGTAGCATGGGAAGGTTTTAAAGGAGTTAAGTGGCAAAGAAATATCGATGTAGCTAATTTTATTGAGATGAATTATGATGAATATACAGGGGATGAAACATTCTTAACAGGTAAATCTAGTAAAACAGCTAAAGTATGGAAAAAGTGTGAATCACTACTAAAAAAAGAAGCAATTAGTGGAGTATTAGATGTAGAAACTGATATAATTGCTGGTATTGATAATTTTGAACCAGGATATATTGATAGAAAAAATGAAGTAATAGTAGGACTTCAAACAGATGAGGCGTTAAAACGTATTATTAATCCATATGGTGGTATGCGTATGGTTAAGAAGTCTTTAGAAGCATATGGATTTAGAATGGATAAAGATATTTATGATAAATTTGTAGAGTTTAGAAAAACACATAATGATGGAGTATTTGATGCATATACTAAAGATATTAGAAAAGCACGTACTAATCATTTAATAACTGGACTTCCTGATGCTTATGGTCGTGGTAGAATTATTGGAGATTATAGAAGAATGGCTTTATATGGAGCTGATTATATAATTGCTAAAAAAGAAGAAGACTTAGATAAATTATCATCTACTATCAATAATTCTACTATTAGAATTAGAGAAGAAGTAAGAGAACAAATAAAAGCACTAAAAGAAACTGTAAAGATGGCATCGCGTTATGGATATGATATATCAAAACCTGCTATGAATGCTAAAGAAGCAGTACAATGGTTATACTTTGCTTATCTTGCAGCAGTTAAACAGAATAATGGTGCGGCTACTAGTATTGGTAGAAATACAACTTTTATTGATATTTATATTAAAAGAGATATGGATAAAGGAATTCTTACAGAAGAAGAAGCCCAAGAGATAATTGATCAATTTGTAATTAAATTAAGATTAGTACGTCACTTACGTACACCTGAATATGATAGCTTATTTGCTGGAGATCCAACTTGGGTTACTGAATCTATTGGTGGTATGCTTGATGATACTAAGTCACTTGTTACAAAGACATCATTCCGTATTTTAAATTCACTTAATAATATTGGAACATCAGCAGAACCTAATATGACAGTCTTATGGAGTACTAAATTACCAGATAACTTTAAAAAGTATGCATCTTTAATGGCTATAATTACTCATACATTACAGTTTGAAAACGATGATTTAATGCGTCCAATATATGGACCTGATTATGCTATTGCATGTTGTGTATCAGCCATGATTGAAGGTAAACAAATGCAGTTCTTTGGAGCAAGAGTTAATCTTGCAAAGGCATTACTATATGCCCTAAATGGTGGTAGAGATGAGATAAGTGGTGCTGTTGTCATTGATGATATTGAACAAATAGAAGGTGAATATCTAAATTATGATGAAGTAATTAAAGTATATAGTAAAGTACTTAGAAAAGTTGCTAAAACTTATGTTGATGCTTTAAATATAATTCATTATATGCATGATAAATATGCTTATGAAAGTATTCAAATGGCACTTCATGATACGATTGTTGCTAGAGTTATGGCATTTGGAGTTGCAGGACTTTCAGTTGTTACCGATTCGCTTGCGGCAATTAAATATGGTAATGTACGAGTTAAAAGAGATGAAAGAGGTATAACTCAGACATTTGATAATGAATCTGATTTTCCTAGATACGGTAATAATGATGATAGAGCAGATGATATTGCGGTAAAACTTGTTACAAAATTTTATAACGAACTTAAAAGATATCCATTATATCGTAACGCTTCTCATACATTATCAATTCTAACTATTACATCAAATGTAGTATATGGTAATAATACAGGGGCAACACCAGACGGAAGAGGCGCCGGAGTACCATTCGCACCAGGAGCTAACCCTACTCAGGGAGCAGATAAATCAGGTGCGCTTGCCTCACTTTCTAGTGTTGCAAAAATCCCATATAGAAT
>JAEEGL013126725.1_pt1 | contig 12456 bp, 14 predicted proteins | sample 9134231 | NCBI WGS metagenome assembly JAEEGL01 (sample SAMN16246548, study PRJNA631951) | gut metagenome | biome: gut microbiome; feature: rumen; material: fiber-attached | host: Bos | place: Iran: Karaj | collected 2018-10 | reverse complement strand
TCTGCTTCTTCAACCTCCTCTCGCCGCTGATGTCCATCTGCATCGCAGCTATCGGCTGGAAGATTGTCAGAAAGTAAATAATAAAAGCCGTGGATGACTCCACGGCTTTTACATAACTATCTGATTGTTAAATCAATATTCTTCCTCATTGAAAAAGAAATCGTCTTTGGTCGGGTAGTCCGGCCAGATGTCTTCGATGGCTTCGTAGATTTCGCCGTCGTCGTCAAGATCTTCAAGATTCTCAACCACCTCGAGGGGTGCGCCGGAACGGGTCGCGTAATCAATCAGTTCTTCCTTGGTTGCAGGCCACGGTGCGTCTTCAAGTTTCGATGCGAGCTCTAGGGTCCAGTACATATTCGAAAAAGTTAAAAATTAAATAATTACCTATCAAATGGGCCGCAAAGATATAAAAAATCCGTATACGCCAAACAATTATTTTTGCGGTACCCACCTGTCCTCTTCCGAGGCCTTTTTTGTGCTCAAAAAACGGGCCAATGTGAATAGATAATCAGAGAGTCTGTTCAGGTATCGGATGCCGGTTTGATCTGCATCGGTGAGGGCCGACATCGCCCAGGCCGTCCGCTCCGCGCGACGGCAGACGGTGCGGGCCACGTGGCAGTTCGCACTCGCACGCGGGGCTCCGGGGAGCACAAAACTCGTCAGCGGCGGCAGGCCTGCGTCCATCCGATCTATGGCTGATTCCAGAAAAGCGATACGCGCATCATCGAGCACCGGCAATTTGGGGATCTCACGTCCGGCCGCAAAATGGGCGGAGACCAGCATGAGGTCATCCTGAATGGCGCGCAGTTCCGCATCGAGTTCGGTATGGCCGGCATCAAGGACATCCGCGCGCAAAACGCCGAGCCACGAAATCAGTTCATCGGTATCACCATACGCACAGACACGAGGGTTGCACTTTGCCACGCGTTCGCCCCCTACGAGAGAGGTCTGTCCGGCATCTCCGGTTTTTGTGTAGATCTTCATATTATCAAGCTAGGATTGGATTCATATTGCGGGTATCCGACTCGATGCGGCCGTCACGAAGCCGGATAATCCGATGGGCATAGCGGGCGATATCGTCTTCATGGGTCACCAGCACAACGGTATTGCCCTGCGCATGGACGGCGCCAAAGAGGCGCATAATCTCAACCGATGTGGCCGTATCGAGGTTGCCTGTAGGCTCATCGGCCAGGATCAGCGAAGGATGGGTAACCAACGCGCGGGCCACGGCTACACGCTGACGCTGACCGCCGGAAAGCTCGCCAGGCCGGTGGTTCATCCTTTCTCCCAGCCCCACCTGTTCCAGCGCGACCTGCGCTCGGGCACGACGATCAGCCCGCCCCACCCCTGCATAGCGCAGCGGAAGAGCCACATTCTCCAGAGCATCGTAGCGCGGCAGCAGATTGAAGGATTGGAAGACAAAACCGATTTTCCGGTTACGGACCGCAGCCAGTTCATCCTCCGAAAGACCGTCCACAGCCACCCCATCCAACCGATAACGACCGGAGGTAGGAACGTCCAAACAGCCCAGAATGTTCATCATCGTCGACTTACCCGACCCCGAGGGGCCCATAATGGCGACATACTCGCCTTGTTCAATGGAGAAGGAGACTTGATCAAGCGCCGTGACCGAAAGAGTGCCGCTGCGGTAAACCTTGGAGAGCACCTCCATTTCAATTACTTTACTCATCGCCACCTCCCCTCTCAGATTGCCAAGATAGCAATTTTTGAGTGAATAGAAATATAATTCTTAATTTTGCCATTTCAAGAGAGACTAAACGATTATGTCAGACTTCGATAAAATCACTTTTGACGAAACCCGCACCCGGGAACTGGCGCGTCATTACAAGGAGATTCTCCGCCTGCTCGGCGAAGATTCCGAACGAGACGGCCTGCTGAAAACCCCGGAACGGGTAGCCAAATCGATGCAGTTCCTTACCAAAGGTTATCAGGAAGACGGCCGTGCCATCCTGCGTTCCGCCATGTTCAAGGAGGACTACCGCCACATGGTACTGGTCAAGGACATCGAGCTTTATTCGATGTGCGAGCATCACATGTTGCCCTTCTATGGCAAGGCGCACGTAGCTTACATTCCGAACGGATACATCACCGGTCTGAGCAAGATTGCCCGCGTGGTGGAGACCTATGCGCGCCGGCTGCAGGTTCAGGAGCGCCTCACCGTCCAGATTCGCGATTGCATCCAGGAAACCCTCAACCCGCTCGGTGTAGCCGTGGTGATTGAGGCAGCCCACATGTGCATGCAGATTCGTGGCGTCCAGAAGCAGAACTCCATCACCACTACCTCTGCCTTTACGGGCGGATTTCTTACGGACAGCCGCACCCGCAGCGAGTTTCTTACCCTGATCGGAGCCAAATTGCAATAAAGACCGAAGACCATGAAAATTGTTATCGCAGGAGCCGGAGAGGTTGGATGTCACCTGGCCAAGATGCTGAGTGAAGACTATCACGACCTGACCATCATCGACAACGACGAGGCTCGTCTGGCCACCGTCAGCGAGACGATGGACGTACTCACCAAACTCGGAGAACCGACTTCTATCGAGGTGCTCCGCAGTGCCGGCGTGGCAGAGGCCGACCTGTTCGTAGCGGTCAGCCCCGCCAAGTATCAGGACGTCAACCTGATCTCCGCCGTGATCGCCAAAGAAATCGGCGCCAAGAAGGTTACCGCGCGTATCAACAACGCAGAGTACCTCTCTCCTGAGAACAAGATCATCTTCAAAGATCTCGGAATTGACCTGCTCTTTTATCCGGAGCGCATCGCCGCCACGGAGATCGTGGACCTGCTGCGCAAGAGCGAGATGTCTGAGTTCATGAACTTCGCACACGGTCGTCTGCAGCTGGTTTCTTTCCGCCTTTACGAAGGGTCTGGCCTGATTGACAAGAAGATGAGCGATTTCGACTACCCCAAGGAGAATCTCCCCTTCCGGGCAGTTGCCATCACGCGCGGCGACGAAACCATCATTCCGCAGAGCGATACGATTCTCAAAGCCCACGACCTGCTCTTTGCGATTGCCCGCCGCGAATCGGTCAGTGAACTGATGTCCTATTCGGGCAAGGAGGATATCAACATCCGTCGCATCGCCATCCTGGGTGGCGGCCGAATCGGCGAGATGGTGGCCCGCGACTTCGAGAAAAGCGCCGAGTTCGTCAAGATTATCGAGATCAACAAGCAGCGCTGCGAATACCTCTCCGAGACCCTCCAGCGCACGATGGTCATCAACGGCGACGGCCGGAACTCCGATTTCCTCTACGAAGAAGATGTCCGCACCTGCGATGCCTTCATCGCCGTCACCTCGAGTTCCGAGACCAACGTGCTCGCCTGCGTGGCCGCCAAGAAGATGGGTGTTTCCAAGACGATCGCAGAGGTCGAGAATCTCGAATACATCTCGCTGGCCGAGGAGATGGGTATCGATTCGGTCATCAATAAGAAGTTGATTACGGCAGGTCGTATTTTCCGGTTCACCCTCTCCGACAAGGTGCGTACCATCAAGTGCCTCAACGGATCCGATGCGGACGTGATTGAGTATATCGTCAATCCTGAGAGCCCTATTACCAAGGCCCCCATCAAGGATCTCCACTTCCCGGACAATGCCATTATCGGCGGTATCATCCGGGGCGGTGAGACCATCATCGCCGTAGGCGACACCCTCATCAAGCCTTACGACCGGGTGGCGGTATTTGCACTTCCCGATGCACTCAAGGCGGTGGAGAAGTTCTTCGCCTGATTCAGTGCCCGAAGCCTTTTCCGAAAGACCGCAATCGTAACGCCGTAGGTCCGGCGAAGGCAGTACCCCAAGCGCCGCTCGTTCAGAAAACCGCTCTCCAGCGCAATCTCCTCTGCGGGGATGTGCGCCTTTGGATCGTGCTGCATCACAGCGATGGCATGCTGCAGGCGATAGGTGTTGACATAGTGGGTGAAGCTCAATTCGTGATGTGCCAACGCCCGGGTAATATAAGTACGATTGACGCCTACCGCCCGCGCAAACTGATTGATTGACAGGTCGTATTTTCGATAAAGCCGTTCTCGCGACATGGTGTGTTCCATCATCTGGAAAACCGTTTCCGGCCGACAGGCCGTGCCGGCTCTGGAGGGTGGCGCTGAACCCAGCAGGGCAATCCCGCGGCGCAGGAGTCGGACGCACCATAGCCTAAGCCCTCTTTTCCTCCTTGTGGCCATGACGGCCCTCCTTGGTTGCGCTCTTGCGGTAGTTCTTGCACCATTCCGCCGGGGTAAAACCGGTATTCCGGCCGAATGCGGTCGTGAAGGTGGTCAGCGAGTTGAAGCCGACCAACTGCCCGAGTTGCACGATGGAAAGCCGCGGGTTACCGCTGAAAAGACGCATCGCCTCGCGGATCCGATAGGTGTGAACCAGCTGGCAGAAGTTTTTACCGGTTTTGGCACGAATTACTTTCGAAAGATGCGTCTTGTTGGTCAGCAGCCTCTCCGCCAGATCCGTAATCCGGATATCCGGACGCAGGTAGAGTTTTTCTCCTTCAAAAAGGTAGAGCAGCCGTTCCTTCAATTCTTCATCTTCATCTGTTTCAGCATCGTCACGAAGAACCTGCTGCACTTTGGGAGTAACGGCATAGCCGGATGTCAACAACCGGGGAGATGGGGTTTTGGCGGGGGCAGGGCGCTTTTTACGGAGCAATAACACCGTAAGCACAATGATTGCCACAGTCATGATGAGAAACCCCGAGGAGATAAGAATCGTATTGGCCATAGTGTTTTTAAATAATTGTCGGACGAAGCTAATCAACCGGGAGGAGAAACAAAAAGAATCGAACTAATAGGGACCTAATAGGCACGTTATTTTAAAAATATGTAGCTTTGCAAAAAGGACCCAAAAAATTAAAAAAATGAAAAAAATTCTGATGCTGGCTGCGCTCGCGTTCACACTCTTCTCTTGCTCGAATGCGCCGCAGACCAAAGAATATCCGATGTTCTGGACTTGGATGGAAAATCGCGCAGGGCTCAATTTGGACTCTCTGTTCGTTCATCTGGATGAAGCCGGCATTGACGGACTGATGCTTTACCTGCCGGATACCGAGGGATACGTGAAGGCGGCCCAATTGGCTAAAGAACACGGCGTCACCCTCTACGCCTGGATCTGGACCCTCAATCCGCGGGGCGACCGCCAGCGTCTGCTGGAGGAGCATCCCGACTGGTTCGACTGCAACCGCGACGGCTATTCCCTGAAGGATTACAAGGCTTATGTCAATTCCTATAAGTTCCTGAGCGCGGCACTGCCCGAAGTTCGGGAGTATGTCAAGGAGAACGTGAAGCGCGTCTGCGAGATGGACGGCATTGCGGGCATCTGCCTGGACTACTGCCGCATTGTGGACTGCGTGCTGCCTATCAGCCTGAGCTACAATTACAATATCACCCAGGATACGGAGGTGTGGCCGCAGTGGGATTTCGGTTATCACCCCGCAGCGCTGGCACGTTTCCGTCAGGAGTACGGTTATGATCCCCGCGAACTGATGGATCCCTCCCGCGACGAGAAGTGGTGCCGCTTCCGCGAAAATCTGATCAGCGAAGTGGCCAATCTGGCTGCAGAAACTGCGCACGGCTATGGCAAGAATGTCACGGCTTCGCCCTTCTCTACGGTGAAACTCGCCTCTTTCATGGTGGCTCAGAACTTCCACGACTGGGACCTGGACTTCGTCTTCCCGATGGTTTATTCCGATTTCTACACCATGGAATCCGGTTTTGTCTATGACGCTGTCCGGCAGAACGACCGTGACCGCAACCCCAAGACACTGCTCTTCTGCGGACTGGGTGCGGAACTCGGACAAGGTGAAACCGACGGAAACCTGCCGCGCCTGATCGCCGATATGGATGCCGCCTTTGCCGGCGGTGCTCAGGGTATCAGCCTCTACACGGTAGAAGGGCTCAACACTCTGGAGAAACGTCAGGCCTTCAAGGCTTACGCAGACAGCATGCGGGCGGTGCGCAAGGCGCTGGGCGGTGTGATTCCGGCCGCTGTCGATACTGAGATTTCCCTGAATCCTTTCGACCATCCCGAACTGATGCAGGTCGTGGAACGCAATATGCAGCGCATGGCGGCCGGTGAGGCCATTCACGTCAAGAGCGTGAACGGTATGGTGCCGGACGACCCTTCGGTCACCTATCCGGCTCTGGAGCTCGGAGAATGGGTGCTGCTGCAGAATACGGACCGCCTGCTCGTCTATCGGGTGCAGGACCACGCGAGCGGCATCACCTTCAAGGTGCTGTTCCCCACCTACGGCGGACTGATTTCCGGCTGGGACGTCCGGAAGTACTGACAAAAAGAGGGCTGCCGGTCGGGCAGCCCTCTTTCTTTATTTGGCAATCTCCTTCTTGAGGCGTTCCGTCAGCAACGGAACCACTTTGTGAAGGTCGCAGACAATGCCGAGGTCAGCCACGCTGAAAATCGGCGCAAATTTGTCTTTGTTGATAGCGATGATGGTTTCTGACTCCTCCATACCGGCAAGATGCTGGATGGCGCCGGAAATACCGAGTGCAAAATAGACGGAAGGACGCACGGTCTTACCGGTCTGACCTACCTGACGGTCGTGCGGCATGATGCCGGCATCCACCATGGCGCGAGACGAAGAGACCTCTCCGCCCAGCACATCGGCCAGGCCCTTCAACATATCGAATCCCTCTTTGCAGCCTACGCCGCGGCCGCCGGATACCAGCACCTTGGCATCGGTAATATCCACCGAAGCCTTCTGCGCCTTGACGGTCTTGATGAGTTTGACAACGAACTTGCTCTCGTCGAATTCCGGTTCAAACCCGATCAACTCGCCTTCACGGTTATTGTCCGGGGTAGCCTTCGGCATCACGCCGGGGCGGACTGTGGACATCTGCGGGCGGTGCTCAGGGCACTTGATGGTAGCCATCAGGTTGCCGCCGAAAGCCGGACGGGTCATTTCGAATTCATGGGTTTCCTCATTGATAGCCAACTTGGTACAGTCAGCAGTCAGGCCGGTGCCCAGACGGGCGGCGATACGCGGTGCCAGATCACGGCCGATCGTCGTTGCGCCGAACATCAGGATGGAAGGCTTGAAGACGTTCACAGCCTGGAAAACGGCCTGTGTATAGGGTTCCGTGACATAATCCTTGAGCAATTCATGTTCAATGATCACCACCTTGTCCGCACCGTAAGGAATCAGGGTGCGCGCCTTCTCGGCAACGCCGCTTCCGGCGAGGATGGCCACCACCTTTTCACCGGTGACCTGGGAGAGTTCACGCGCCTTGCTGATCAGTTCCAGCGCAACCGGCTGAATCTCACCGTCTCGTTGCTCGGCAAATACATAGATATCTTTATAAGCAGAAAAATCCATAGCGATACAATTATTAGACGGTTAGATAATGTGTTTTTCCTTGAGTCTGGCCACGATCAGCTCAACGGCCGCCTCGGCGTCTACTTCGTGAATCTGGCCGGGAGCCTTGAGTTCCTTGGTGAAGGACTTGACCACCTTGGTGGGAGAACCCTTGAGACCGAGTTCTTCATCGGGCAGGCCGAGCCTGTCAGCGCCCCAGACCTCCACCTCCTTGCTGTAGGCATCCACGATGCCGCCCACGTTCATGTAGCGCGGCTTCACGGCGGAAGCCAGGCAGGTCAGCAGGGCTTTGCCCTTGAATTCCAGGATCTGGTGGCCGTCTTCGGTCTCTTTGGTCACCGTGTAGGTTTCGGTCTTGGGATTGTATTCCAGGCCGGCCACATAGGTAATCTGGGGGATGCCCAGATGCTCGGAAATCTCCGGGCCCACCTGAGCGGTATCACCGTCGATAGCCTGACGGCCCGCGATGATCAGATCCCACTCCAGCTGGCGCGCCACACCGGCGAGCTGTTTGGAAGTAGCCAGGGTGTCTGCACCGCCGAGTTTGCGGTCGGTCAGCAGGATCGCGCGGTCAGCGCCCATTGCGAAAGCTTCGCGGAGAATGATTTCAGCAGCGGGAATACCCATCGTGACGACGGTCACTTCCGCACCGAACTTGTCTTTCAGCTGCAGGGCGAACTCCAATCCGCCCTTGTCGTCCGGGTTCATAATGGCGGGAACGCCTTCACGGACCAGGGTCTTGGTTACCGGGTCGATTTTGATCTCGGTGGTATCGGGAACCTGTTTGATGCAAACCAATATCTTCATTTTGCGCTCCTCCTATTTGATTTTACCGAACAATTTGCCGGCGATGACCATCCGCTGGACCTCTGAAGTACCTTCATAGATCTCGGTGATCTTCGCATCGCGCATCATGCGCTCAACGGGATACTCGCGGGTGTAACCGTAGCCGCCGTGGAACTGCACGCACTTGGTGGTCACCTCCATGGCCACTTCAGCGGCATAGAGTTTCGCCATCGCGGCATCGGCGGAGAAATTGACCTTGGGATTGGCCACATGCTCGTCCTCACGGAAAGCCGCACTGCGGACCAGCAGGCGGGCTGACTCGATCTTGGTCTTGAGGTCAGCCATTTGGAACTGGGTGTTCTGGAACTTGGCAATCGCCTTGCCGAACTGCTTGCGTTCCTTGGTGTACTTGACCGTCTCGTCAAGCGCTCCCTGGGCGATACCGAGCGCCTGCGAAGCGATACCGATACGGCCGCCGTCGAGCGTCATCATGGCAATCTTGAAACCTTCGCCCACATTGCCCAGCAGGTTGGACTTCGGGATGCGGACATTGGTGAAGATGAGCTCTGCCGTGGCGCTGCCGCGGATACCCATCTTGAGTTCCTTCTTACCAATACTGAAACCAGGTGTGGAAGCCTCCACGATAAATGCGGAAATCCCTTTGGTACCCAGCGACTTATCAGTCATTGCGATAACGATATAGACATCAGCGTGACCAGCATTGGTGATGAAAATCTTGTTGCCGTTGATGACCCACTCGTCACCGTCCAGCACGGCGGTCGTCTGCTGACCGGCCGCATCGGTTCCCGCATTGGGTTCCGTCAGGCCGAAAGCACCGATCCACTCGCCGGAAGCCAGCTTGGGGACATATTTCATCTTCTGCTCCTCCGTTCCAAACTGCAGGATCGGAGACATACAGAGCGAGGTGTGGGCCGATACGACCACACCGGTCGTTGCACAGCAGCGGGAGAGTTCCTCCACGGCGATGGAGTACATGATGTTGTCGCCACCGGCGCCGCCATACTGCTTGGGAACAGGAATACCGAAGATGCCCAGCTTGGCCATCTTTTCCACGGTCTCCTGCGGGAAACGTTCCTGCTCGTCGATTTCCGCCGCGAGGGGTTTGACCTCCTTATCGGCGAACTCGCGGATCATCTGGCGGAACAGCTCCTGGGTTTTATTGAGATTAAAGTTCATATCTGTGCAGGGTGCATATTAATATTTATAGAAACCTTCTCCGGTCTTACGGCCGAGCAAGCCGGCGCGAACCATCTTGCGAAGCAGCGGATGCGGACGATACTTGGGATCGCCGAACTCGTTGTAGAGTACCTCCATGATGGCCAGGTTGACATCGTTGCCAATCAGGTCGGCCAGCGCCAGCGGGCCCATCGGATGGTTGGCACCCAGCATCATGCACTTGTCGATATCCTCCGCGCTGGCAATACCGTCAGCCAGGATACCGACCGCTTCATTGATCATAGGGATCAGGATGCGGTTGACCACGAAGCCCGGCGCTTCCTTCACCTCAACGGGCTGTTTGCCGATAGAGGTTGCCAGTTCTACGATGCACTTGGTGACCTCATCGCTGGTGAGCTGTCCCTTGATCACTTCAACCAGCGCCATACGGTCTGCCGGGTTGAAGAAGTGCATGCCGATAAACTGAGCCGGGCGCTTGGTGCAGGCAGCGATCTCCGTGATACTCAGCGAACTGCTGTTGGTAGCAAAAATCGTTTCCGGTTTGCAGATACCATCCAGTTCGGTGAAGATATCCTTCTTGAGCTGCATCTCCTCCACAGCGGCCTCAATCACGAGGTCAGCGTCGGCGAAGGTGGCGTAATCGGTGGTGGTGGTGATGTTCTTCAGCAGGGCGTCGACAGCCTCCTGGGTCATCTTGCCCTTCTCGACGAGCTTGCCGTAACCTTTTGCAATCGAGGCCATCGCCTTGTCGAGGCTGGCCTGGGTACGGCTTTTCATGACGATAGGCATCTGGGCAGCAAAGGCTTTCACAATGCCCTTGGCCATGGTGCCGGTTCCAATAACACAGATTTTCATATTGAATCGATTTATAATTGATTATTCATTCTTGAACGTTGCCTTTCTTTTCTCCAGAAATGCAGCCATGCCCTCTTTCTGGTCTTCCGTCGTAAAGCATTTTGCAAAGTAACGGTTCTCCAGATCGATGGCCTCGTCGGCCGTGAGGTCGTAGTTTCCGTTGATGCAGGCTTTGGCATAGCGCACGGCTATCGGAGCATTCTTCAGGATGGCTGCCAGAAGTGCATCCACGGCACTCTCCAGCTCTTCCGGTTCTACTACGCTGCCTACCAGCCCGATACGCAGTGCCTCATCGGCCGCGATTACCTTGCCGGTATAGATGAGTTCCTTGGCCATCCCCTGCCCGACGAGTTTCGGAAGCCGGTAAGTGCCGGAGAAACCCGGAATGATACCCAGACCGACCTCGGGCTGGCCGAACTTGGCCTTTGCCGAAGCAATCCGGATGTCGCAGGCCATGGCCAGCTCGCAACCGCCACCCAGCGCAAAACCATTGACAGCCGCTATCACGGGGAACGGAAGATCCTCAATCTTCTTGAAGACAGCCGCGCCGCGACGGCCAAAGGCGAGGCCCTCCGCTTCGGAGAGATGCGCCATTTCGGAGATGTCGGCACCCGCCACGAAGGATTTGCCCTCGCCTGTGATGACCAGGGCGCGGGTCGTTGCGGGGAGGCTGTCCACCATGGCATCCAACTCGGCGAGAATCGTGGAGTTGAGTGCGTTGAGCGTAGCGGGAGAGGAGATGGTGACGCGCACCACCCCTTCCGGACCGCTGGAGACTTTCAGAAAACGATAGTCCATTCCGCAGGGCGATTACTGAGCCATCGGCTTGAGGTCCTTGGCAATGATGAGTTTGGCCTCGGTTGCCTCCTGAACCTGTTCAACGGTGAATTCCGGATTGATCTCCTTGAGGACGATTCCTTCCGGAGTGATGTCCATCACACCCATTTCGGTGATGATCATATTGACCTGATGCGCTGCCGTCAGCGGAAGGGTGCACTCCTTCATAATCTTGTGGCTGCCTTTCTGGGTGTGTTCCATAGCCACGATCACACGTTTCGCGCCCACCACGAGGTCCATGGCACCGCCCATACCGGGGGTCAGCTTACCGGGAATCATCCAGTTGGCCAGGTTGCCCTTCTCATCCACCTGCATGGCGCCCAGGAAAGTGCAGTCCACGTGGCCGCCACGGATAATCAGGAAGGAATCTGCGGAAGAGCAGGCATAAGCGCCCGGATATGCCGTGATGTAGCCACCACCGGCATTAACGTAATCCTTATCCTCTTTGCCCGGTTCCGGAGCGGGACCCATGCCCACCAAACCGTTCTCCGACTGAAGGGTCACTTTCACGCCTTTCGGAAGGTAGTTCGGGATAGCGGTCGGGAGACCGATACCGAGGTTCACGATGTCACCGTCCTTGAGTTCGAGAGCCGCACGCCGTGCGATCGTCTCTCTGATTTGATTCTTATCCATAAATGAATGATTTTGATATTGTTATTTCTTAGTATTCATTCGTTTGACAAATTCCTGCGCCACGAAGGAGGCCACGTCGTCCGCATAGGTTCCGGCACCGAATCCGGCGTCGTAGCCCAGCTCCTTGGCCAGTTCGTGCGAGATACGGGGACCGCCGCAGACCACGATCAGTTTGTCGCGCAGTCCCTCTGCCTCCAGCAGTTCGATAAGTTCCGTCATATTCTTGATATGCACGTCCTTCTGGGTAACCGTCTGGGAAACCAGCAGTGCATCCGCATGGAGTTCCAGCGCCTTGGCAATGAACTCCTCGTTCGGCACCTGGCTGCCCAGATTGTAGGCCTCGAACATGTCGTAGCGTTCGATTCCGTAGTGGCCGGCATAGCCCTTCATGTTCATGATTGCGTCGATACCCACCGTGTGGGCGTCCGTACCGGTTGATGCACCCACGACCACCAGCTTGCGGCCGATGTTCTGACGGATGTACTCGTCGGTCTCTTTCATCTCCATCACCGACGACTCCACCTTGGGGACATAGATCGAGGTGAAATCCACCGTATGGATGGTGCTGCCGTAGCAGTTGAAGAAGGTATAGCCCGGGGTCAGTTCGTGGTAGTAGACCACCAGCGGGTTGTTGAAGCCCATCTCCTTGAGCAGTTGCTTGGCCGCTTCCACCGCCTCCGGGCCGCACGGAACGGGCAGCGTGAAACTCAGCTGCACCTTTCCGTCGTTCATGGTATCACCGTAAGGTTTTACTTTGGTCAGGTCCAAGGTCTTGTCGAAATCCTTGGCATCCAT